>OGDY01003709.1_pt1 | contig 11447 bp, 9 predicted proteins | sample 1570341 | NCBI WGS metagenome assembly OGDY01 (sample SAMEA2581972, study PRJEB24529) | metagenome | biome: Human gut stool | place: China | collected 2011 | reverse complement strand
CCACCGGCAGCATTACCGGCGTGTACGAGTACGGCTGCGAGCTGTTCAAAAAGCGTATGGAGTGCGCCATCATGATCAAGGTAGCCGAGAATCAGGAACTGGCCGCCAAGGGCATCGAGGTGCCTATTGAGCTGGGTTCCACCTGTAACGCCTGTGCTGATGGCGAAGCCTGCGAATGAGCACGACCACGCCTATTGTGGATTTTGTGCGCCGTTACGCACAGTCCGGCACCTCGCGGCTGCATATGCCCGGCCACAAGGGCCAGAGCCTTTTGGGCTTTGAGCCGTGGGACATTACCGAAATAAAGGGTGCGGATGAACTGTATGGGGCTGACGGCATCATTGCCCAGAGCGAAGCCAACGCTACCCGGCTGTTCGGCACGGTGCATACCTATTACAGCACAGAGGGCTCGTCCCAGTGCATCCGTGCAATGCTGTGCCTTGCATTGCAAGCTGCGCCCGCAGCCGGACAGCGCCCGGTCCTGCTGGCAGCGCGCAACGCTCACAAAGCGCTGTTGTATGCGGCGGCGCTGCTGGATTTTGATATCCAGTGGCTCTGGCCTGCGCCGCAGGATGCCGGTGCACTTTGCAGCTGCCCGGTGTCAGCTGCAAAGCTGACAGGTGCTCTGCAGGGTTTGGCACAGCAGGGCAAAAGGCCCTTTGGCGTCTACATCACCAGTCCGGATTATCTGGGCGGCGTGCAGGATATTGCAGCGCTGGCCGGAGTGTGCAAGGATTTTGGCGTTCCGCTTCTGGTGGATAATGCCCACGGTGCTTACCTGCGTTTTCTGCCGCAGGGCGGTCAGCATCCTATTGCGCTGGGCGCGGCCATGTGCTGCGACTCCGGCCATAAAACGCTGCCCGTTGTCACTGGCGGCGCATACCTGCATCTGGGCAAAAATGCTCCCATTCAGGACGAAGCCGCTGTGCGCAATGCACTGGCATTGTTTGGTTCCACCAGTCCGTCTTACCTGATCTTGCAGTCGCTGGACAAATGCAATCAGGTTCTGTCGGAGGGTTATCCGCTGCGGCTTTTGCAGTGCTGCGGAGATTTGACCCGCCTGCGCCGGGAGCTGAACGAAGCCGCTGCGGCAAAACACTGCCCGGGGCCGCTGGCACTGGAAAGCGAACCTCTCAAGGTCACGCTGGATGCTGCTACACTGGGCATGACCGGCACAGAGCTTGCAGAAGCGCTGCGCTGCGCAAAGGTCGAGTGCGAATATGCCGACCCGCGCTATGTTGTGCTGATGTTCACCCCGGCAAATCCGCCGCAGGACTTTGAACGGCTGACTTCTGCCGTTCTCCACATTGTGGAAAACCTTACAGGACCGTTCCCGCTCCCGGAAAAAAACGATCGTGAGCTTTTGGAGCTGGAACACGAATTGCACACCTGCTGCAGCATCCGGCAGGCCGTGTTTGCCCCGCAGGAGCAGGTGCCCACAGAGCAGGCGGTGGGGCGTATCTGCGCTATGCCGACGGTTTCCTGCCCGCCTGCGATCCCCATTGTGGTCAGCGGCGAGAAGATCACATCGGCTGCCGTCCGGCTGATGCAGAAATACCATGTAATGCAGGCGGCTGTCCTGCGCAAAACGATCTGATTGTTTCAAAAGGCCCAAAGGCATCGTGCGTTTTGCACGGTGCCTTTTTTGCGCGCATATCCTGCAAAGCATGTGCATACCTTTCCAGTAGAGACGGACAGGGAAAGGAGCACACTGCATGGAACTGAAGATCTTTCGGGATACGCTGCCGCAGGCAGGCACGAGCTGCACCGTCAAGGCAGAACTTCCGCTGGAAACCGAGATCCTGATTTCAGATTATCTTCCGCCGGTGTTCAAGCTGGTCAAATGCTTTGCAAAACCGGTGGTGCTGCAAAAGCAACTGCAGCCCGGGCGGCTTACATTGGAAGGCTATCTGCGCTGCACTGTGTTTTATCAGGGCGAGGACGGGGCCGGGCTTTGCCAGACCGAGCAGAAGCTGCCGTTTACAAAGCAGCTGGAGGTGCCGGAATTCTCCTTCACCAGCTGGATGGCCATGGTAGAAGGGCAGACCGAATACCTCAACTGCCGGGCGGTAAACCCGCACCGCATCGAGGTGCGCGGAGCCTATGGTCTTGTGGTTACTATCCATACACAGGATAAACAGGAACTGATCACGGCGCTGGCCGATGGCGGCATTGAACAGAAATTGCAGACGCTGAACGGCGTGCGCAGCACCGCGGTGCTGGAAAAGCTGGTCACTGTGGAAGGGGAGCTTGTGTTTGCAAAGCCGCCCGCAGCCATTCTGGATATTACCGGCAGCGCCGCCGTGCGGGAGGTAAAGCTGCTGGCGGGCAAGGCAGTGGTCAAGGGCGAGGTACGTGCCCAATGCGCCTGGCGCGCGGAAGGCGAAGGCAGCCTGCAAAGTCAGGCGGCATCCCTGCCGTTCAATCAGGTGGTGGATCTGGAAGGCGTAGCAGAGGACTGCAGATGCATGTGCGTGCTGGAGCCGGTTGGCTTTGCCCTTGCGGAGGGCGAACAGGAAGCCAGCGGCCAACTGACAGCCAGCGTGATGATGCATTTGCACGCATGGCGGCCCTGCCAGCTGCAATACGTAGCGGATGCCTTTTCTACGCAGTTTGAAACCGCCGTCACGCCGCAGGAATTGGCAGCAGAAGATCTTGCCTGTATGCTGAACGAGACAGCATCTTCCACGGCCTCCGGGCCGCTGCCAGATGCGGATGCTCAGCTGCGCGCCTGCTTTGTGTCTTATGGACCGGCGCAGGTAACACCTTACCGCGACGGCTGGGCCTTTACGGTGCGTGCCGTTGCTACCGCCTTTGCCGAGAACAGTCTTGCTGAGCTGGAAAGCTACGAAAAAACACTGGAGCTTGTCTTTCCGCTTGCAGTAGAAGCCCCGCCGGGTGCACAGTTCAGCCCGGAATGCTGGCTGAGCACCGAGAACATCCAGTGCAGCTGCACTGGCGGCACATTGGAAGTGACGGTCACCGCCCGTGCCGAAGGAGCCATCCTCTGCCGGAGCACACATTCGGGCATCGGCAGCATTGAGCTGGGCGAACCGCTGACGACTCCGGACCCGGAGATCGCACTGCGCATCTACTATGCACAGGCAGGGGAGGAGTTGTTCGGCATTGCCAGACGGTTCCATGTGTCACCGGCACAGATCCTGACGGCAAATGGGCTGGAAGCCGGTACGCAGGTCCTGCCGCAGGCGATGCATTTTCTGGTGCCGGGCGCATAAATCGACGAAGAACGCTGCCTTTTCAGGCGGCGTTTTCCTTTTGTGCCGAAAAGAAAGTGAAAAAGCCCTTCCTTCTCTGTGTGCGGGAGAGTATAATAAAAAGCGGTGTTTGAAATAGGAAAGGAGTAAAAAAACAAAGATGAATTCCAAAAGTAAGCTCCTTGCCCCGGAGCTTGTCAATGCAGAAAGGCCGGTTTGGGCTTTCAGCAAAAAGATTTTCTGTGAGGGCATGCGGGATGGCGTTCCCATTGCGCTGGGCTATTTTGCTGTTTCCTTCTCGCTGGGCATTGCGGCCCGCCGGGCAGGCTTTACCCCGTTTCAGGGCTTTCTGGTCAGCCTACTGAACAACGCTTCGGCAGGCGAGTACGCTGCATTTGCCATCATCATGGCCAATGCGACCTATCTGGAAGTGGCCATCATCACACTGATCGCCAATGCGCGCTATCTGCTCATGAGCTGCGCACTGGCCCAGCGCTTTGCGCCGGGCACACCCTTCTGGCACAGGCTGCTCATCGGTTATGATGTGACAGACGAGCTTTTTGGCATCACCATTGCACGGCCCGGCAGCCTGAACCCATATTATACCTACGGTGCCATTCTGCTGGCGGCACCGGCTTGGGCCATCGGTACAGCGTTGGGCATCATTGCGGGCAATCTGCTGCCGCTGCGGGCTGTCAGTGCGCTGAGCGTTGCCCTTTACGGCATGTTCCTTGCCATCATCATTCCTCCGGCGCGTAAGAGCAGGGTGGTAGCTGCACTTGTTGCCATCAGCTTTGCACTGAGCTTTGTGTGCAATTACCTGCCGGGTATCTCCGCTCTTTCGGAGGGCACGCGCACCATTTTGCTCACAGTGCTCATTTCCAGCGCTGCAGCAGTTCTTTTTCCGGTAAATCCAGAAGAGCAGGAGGCAGAGCATGACGCATAATCATTACATTTACATTGCAGTGATGGCGTTGGTATCCTATGCCATCCGCATCCTTCCGCTCACACTGATCCGCAAGCCCATCAAAAATCGCTTCATTCAGTCGTTTCTGTATTATGTGCCCTATGTGACGCTGGCGGTCATGACCTTCCCGGCCATTGTCAACGCGACCCAGAGCCCGGCTGCCGGTGCCATGGCGCTGGTGGTAGGCATTGCAGCTGCTTGGTTCGGCGCAAGCCTGTTTCAGGTATCTGTGGCCTGCTGTGCCGTCGTGTTCGTGCTGGAACTGTTCCTTTAAAATTTCTGTGCCCGGCAGGCTGTCATGCTGCTGGGCACTTTTTCATTGCCCTACAGGAGGAAATTATCATGAAAAAAATTCTTATCACCGGTGCAGGCGGCTTTGTCGGCTCCCGCATTTTGCAGCAGTGGCAGGGAAAGTACGAGCTTTGCGCCCTTCCAAAAGGCTTTTTCTGTACAGCCGATGAAGCTCTCACCCGTGCACAGGTGGAAGCTTTGCATCCGGATGTGATCCTGCACACCGCCGCTCTTTCCGATACCAGTTACTGTGCGCAGCATCCGGCAGAAGCTTACCGTGCCAATGTGGAGCTGCCAGTCTGGCTGGCACGGGCTGCGCAGCAGACGAAGGCAAAGCTGGTGGCATTCAGCTCGGATCAGGTCTATGCTGGTGTGCAGCAGCAGGGGCCGCTGCCGGAAACACTGGCCCTGCATCCCGCAAACATTTACGGCCAATACAAGCTGGAAGCAGAGCAGCGTGTGCTGGAGCTCTGCCCGGACTCGGTCCATCTGCGTGCCAGTTGGATGTATGACCTGCCCGGCTATGGGCTGCCCATCCGGGGCAATCTTCCGCTGAATCTTCTGCGTGCCGCGCTGAAGGGAGAGGCTCTGCGCTTCTCCCGGAACGACCACCGCGGCGTGACCTATGTGCGGCAGGTGATCGAAAATCTGGAGCCTGCCATGGCGCTGCCCGGCGGTGTATACAATTTTGGCAGCGGCAATGCCGAAAACATGGTATGCACCGCCCGGCAATTTGCCGAAACGCTGGGAATCGCTGTGCAGATCGAGGAAGAAAGCTGGGGCCGGAACCTTGTGATGGACACCACAAAACTGGAACGCTTCGGCATCCGGTTCGACACCACTCAGCAGGGCATCCAGCGCTGTTTAAAAGATTACGGGCTGAGAACGCTGTAAAATTTCCATATCGCACAAAAATCAAATAAAACAAAACAAAAAAGCAGGAGTTCTGCGCGAAATTCTTCCGACCAAAGCGGAAAAAACGCACAAAGCGCCCTGCTTTTTGTGTTTCTCAGCGGGAAACAGCCGTTCACGAAAAAGTCATACTTAATTTACAAGGATACGCAGTTTTGCTATAATAAATCCGCTTTTTTGGTAAAGCAGTCGAAAAGAATGATTTTTGTCAAGATTTGAGGAGAGTGGAACATTTGAAGGAAGTCAAGCTCGAAGAGTCGGCGTATCAGTTCGACGCAAAAATGTCCCTGAAACAGGCCATCCCGCTGGGTCTGCAGCATGTCTGCGCCATGTTCGTGGGCAACCTGACCCCGCTGCTGATCATCACCAGTGCCTGCGGCATTGCGGGTGGTGAGTTCGCAGATCTGCAGGTCACGCTGCTGCAGAGTGCCATGTTCGTGGCCGGTGTGGTCACACTGGTGCAGCTGTTCACCATCGGCCCCGTGGGCGGTAGCGTGCCCATCATCATGGGCACCAGTTCCGGTTTTATCGGCGTGTTCAACAGTGTTGTCGGCAGCATGGGCGGCGGTGTGCTGGCCTATGGTGCCATTATGGGTGCATCCATCATCGGCGGCATCTTTGAAAGCGTGCTGGGCTTCTTCCTCAAGCCTCTGCGCAAGTTTTTCCCGCCGGTCGTCACCGGTACGGTTGTGCTTTCCATCGGTCTTTCGCTGATCTCGGTGGGCATCAATTCCTTTGGCGGCGGCAACAGCGCAAAAGACTTTGGCTCCATGGAAAATCTTCTGCTTGCCCTATTCGTATTGGTGGTCATTCTGATCTTCAAGCACTGGACCACGGGCTTCCTCAGCTCTTCCGCGATCCTGATCGGCATTCTGGCCGGTTACGTTGCGGCCTTTGTCATGGGTCTGGTGCTGCCCACCACCGGTGTCACTGCCGATGGTGTAGAGTTTACCAAGGCATGGGTGCTCAACTGGAATAAGGTGGCACAGGCCTCTTGGTTTGCCATTCCCAAGCTGATGCCGGTCAAGATCGTGTTTGATATGCGCGCTATTATGCCGGTGATGATCATGTTCGTTGTTACCGCTGTTGAGACCGTGGGTGATATCTCCGGTGTCATGGAGGGCGGCATGAATCGTGAACCCACCGATAAAGAACTGTCCGGCGGTGTGATTTGTGACGGTCTGGGCTCCTCCTTTGCGGCTTTGTTCGGCGTACTGCCCAACACTTCCTTCAGCCAGAACGTGGGTCTGGTGGCCATGACCAAGGTGGTCAACCGCATGGCTCTGGCTTCCGGTGCCATCTTCCTGATCCTGTGCGGTCTGATCCCCAAGCTCGGCGCGCTGATCTCCATTATGCCGCAGGCCGTTCTGGGCGGTGCTGCCGTTATGATGTTCTCTTCCATCGTGGTCAGCGGCATCCAGCTCATCACCAAGGAAAAGATGACCCCGCGTCAGCTTACCATCGTCTCGGTGGCTCTGGGTGTTGGCTACGGCATGGGTGCCAACAGCGGCATTCTGGCACAGGCTCCGCACGCTTTCCAGCTGATCTGCGGCGAGTCCGGCATCGTTCCGGCTGCGTTTGTGGCGATCCTGCTGAATGTGCTGCTGCCGAAGGATGACAAGGCAGAATAAAGCTCAAAGCTTTTGCCGGGCCAGCGCTTCCAATTGCGCAAGTGCTTCGGGCGTGTCGGCATCGGCCAATTCATTCCGATCCGCAATGTAAACGGTGTGAACATGCGCGGGATATTTCCGAAGCAGAACACTTCCGCCCATGCCCTGCGGCAAGGTGAGCAGTTCCTGAAAAAGTCCTTTTTCAAACAGAACGGGACTTCCAGTAAGGGGAGACGGGTCGTTACGGACCCGGAATCCCAGACGGAAGATCTCCCGTTCTGTTTCTTTTTGCCGTTCCAGCCGAGTCCTTTGATCCCATCCGGAGATGCCTGCCATGGCTTCCACTGTCTCGCGGCACAAAAGCGGCTGGTCTCCCGGCAGGAACATGCAGCCAAAAAGCTCCGGGACCTGTTCCAGCAGCGCAGAAAGACCCAGCCGCACCGTATCGTTTCGACCGGGCAGATCGTGCAGCAGCACCGGAACATTGCGGGAGCGGCAAAGCTGCGCAACTTCGTCCGAACGTGTCACCACGATGCGGGCCGAAAGCTTTGGAGTATCGGTCGCTGCAAATGCGCGGCATAGCATCGGTTCCCCGCAGAACGGCGCAAGGAGTTTGTTGGAGCCGAAGCGCTGGCTCAGACCGGATGCCATGATGACACAGCCCACCGGAAGAAGTTCTTTCATATAGTACCACTCCTTCTGAAACGAATTCACAATAGTATTATATCGAAATCTGTGTTAAAATAAAAGAACAGAGAAAAAAAGAGAGAGGAACCTGCATCTATGATGACGATCCGAGAATATAAGCAGGCCGAAAGTCTGGAAGAAGCGTGGCAGCTGAACCAGAAAAAGGCCAACCGTGTGCTGGGCGGCATGATCTGGCTCAAAATGGAGAACATCAATGTCGGTACAGCCATCGACCTGTCCGGTCTGGGACTGGACACCATAGAGGAGACCGAGGGCAGCTTTTCCATTGGTGCCATGGTTACACTGCGCCAGCTGGAAGAGCACGCCGGTCTTGCTGCGTATACCCATGGCGCAGTAAAGGAAGCGCTGCGGCATATCGTGGGCGTGCAGCTGCGCAATCTGGCAACTGTGGGTGGCAGCATCTACAGCCGGTTCGGCTTTTCCGATGTGCTCACGCTGTTTATGGCCATGGACTGTTCGGTAGAGTTGTACAAGGGTGGGATCATATCCCTGCAGGAGTATGCTGAGCGCCCTTATGATCGGGACATCCTTGTGCGGCTGATCGTTAAAAAGGAAGAAGCAGAATTTTTCTATCAGTCCGTGCGCAACAGCCAGACTGATATCCCGGTGCTTACCTGCGCTGCCGCCCGTCTGGAAAACGGCAGCTATCGCATTGCGATCGGTGCGCGGCCGCTCAAGGCTGTGCTGTTTGAGCTGCCGGCAAAGGCGGGTGTTTCTGCGCAGGAACTGGCGCAGAACTTTGCCGATGAAGTAAAGCAAAAAATTGTCACTGGCTCCAATATGCGCGGCAATGCCGAGTACCGCCGCCATCTGGCAGGCGTTCTGACAAAGCGTGCTGTTCTGGAACTGGAAGCACGCACGGCACAGGAGGAAAATTAAATGCAGATCACTCTTACATTGAACGGCATCAAGGTCACAGAGGATGTGGCTGCAGATATGCTGCTGATCGATTTTGTACGTGCCCACGGCTGCAAGAGCGTCAAGCGCGGCTGTGAGACCTCCAACTGCGGTCTGTGCACGGTGTTTCTGGACGAGAAACCGGTGCTGTCCTGCTCGGTACTGGCAGCGCGTGCCAGCGGCCACAGCATTACCACACTGGAAGGCCTGCAGGAAGAAGCCGCGGAGTTCGGCGGCTTTATCGCGGATCAGGGCGCAGAGCAGTGCGGCTTCTGCAACCCGGGCTTTATCATGAACGCGCTGGCTTTATTCCGGGAGCAGCCGTACCCCAGTGAGGAAGAAGTGAAGGAATATCTCTCCGGCAACCTCTGCCGCTGCTCTGGCTATGAGGGCCAGCTGCGCGGCATCATGAACTTTCTGGCATGGAAAAAGCAGAAGGAGGCCGCAGAATGAGTACCATCAACAAGCCTTTCCGTAAAAAGGATGCCATGCAGCTGGTCACCGGCCAGCCCGTCTATATGGACGATGTGATCCCGCAGGACTGCCTGATCGTAAAGCTGCTGCGCTCTCCGCACGCAAATGCCATCGTCAAAACGATCAATACGGCTGTAGCAAAAAAGGTGCCCGGCATCGAGGCGATCTTTACATGGGAGGATGTGCCGCAGGATGCGCCGCGCTACACGCAGGCTGGCCAGACCTATCCGGAAGCCAGTCCGCGTGACCGCCTGCTCATTGACCGCCATGTGCGCTTTGTGGGCGATGTGGTGGCCATTGTGGCCGGTAAGGACGAAAAGTGCGTGGATAAGGCTCTCAAGCTCATCAAGGTGGAATATGAGGTTTTGGAAGCAGTGCTGGACTATCACACTGCCAAGGACAACCCCATTCTGGTGCATCCGGAGGACAACTGGGCCAGTCTGTGCCCGGTGGGAGCCGACAATAAGCGCAACCTCTGTGCCCACGATGAGAGTGGTTCCGGCGATATCGATGCTGTATTGGCGGCCAGCGATGTAGTCATTGACCACATTTACCACACCAAAGCCTGTCAGCAGGCTATGATGGAGACCTTCCGCACCTACTGCTCCATTGATACCTATGGGCGGCTGAATGTGCTCAGCTCCACGCAGATCGTGTTCCATGCACGGCGCAATATTGCGAACGCACTGCATATTCCCAAATCCATGGTGCGCGTGGCAAAGCCCCGCATCGGCGGCGGATTTGGTGCCAAGCAGACGGCGGTCAGTGAGGTATATCCGGCTTTTGTGACTTGGAAGACCAAAAAGCCCTCCAAGATCATTTTCAGTCGTGTGGAAAGCCAGATCGCATCCTCGCCGCGTCACGAAATGGAGATCCATGTGCGGCTGGGTGCCACGAAGGACGGCGTTGTGAAGGGCATTGATCTGTACACCCTTTCCAATACCGGTGCTTACGGTGAGCATGGCCCTACGACTGTGGGCCTTTCCGGTCACAAGTCCATCCCGCTGTACGGCAAGGCAGAAGCCTTCCGCTTTATCAGTGATGTGGTGTATACGAACCACATGTCTGCCGGTGCTTACCGCGGTTACGGCGCAACGCAGGGACTGTTTGCCGTAGAATCTGCTGTCAGTGAGATGGCAGCGCGTCTTGGCATCGATCCGATCCGGATCCGGGAGCAGAACATGGTCCGTGAGGGACAGTTCATGCCGGCTTACTATGGCGAAACGGCAAACAGCTGTGCGCTTGACCAGTGCGTGGAGCGTGCGAAAGAGATGATCGGCTGGGATGAGAAATATCCGTGCCGTGATATGGGAGATGGAAAGGTGCGCAGCGTCGGCATTGCGATGGCGATGCAGGGCTCCTGTATTTCCAATCTCGATGTCGGATCGGCAACGATCAAAGTCAACGACGACGGCGGCTATACGATGCTGATCGCAGCGGCCGATATGGGAACCGGCTGCGATACGATTCTGTCCCAGATGGCGGCAGAGTGTCTGGAGTGTGATGTGGATGACATTACCGTTGTCGGCGCAGATACCGATACGTCCCCGTATGACTCCGGTTCCTATGCATCGAGTACGACGTATATTACCGGAAAAGCGGTGGAAAAAGCCTGCATGACGCTTCGGAAACGAATCTGTGCCCTGGCGGCAGAGCGGATGAACGTGCCGGAAGATGAGACAGAATTTACCGGTACCGGCGTCGTGCATGAAAAGAGCGGAAGCAGCATGACGATGGAAGAAATCGCAACAGCGGCCATGTGCAATAACGGCATCGCGCTGGAAGCGACGGAAAGCAACTGCTCTCCGGTATCGCCGCCGCCTTATATGGCTGGTGCGGTCGAGATCGAGCTGGATAAAGAGACCGGCGAGGTCAGGATTCTTGATTATGCCGCTGTTGTCGACTGCGGAACCGTCATCAACCCGAACCTTGCGCGCGTACAGGTCGAGGGCGGTCTGGTGCAGGGCATCGGCATGACGCTGTTTGAAAATATCCAGTACACGGACAAGGGTCAGATGATCAATAATTCGTTTATGCAGTATAAAGTGCCGACCCGCCTCGATATGGGCAGGCTGCGCGTCGAGTTTCGGAGCAGCTACGAGCCGACCGGTCCGTTCGGTGCAAAATCGATCGGCGAGATCGTTATCAACACACCGGCTCCGGCGCTGGCACATGCAATCTACAATGCGACGGGTCTGTGGTTCCGCGAACTGCCGATCACGAGCGAGCAGATTGCAATGGGAATTGCGGAAAAAGAATGCGAGTAACGATACTTTATCTGGCAGCCGGGAACAGCAGACGGTTCGGGGAAAATAAGTTGCTCTATCCGCTGGATGGAAAGGCGGTGTACCGCCATCTGCTGGACCGGCTGGG
>OGDY01003683.1_pt1 | contig 11522 bp, 8 predicted proteins | sample 1570341 | NCBI WGS metagenome assembly OGDY01 (sample SAMEA2581972, study PRJEB24529) | metagenome | biome: Human gut stool | place: China | collected 2011 | reverse complement strand
ATCCCCAGTAGAACTCATACCGCCGCTCATTGTGCTGGTTGGAGGCCGAGTGGACACCCAGGGCGCAGTCCGGGTCGCTTTTGGGGTGGTTTTCCTTGGAGAACTTGCTTTTCGTAAAGGACTTCGGGTTGTTCTGCTTCGTGTTCGCCATGACGGGTGTGGAATCCAGACCAACGAAAGACGCATCCACCACGCCCAGCTCATACAACTTCCGCACCAGATTGGCCATGATCGATTTCAACGCACCGTTGTTCAGCTGCCGCAGGCAGCGGTCATAGGTCCAGTAGGACGGCAGCGGCTCCATGATGTTAAAGCCGCAGTAATGGGCGATGATGCGGTTGTTGTCCAGATAATCCATCAGATCTGTGATCTGCGTGAAACCCTCGCATTTCATAACGATAAACGCACAGACCATGGCTTCTTTCGGGAAGCCCCGCCGCCCGGTTGCCGCTCTGGGCAGCGTGAAGTCCAAGCTGCTGAAAAGCTTGTCATAAAACATGGCGGCGCTTTGGGATGTGAACAGCGTCACATCCTGAATGATTTCCTGTCGGTAGATAGCGGCCAGCCCCTTTCTGGTTGGTTTTCTCTCAAGTCAATTTTACCAAAAAGGGGCTCCGCTTTCTATGCCATATGAGTGATTTTCGGTTTCAGCCATGACTGGAAACCATTGCAATTACTACTCTTTTGGAGTTTTGCTCATGGCTGGTGACAAACATGAAAAGGAGGAGACGCATCTGATGCGTCTCCTCCTTCTTGTAGTGGCATAGCACTACCAACTCGCCTATTTACTTGCTGAACGCTCTCCACAGGAACGTGACGATTTGAGCGCGGGTACAGTCGTTGCCCGGTGCAAAGGCCGTCTCGCTCACGCCCGTAGTTACGCCGTTCATGTAGCACCACGCCACCGATTCATACGCCCATTCAGGCACATCGGTGAACGGCAGGTGGAACATCCATGCGCCCGTGAAGCCCTTGCCCTGCGCCTGCGCGTAGCGGTAGATCATGGCTGCGGCCTGCGCGCGGGTGCAGACGCCGTTCGTGCCGAAGGTCGTCTCCGTCAGGCCGGTGATGATGCCAGAGCTTGCTGCCCAGCGAACTGCCTCGGCATAATACGCACCCTCGTCCACGTCCGTGAACGGCATGAGATAATTCACCACGGGGGAGCCCGCCGCGCGCCAGAGGAAGGTCACGATCTGGGCACGGGTGCAGGGCTGGTTCGGTGCAAAGAGGTTATTGCCGATACCGCTGGTGACACCCTTCTCCGCCGCCCACTTGACGGCTTCGTAGTAATAGGCATCATTCGGCACGTCGTAGAAGAAGTTCAGAACGCTGTTGTCCTCCATGAAAGTCACCTTGACCTCTACCTTGCCGCCGGGCATGGTGAAGGTGTATTTTCCGTTGCCCTTGTCGGTGAGCTTCAGATCGTTGCCGTTCTTGTCGGTGACGGAAATGGTTTCCAGTACATAGCCGCTGTCAGGCGTTACCGAGATGGTCACGGTGCTGCCCTTGGAGGCAGTCTTCGGACTAACTGCCACGGACCCGTTTTCGGTCTTGTCAGGGACGGTGATAGGATAACTGGACGAGCTGCTGTCGGAAAAATGCCGCTTGGGGATCACCGTGTCGGCTTTGGTAATCTCTTTCGCGCCGGTGCTGTCGGCGAAATACCTGCCGCACGCCGCGCAATACCAGTATTCGATGTTGCCCGCCTCGCTCGTGGTGGGCGATTTGGCCGGGACGTGCGTCAGCTGATGCTGATGCTGCCATTTGAAGACCGGAAGCGTCTTGCCAGCGGCTTCGAGATAGATGCATGTTTCGTACCACGGATGTTCGCTGTCATTGCGGCCATTGATGAGCAGGTTCAGCACCGTGCCGTCGGCGAATTCTTTCTCGGTTCTGGCCGCACCCGAGCTTGTGTCGCTCAGATAGTAGCAGTTGGAGGGGCTGTAGCAGGTGTTGCCAGCGATTGCGCCGACGTATTCGTTGCCGGTAACGCTGCCGACGTTATAGCAGTTGGAGATCTCCGTTCCAGGGTAGTTATCCAATCCAAGGATACCGCCGGTTCTGGTGCCGCCATCGATCTTGCCGATGTTATAGCAATCGCGGATCGCTACAGAATCATCGATAGGGTAGGCATATCCGACAATTCCTCCAACCGAACCGTCAGCGCCTGTGTAGGTTACCGTACAGAGGTTGGCGCAGTTTTCAATCAGACCGTCAATAAGCGTACAGGTAATGCCGCCAGCGCGACCGCCAGTTGCCGTTACTGAACCCGCTACCGTCAGATTCCGGATGGTGCCGCCGGATACATAGCCAAACAAACCGATATTACCGCTGCCAGATACGTTCAGATTTTTGATCGTATATCCCTTGCCGTCGAAGGTGCCGGAATATGCCTTCGTTTCGTCATAATTAGATGCATATCCAATCGGCTTCCATGCTTCGTTTTCCAGATCAATATCCGCCGTCAGTTCTGCGCACGCGCCGGGGTTCGGCGTCTGACCGCCCGTACCGTTGACAATATTCCGGAACCGCTTTAACTGGGCGGCGGTGCTGATTTGATAGGGGTCGTCCTTTGTGCCGCTGCCGGTTATAGGGGTATTAAATGTGCCGTCGTTGATGGTACCGTTGTTGGTCACCTCGCCGTTGAATGTGCCGTCGTTGATGGTACCGTTGTTGTTTACCGTGCCGTTGAATGTGCCGCCGGTGATGGTTCCGTTGTTGATGACCTCGCCGTTGAATGTGCCGCTTCCGATGGTGCTGCCGGGGGTAACGGTCACCTTGCCGTTGAACTCCGTCTTGCCAGTGCCTGTAATGGTACCGGGACCGACTGTTGTGTCTGTTGTGTCTCCCAGCACGACGTCGCCGTCAACCGAGCCGCCGTTGGCGAAAAGTTTCCCATAGCCAGATAGCTGAGAGCCGGTGATGTATAGTCCGCTTCCGTTTGTCGCAATACAGCCGGCAATGCTCGCGTTGTCCTCCAAGGTGATCTCCCTCACACAAGCGGCGCTCACGCCGCCGCCATAAGCTTTGCCGGAGTTGACGGAATTCGTTGCCGTGCAGTTTTGGATCACGGCGCTGCCCGACAGGGTGAATTTCGTATTGTTTGCGAGATAGACGCCCCCGCCGTTGGAAGAGTTGGAAGAGTTGGAAGAATTGGAGATTGCCTGACAGTTTTCGATTTTTGCCTCATTAGACATCACAAAGCTACGGCTGCTGTTGACAAATACGCCTCCGCCGTTGGCAGAATCGGAGATTGCCTGACAGCCTTTGATTGTTGCCTCACCAGACATTTCAAAGCTACCGTCGACATATACGCCTCCGCCGCAAACAAAATTGTCCGCGCTTTCGACGGCGCAGCTGCGAATGACCGCCGGACCTGACATTTTGAACGTGCCGTAAGCACAAACACCGCCGCCGATGTCGGAGGCGACACATCCGGCGATGCTGCCGCCGGACATAGAGAACTGAATCTGTTCGCCGTTTTGCCTCGGATAAATACATACACCGCCGCCGAACTCTGCGGAGCAGCCGATAATATTGCCGCCGGTCATGGTCAACTGCCCGCCGGGTGCGATATACACACCGCCGCCACAATTTACTGCGCCGCTGATGAGATGAAACGGATAGCCCGTACCGCCGGTGATGACGCCGCCGGTGACGGCCTCTGTGCCGCTTGCCTCGTCCAGCACCCACAGTTTGCCATTCGGATTGAATTTGTGCGAGAGATTACTCGTATTGCTGTCCTCGATAGTCAGCTGCCCGCCGTTCTCGACCACAATCACGCTGCCCTTGTTTGCGCTCTCGTATTTGAGCACATGACCGTTCAGGTCGAGGGTGACGGTGCCTCTGACCGTGATGGTCTGTGAGACGGTCACATCGTTGTTTAGGTAATACTGCTTGCCACTTTCCAACGTTGTGGTAGAGTTGGTTACCTCATCCCAGCCGGTCAAAAAGTCCGCCGCGCTCGCGCCGACGCACAGCGCCAACGCCGCGCCGAGGGCGAGCAGGAGCGTCCATAGCTTTCGTTTCATCGTAGCACCTCCGTAAAAAATTCGGTTGGTTCCTCCTGCGGAGGAACCAAGGGGATATCCCCTTGCCTAAATTTGTTTTTCCGTCAGGGCTTCAAAGCCCTTTTCCGCCTGTTGAACGGTCTTTTGGATGATGCCCAAAGCCATTGTGTGAAGGTCCATCTGCAAGACTGCCGCCGTGATCGCCGCCCGTTTCTCCTTCGGCACGTCATAGAGCTTCAATGAACAGTCCAGAAAGCGGGAGATCTTGGCCTCCATCGTGAAATACACGTCACAGGGAACCGACATGAAGCCCCGCATGATACTGGCGGACGCGATCTCCATCTCGTAGAAGTCCTTAGGCTGCGCCTCCGGCAGATAAGGTCCGAAAATAACTTGCAGCCGTTTCGTTGTGCTTTTGTAAAGATACGCCGCGATGGAGGGCAGGGAGTATGCCATCACATACAGCTCCCGCAGCGGCTCGGTCAGTTCGGCGATGTGGATCTGGAGGGCCGTTTCCACGGCGTAGAGAAACACGGGGTCGTCCTCACCGCTGTGCTGCTCGGCGAGGTCAAACTGCCCGCCAAACATCCGCTTCACCAGTTCCAGCAGCAGCGCCTCCTTGCTGGGAAAGACATGAAAGAAGGAGCTTTGCCCGATGCCCGCCGCCTTTGCGATCTCTCCGGTCGTAGTTCTGGTGTAGCCCTTTTCCAGGAACAACGCCACCGCCGCCCGTAATACCTTTTGCTGCGTTACCAGACCGTTTAACAGTTTTCCTCTTGGCAAGTCAGCGCCCCCTTTATAACTTTTCTTGCGATTGTGCTTTTATAATAACACGCCCAAGTTTATGGTGCAAGCAAAAGCTCATTGTGATTGCGTTTTCGGAGTAATGTGCAAACCCTACCAGCGCTATATAGTAAAAATACCAAGGAAGATCGCGTTCAAGGGGAGGAATGACACAATACTCGTGAGTTGTTTTTGCCCAGAAAGCAGAATTAGGTATTCTGGCACGAGTAAAGCTCCAATGGTATTCTGACTCTGTACTTATTAGATTTCATCTCTGTTATGGAGCTTCATAAGCTGTGAGCCAACACATTCTGGCATTTCTGGGCGGACAATTTGTTTCGCCGCTCTCTTTGCGCTTTGATTTGAGTTTTCGGATCAGAGCGCTCTTTTTTTGTCCAAATTCCGCATTGCGGGTTTGAGAAATATTTATTTGAAAGGTGGAACAAGCAAATGATGGAAAGCAAAGTATTCGCGGACAACTTCAGTCGTAGCTTCAGCGAGTCGGGGGACTTCTTTCAGTTCCTCAGTGCTCGGCAGGCCCGTAGCAAGTGGATGACAGCCCCGTCAAAGGAACTCCGGTTTGAGCCGGTGGAACGGGGATCCACGCTTGGAAATCTGTATATGCAGATCTACGACCACAACGGCGATGCAGATGTTCTGGAGGACACGATGGAGAATACCAGCCTCCTGTTGAAGGTGGATGGTAAGGACTACCCGGTCCGTTCCTGTGCTCTCAAGACCGTTCTGGAGCGTGCCCGCATCTCCGGTCATGCCCTCAACAAAGTCTCCAAAAGCGTATTCGCTGAGATTCTCAACTACTGCATGGGCGTTGCCTCCGGCGACAGCCTGATCAAAGTCGCAGATGAGAAGGTATCGGCAGTACATGGTGGCGATCCGAAAGACTACACCGTTATGGAGATGCTACCTCTATTTAAGGCAACGAGCGACTTTCTCAACCGTGAGTATCCCGGAAACACTTTTATGACAGCCCACTTCGATCACTCCATTGCGACAGCAATCTGGCGTCTGGATGGGCAGGCAGACAATCTTCTCGATACATATCATAGGGAGATTGCTGCCAAAGGCTTGCAAACCGAGAAAATGGTTCCTGCGCTGCGCTTTTCCACCTCCGATGTGGGTATGAGCGGCGCAAATCTCTATCCGATTTTTCTGGTTGGTGCCGAGAGCCGTATTGTTCCATTGGGGTACTCCATTCGCACCGAACACAAGAATGGTGTGGATATGCAGTATTTTGAGGAACAGCTCAGATTGGTCTATGCGCAATTTGAAAAGGCGCTGGACAAGCAAGTGCAACTCATGAACATCGAGATCCGCTATCCCGTCACTACACTCATGCGTGTCCTGAAAAGAATCAAGGCCCCGAAGAAAGCCTCCTATGAAGCTATGGACTATTTCGTAGCAATTCATGGAGACAGTCCTTGCACGGCCTATGAACTCTTCATGCAGATGAGCGATGTGATCTTCTCTGCGCAGTGTGACGGTGCCTCTGGGCTGAGGATTGCTCAGTTGGAGGAGATTGTATCTCGTGCCTTGAATGTGAATTGGCATGAGTATGATCATCCCGGTGACTTTAAGTGGTAAGAGGTGGTGATCTCACATGAAGAATATAACCTTCGAAGGCATCAGCACCTTACAACGTCTACACCTTTGCTGGCAGATCAGAAAGCAGATTGGAAAGATACATCAACCTATCAAAGTTGAATTCCATCAGCCGATTTGCCGCAAGCAGTATTCTTCCCTCTGGTACGGCGGCCTGGTGGTATCTATCAAGGTGCGCGGGTGTGTTTTTGCCATTCACGCCTGCGGAGATATCTACGCCACACTTTACGATAAGAGTGATGGTACAGAATTACTCTATGTCAAAGATAAGAGTAACTCTGGACGTTTTGGCGTTGATGTTTTGCCATATCTGAAGACGGACCATGCCTTATATGCTGCCATGGGTGATACGCATAAACGGTATCGACTCGATATGGAACACAACAACTGGTGGGAGTGCTTTGTCTATACGCCAGAGGGCGAATTCCATGACATGATGTGGGCATTAGATAGTGACCACATCTTCGAGGGAGTTGAGGTAGTACTCTCCGCTATGGATTCAGTCATAAAAGATATCACCGAAAACAAGGAGCGGATTGAATATGGAAAAGACTCGGCATTTTATTGTTGATACGCCAGTAGGACAACTCGCGATTTACGCTAAGCACGATAAGACTGACTGTGCAGCAGACTATCCAGGCGTTTTCATCGACTATGTACGCAAGGATGGCGCTACAGCGATCCTGGCTTGCGTAGAATACGATCCAAACAAGGAAGCACTTCAGACTGTTGTCTACGGCAACTGTGCATCTGACGAGCCGACTGAGATCGTCGAGCACTACAATACTGATTTTGAAGAGTAAGGAGGATAGATTATGCCTAATTGGGCGTTTGGGTATGTAAATGTCACCGGTACACGGGATGGCATTAAGTCGTTCATTGAACGGTTTGTCAGCGAAGACGATCCTTCAACCATTCCAGGCAAGCGTTTCTTTGCACGGAGCTTCATCCAGTCGAAAAGACAGGCATTCATTGATGAGGCTATGAAAGAATTCTCCGAGCCTGCCGTCGATGCCAAAGCAAGTTACTCGTTTGTCGCATCGTTCGCATGGTCAGCATACAGTTGCTTGATCGGTGGATATCCTCAGAATTCTCCTAGTGAGTGCCTGACTCTCTCAGAGGCCTGCGCAGAAGATGGCGTTTCTGTCATGATCCAGACCTCAGAGCCGGGAATATGTTTTGAGGAACACATTACCTGCGATGACACAGGGACGGTAGAGCACACCGAAAAAGATCTACTTGCTTATAAGTGTCGGCATTGCGGGGAGATAACAAGCTTTGCCTCGTTCGAGGATCCTGATGATCAGGAATGCCCAGAATGTGGCAATTGTGGGTTTGATCGCTGCGAGGAGGTGTAGGCTATGGGGCTGAACCTGAACTACACGCCAAACAGATTGGTGGACATCACAACTCTAACAGAGGATCAATGGCTCAGTTGGAGGCGAAAAGGAATTGGCGGCAGCGATGTAGCTGTCGCCCTTAATTCCTCCCCATATCGCACGGCACGAGACCTTTATTATGACAAAATTGGGGTCGTCATGTCAGATGATGGGCCGGACAAAAGCATCACATTCCAGATTGGGCATTTGCTCGAAGATGTGGTAGCTCAAATCTTCGCAAAGAAGACCGGACTATCTGTGTATGAAGACCACTGGATGTACCAACACCCGTTTTTCCCCTTCCTGATTGCCGATGTGGATCGTTTTGTAACCCTGCCGGATGGACGTAAGGCCATCTTAGAGTGCAAAACGGCGCACTATGACATGCAATTCAAGTGGGCGAACGGAGCAGTCCCTCGCCACTATGAATTGCAGGTTCGGCACTACATGTCGGTGATGAATATCGATGTTGCATTCATTGCCTGCCTGTTCTCAAATAATGAGAATGACTTTGTATGGCAAAAGATTGAGCGTGACCTCGAGGAAGAAGAGAACACGATCATGGAGCTGTCGGCATTCTGGAATAATCACGTCATGGCTCGTGTGGAGCCGCCCCTGGTCGAAAAGCCAGATGCGGTTTTGGAGTCGCTCCGTCGCTATTTCGGCCCTGCTGACAAGTCCGAACCGACCGTGGATCTTGACCGCAAGTTTGTGGTGAACCTCAAGGAGATCCTGGCACTCAAAGAGGAAAAGAAATCTTTAGATGCTCAGGTAAAAGCACTTGAGACTCGCATCAAATTCCTCTATGCTCCCATCGTCGAAGAGATGGGTACCGCATGCAAAGGAACCTGTGAACAGGGCGGCGAGTATTTCAAAGTATCCTACAATCCTCTGTATCGGGAAGGAATATCAAAGGACCGTTTATCCGCTCTGCGAGCTCAGTATCCTGATATCTATGATGAGTTTGTGGATCAGACGGAATCAAGAATCTTTAAGGTGGTCAAATCGGCCATCGCATAAGGAGTGATCAAATGCTATGTCGATATGAAAGAACCATCTTTAAGTCCGATAAGGGCTTCTGCATTTTTGCCTACAGTACTTCTGATGAGTCTGTTCCAAAGGAAGCCCGTAATCGGTCTTACTACCATGACGACAAGATTCATTTCACGGCCATCGGCTATCATCTGATTGCTACGGATGCCGTGGAAGTGGAACTGGATGGAACGTGGGAGAATTCCAAACACGGTTTACAGCTGTCGGTTTCAATGTGTAAGGAAGTCGTGCCGAGAGATCAAGCCGGCATCCTTGCTTACCTGAGCAGCGGTATCATCAAAGGAATTGGCCCTGAGACCGCAAAGGCCATTGTCGCTCGCTTTGGCGATAAGACGATGGAGGTTTTGGAGAAAGAGCCGGACAAGCTGCTTAGCGTCAAGGGGATTGCCCAGAAAAAACTCAAGGCTATCATCAAATCCTACGGGGAAACGAAAGCCTTGAGTGATCTCATGATATACTTGGCGCCTTTCGGTGTTTCGATGAAAAAGGTTGCGATGATCCGAGAAGAGTTCGGAGATAACAGCCTGAGAATCGTGAAGACGGATCCATTCCAACTCTGTAAGATCAAAGGCTTTGGCTTCATGACAGTCGATTCCGTTGCCCGTAAAACAAAAGTCAGCTTAAAGCACCCTTTGCGATACTCCGGTGCGATCAACTATGTGCTGGATGAGGCACGCGTATCTGGGCATCTTTTTCTATCCGTTGATGAGACGGTTGGCCAGTGCTATGAGCTTCTCAATATGGGCTGCGATGATGAAGTGGTTTCCGAAGAGGAAATCCGCCAAGCGATCTCAAATGAACGTGTGGAATCCCGTATCTATGTTGAGGGAAGCCGTGTATACCTGAGTTACGAGCGCATGTGCGAAGTTAAGTCAGCTAAGCGCATTGTGTCCATGATACTCCAAGAGGGCTTTACAAAGATCGACGATCTGGACAGCAAAATCGACAATGCGGAGAGGACCTTGCATCAAAAACTGGCTCCTTCGCAACGTAATGCTGTGAAGCTGTGCCTCTCGCATCCGATCTCCATCATGACCGGAGGCCCCGGCAGCGGAAAGACCACAACACTACGATTCATACTGGATATCTATAAAGCTGCGTTCCCTGCGAATGAAGTCCTCTTGGCTGCACCTACTGGCCGTGCCAGTCGGCGCATGGCAGAACAGACGGGAATGTACGCCTCTACACTTCACTCGGCGCTTGGCCTTGTGACGGATGAAGACAGCCCGCTGAACGACAAAGAGTTACTATCAGCAGACTTGGTAGTCGTTGATGAGTTTTCAATGGTGGACATGCGCCTTGCGTATATCCTCCTTGATCGTATCAAGTCGGGCGCTCAGCTGATTATTGTCGGTGATGCTGACCAGCTCCCATCTGTTGGCGCGGGTAATGTGCTGCGAGAGATGATTCGAAGTGAAAAGGTTCCTACGGCAGTCTTAGAGACTGTTTTCCGCCAGGCATCTAATAGCCGTATCATCACAAACGCCTATGCCATCAACCACAACGACACACATCTTCAGTTCGGGGATGACTTTCAGTTTTTGGAAGTTCAGAACTCGGAAGAGGCTGCGCAGTTGGTCATCAAGAACTATCTGCAGGAAGTCTCTTTGCATGGTATTGAGGACGTGCAGATTCTCTCACCTCTCCGTAAGCGAGGTGCGGTTGCGGCAAATGCGTTGAATGAGACCATTCGAGACCTTGTCAACCCGCCAAACAACCTGAAGAAAGAGGTTAAGTGTGGCAGTCGAGTATTTCGAGTTGGTGACCGCATTATGCAGACGGCAAATCGAATCAATGTGTCAAATGGCGATGTCGGCGTCATAACCGACATGAAGAAAGAGGATGATGAGACGATCACATGCGTGAGGCTTTTGGATGGAAGGACACTACAGTACACGCAGGAAATGCTGGAGGATTTGGAGTTCTCCTACTGCACGACCATTCATAAGAGCCAAGGACAGGAGTATCCTGTCATCATTGTTCCTCTTTTGAAAGAGCACTATATCATGCTGCGGCGGAATTTGCTCTATACTGCTGTGACCAGAGCCAAGTCGAAGGTCATCCTGATTGGGCAAAAGCAGGCAGTCTTTGTTGCGATCCATAAATGTGATGTGGGTCAAAGGAATACGGTACTCGCGGATCGAATCGTGGCTTATTATAACCGCGAGCTGAGTCGGCGAGTAGCGTGATTATTTGGGAAACGGGGTGGTCAAAAGCTGCCTCGTTTCTACATTTATTGTGAAAGGACAATTACCATGAGTGAATCGAACTCTAATGTGATCCCTGCCATCAACGCTGTCGATGGTTTTAACCCCGCTGATTTCGTGCGTACTACCGTGGGTGAGGAAGGCGAAAACGATCTCTACCTTGATGTCAAATATCGCCTTCTTTGGTTCCGCCTGCACCATCCGAATGGAAAGATCGACCCGGAGCTTATCCGAGTTGATGAGAAGAATGCAATCGTATGCTGCAGGATCTATGCCGATAAGGCTGACCCAGCTGACCAGTTCATTGGGAAGGCATATTCTCAGCGTTTCTCAACGGAAGACCGCTTTGGCGATCGCTTCTTGGAGATCGCCGAAACAGTCGCAAAGGGCCGCGCTTTGGCTGATGCAGGTTATGGTACGCAGTTCTGTATGAATGGTGATGCGCTGGCCGGTATTATCGCGGATGCCCC
>OGDY01003679.1_pt1 | contig 11544 bp, 4 predicted proteins | sample 1570341 | NCBI WGS metagenome assembly OGDY01 (sample SAMEA2581972, study PRJEB24529) | metagenome | biome: Human gut stool | place: China | collected 2011 | reverse complement strand
GAGCACGCGGCTGTTAACCGCGGTGTCACAGGTTCGAGCCCTGTTTGAGGCGCCAAACCAAAAGATCGCACGATGTGCGGTCTTTTTTTTACTTTAAAATTGCACCCGAACCTGTGACACCACTAACTACAACCGTAAGCGGCTGTTAACTGGCTCACCGTGCCCCGCTGCCGGTGGCAGAAAAAGGGGTGCGGTGAGCAGGAAGAAATACAGAGTGCAACGTCCGCTCCAAGGACAGTTGCACGACAATATTTCTGACCGGTCACAGGTTCGAGAACATCTTAGCTTATGTTATTTCTGTACAACGACATCGCCCACAGGTTCGAGCTGCTCGTACCTCGCAGTCACCCTTTTGTCACTTCGTGACATTTCCCCTGTCAGGGGAATCTCTGTTTGAGGCGCCATGATTGGGTAACAATAATCAAACCCGGCTGAAAGTCCTTGAATTGTCAAGGGCTTTCGTGCTTTTTATGACCAATTTTTAGGATTGAGTTTTAGTCAAACTTTTTTAAGACTAACAGGACTCGAACTTAAGACAATTTAATATACAATGGTTATTTTAGACCGATATTCTATTTATTTAGTTTATCGGTCTTTTTTACTATGCTATTAAATTGAATTTTTGATTATAAAATCACATTTGTGCATTTTTGCGTTTTTTTTCGTGCGTTTTTTCTTTTTATATTGATTTTTTACTTTGAATTTGTTAGAAAATAATTGAGATAATTATAAATTGTAATATCATACAAATAATCAGCTTAAAAATTGTTCATATCGGAGAATATCAAAAATCTTATTCATTTTTTGTCACAAAATGATAAAAAAGTCATATATGTGTGGATTGTTTAAAACGAATTATACTTATTTGTGTTTATGATATTGATAATAATTGCACAGAAGTGTATAATTATGACAACAGGGGAAATATCCTCACGGTCAGCAAATCGGGAACGCTTTTCCTGCAGTATGTCTATGACGAGGCAAGCCAGGTCAAGGCGGAATATAACTACGCCGAGCATACGGCAATGACCTATGTCTACGATGCGAACGGAAACATTGTTTCCAAAACACCGTACACAAATGTCACAAGCTCCGATCTTTCAACCGCAACTCAGGGCACGGCTATCATATACGGTTACGGAGACAGCAACTGGTCTGATAAGCTGACGTCATATAACGGACAGACGATAAGCTATGACGCAAGCGGAAACCCGACATCATATAGGGGAGAGACGGTAACATGGAACGGCAGACTTATGACGTCGTACACCAAGGACGGCTGCCTCTATGAATATGAATACAATTCTGACGGTATGAGAACCATTAGAAGAATGTATAAAAACGGCGAGCTTGCATCGACTATAAGATACATTTGGGACGGCGATGTTCTTCTCGGAACTCGGATGGAATCTGTTGACAGTGATGAGACTTTTTTGGCGAGATATCTCTATGACGACAGCGGCGAGTTATACGGAATGGAGTATAAGGGACTTGAAAATGCCGGCAGCGGAATGTTTGCTTTCATCAAAAACCTGCAAGGTGACATTGTCTCAATTACTCCGCTCGATTCCGAAAGCAATGTCGAAGTCAATATGGAGTATGACGCATGGGGCAAACCGATAATACAGCAGGCTTCCTCGATGACGGAAGGTCTGCTGATGGCAATAATGATGATGGTAACCAATGTAGGCTATCGTGGATATTTCTATGACCTTGAAACGGAACTTTATTACCTCCGCTCCCGTTACTATGATCCGGAAATAGGAAGATTTATAAATGCGGATGATGTGGAAATGATGATTCCGCAGAAACCGTCTAATATTACTGTATTTACAAACAATTACTATAATTTAAATATCTATTCATATTGTCAAAACAATCCGGTAGTTAGTTCTGATTATAGTGGAAGAAAATCGAAATCAAATCCACCGAATCTAACAACAAAAGCCTTTGTGCTTATACTATTTACATTGGCTATTTGGGATGATAAAATTATAGAAATTAAAAATGGTGGTTACAATGAAAAGGATAGAGTAAAAGGTCAAATATCTGTTAATTTTATTGCCGGTTATGGACAGGATACATTCTATAACATAGTAGATGCTCTTTTGAAAATGTATGGTAATGAAATTTATGATATTATAACTGAGGTCGCATTGGGAAAATTTAAAAATCAGTATTCATATCCGTATTCGGAAAAAGATGGGCTTAAAGTAATTCCATACAGGGAGTTCCTTTTTTCAAAAAAATGCGTTTCAAATGAGATTCAAAAACATTTCGAGGGATATATGTGGAGTATAGGCAAAAAGGGATATCATTGTCCATTTATGTTTAAGGCATATACTTTTTTTTCAAAGGAAAAAATAAGAGAATCTTGTATGGTTGCAGATATATTGGAAATGGGACCGATTTATGAATTGGCTGAATCAATGGGCTTCAATTATTATGATGGAATCTTGTCTACATATAAATATACAAGAAAAGACCCGTATTATTATCCCAAAGAAAGAAAAAGAAAAAGAGTAGCAAATAATGAGTGGCGATATTATGCCTTTTAAAAGGAGTGTTTTTGTGAAAAAACGAAAGGTAATAAAAACTGTTTTACTTGCAATCGGCATTCCAATTGTGACTGTAATTACAGCTGTTTTAGTGTGGCGGTTTCTTCCTATTGGTTTAAATCCGTCAAATATGGTCGGCAAAGAAAGCCCTGCCAATAGTGATTTGTGGTATATTGATTTTAATGAAAAAACATATATGGAACTTTCTACAGCTGCCTTTTCATTGCCGGTTCAAAATTGCGGTGTGATCTATAAAGAAAATCTGCCTATAGCAGAGGTTTATACAAGCAGATTTAAACATTTTCAGCAACCGGTTGAACTGAAATATTTTTTGATAGGAGATGAAGTAATAATAGGGCATTACACAGGAGCTTTTTATTCAAAAATTTTTAAATTTGTTGACAGCGATTTGCGTATGCCTGATCTAACGGTCGAAAACGTCAAAAAGATCGAAAAATGTACCGGCAATTGTGCAGAATATTTTGAGACAACAATAACCGGTTCTGAAAAGAACGGAAATTACATTAGTGCAAGCTTTAATGAACATCCGCCAAAGGATACATCTGTATATGTTCATAAATTAAATGTGTTAGAAACAATTTCCAATACAGAAAAAATTCAGAATACAATAAAAATGTTTAATCAAGAGCAAGACCTTCGATGGAGTGATGAGATTAAAGCGGATTCGGAAAAATTCTTGTATAAAGTCGAATTTAAAGACGAAGAATTTCCGTTCTATTTGATTATATCGAGATGATAATCTAAGATCTATAAATGTTTAATAGAGAATGTGACATACACTTTATGCTATTTCAAGAAATAAGAATAAAATGCTTTTATTTCAAGTGACGCCTATGCCCTCCCGATACCAACGCAGACATAGTATCATATAGCCGTGCACGGTTACTGAAATTACGACTCCTTTCCAAACGTAACCGCAACCGTGTGCGGCACACCCACCATAGGCGCCCCTTTAGGGTAGCGCAGTGTCGACACGGTAGTGAATGACAGTCCGGTGGACTGTCAGAGCTGTGGCGTGACCGAGCCGCAGCGAGACGGGGAACCGCTTGCGGTGGTGGGGATAAAGATAAGGCGGAATATAACTACGCCGAGCATACGGCAATGACCTATGTTTACGATGCGAACGGAAACATTGTTTCCAAAACACCGTACACAAACGTCACAAGCTCCGATCTTTCAACCGCAACTCAGGGTACAGCTATCGTATACGGTTACGGCGACGGTAACTGGTCTGATAAGCTGACGTCATATAACGGACAGACGATAAGCTATGACGCAAGCGGAAACCCGACGTCATACAGGGGAGAAATGGCATGATTGGGTAACAGTAATCAAACCCGGCTGAAAGTCCTTGAATTGTCAAGGGCTTTCGTGCTTTTTATGACCAATTTTTAGGATTGAGTTTTAGTCAAACTTTTTTAAGACTAACAGGACTCGAACTTAAGACAATTTAATATACAATGGTTATTTTAGACTGATATTCTATTCATTTAGATTATCGGTCTTTTTTATTATGCTATTAAATTGAATTCTTGATAATATAATTACATTAGTGCGTTTTTGCGCTTTTTTCGTGCGTTTTTGCTTTTTATATTGATTTTTTATTTTGAATTTGTTAGAAAATAATTGAGATATTTATAAATTGTAATATCATACAAATAATTGGCTTAAAATTTGTTCATAACGGAGATTATCAAAAATCTTATTACTTTTTTTGTCACAAAATGATGAAACAGTCATATATGTTAGAAGCGTTAATAAAGAATTACATTTTGACAGATTGCGGTGTACATACTGATTTTTGATTACATTTATCTATGAAAACAAGTTGGATAAATATAAAAAACAAGAAAGGACGTTGAAGTTTTATGAAATAATTGGTATAAATTGATAACGAAAGCGGTGAGAAGGAATTAAATAGTTAATTTATCAAAAACCATAACTGTAACACAGTATGATGAGGCCTCAGATTTTTTCAATAAGATAAATTCAGACGGAATCAACGAAACAAGGTCATCTACGGAATATAACCATCCTCTTGCCAAGTGGGCAATGAATCTGGCGTATTCGGCGTATATGCCCTTGACCGGTGATTTTTCAGGTCTTGCACCCGGATTGTTTATGGAAGATAATATAGTTTCGGCTACAGACTTGCTTGATCAGTATGGCATTAAATCCGTTGCCTTTAATACCGATAAAAACGATACGGTTTGTCATATTATCGGACATAAACAAATCTATGCTGATATAAACTATAATACATCTTGCGATACAAATGGAGGTAATAATAATGGATATTTGGGAATTCTTGAAGGGACTGGCAGATGTAAACCCATTGGAGTTTTTTCTGGCTCTAATCAATCCGGTTTACGGACCGATGATTTTGTGGGGACTGTTGGGCCTAATTGTACAGGAAATTCAGAAATTATTGGGAATACACTGAATTCGAATAATACGGATTGCATGCGTACCTTGGTTGTCATTGACATCAGAGGATCATCAACAACAAATGATTGGTGGACTGATATTGGTACTCAACTTAATCCTAAGTGGGGTTCTTTCGGAGCGGGGATGGAAATGATTTTGAAATCCTTGTACCACGGAACAGGGGATACTGAAAACTGTACAAAGTGTAACGGAGGCGGCTGCGTATATTGTAAAGGATATATTCCTTACAACAATATTTCAAATCCGATTTTCCTCGTTACTGGACACAGCTTGGGAGCGGCGGTTGCAAATCTTGTGGCGGAGCATTTAAACTCATGCAAAGATACAAATCACTGCCCGGGTTCGAGGACAGAAAAAGACATTTATGCATATACCTTTGCTACGCCGAAAACCGTTAAAAATAAGCAGGGCAACGAATATCAAAATATATTTAATATTTTGAATAACAATGATGTTGTTCCGTTAGTTCCGACCAATATACTTGCGTTAAATTGGGGTGACAACGGTTGGACAAGGCACGGAAGAGATTTCCATATCACTATGCCGTTGTATCTGCAAATGGATTTGTTAAAAATCTTTGATTCGGCACTCTTAGGTCTTGGCGGTCATGCAATGTCCACATACAGTCATTGGCTGGAAAAATTACCCGGTATGCTTAATAAAAAAGCCGAAGATATTACGGCAGAGGATTTAAAGTCAATAAGTGACGAACGGGAAGCAGTGGGATTATTGCCGAGGTTGTTCAAGGTAAAATGCCCTGTCGATGTCACGTTGAAAGACTCTGCCGGAAATATTGTCGCCTACGAAAGTGCTCGTGAAAACGCCGTTTACCCCGAGATTGCGGAAAGCGGAATTACTTCATGGATATCGAAAGACAACGAAAAGGTATTCTTCCTGCCCTTTGGCTGTGAGGACGTTACCGCAGAAATTGAGGCGTATGACTACGGCACAATGAATGTTGCGCTTGAAACCATAGGCGCAGGGGATCAGCTGGAAAGTATGACATACAGCAACGTCAGCCTCTATCCCGGCAAGGATTTTGAAATTCAGATTGATGAAAATTCTGTTCCGAGCGAAAGTCAGCTTATGGCTGTTGCCGAGGACGGAACTCAAACAGAACCGTCAAAGAATCCTTATCTCAAAAGTGCAGTTCCCGATACGCCATATGCGGGAAACAATTACATAACTGTTGTTACGGATCGAAGTGTTACAAAAGTTCAATTTGTACATCATGACAGCAGAGATACAATGACATACACAAGGGATAATGTTGATGTGACGCTTGTTGATGACGGCAAAACCTTGACTTGGCGAATTCATCGAAATTTCCCAGCGACAGTATATGATGTAGGTGTGAAAGTCGGTTCATATAATTGGTACTATACAGAACGTGTTTTTGAATTGACCAGAGCATAACACCTAAGACATAAGCTGCATTAAAGTTGATCATGGCTTTAATGCAGCTTAAAATAAGAAAAGTATATTCAGAGGAGGTAAAATAATGAAAAAATACAGCATTTTTATGAAAGTGATTGCGGTTATTCTGACGGTCACGATGATCATCGGAATATTGCCGATGACGGTGCTTGCTCAGGCTGTTGAAGATGAGAAAGAAAAGTTTGAACAGAACGGATATTCAAGCAATGTTTCTCAGGAGGAAGAGGAGCCAACCGTAATCGGTGAAGATACTGAGCGTCGCAACAGCGAAAATACAAAGTATTTCAAGATGAGCGACGGCACGATTAAAGCTGCAATGTATAATGCCCCGGTCCTGTATAAGGATGGAACGGGTAAGTGGCAGGAAATTGACAATTCTCTTGACTCCTCTAATGAGGTTAGTAATGATGAGGCGTCGGATTTCAATGGCTATGAAACCAAGAAAAATAAGTTTAAAGTAAAGTTTGCAAAAAATGCAAGTCAAAAAAAGCTTGTGAGCATGAAGATGGACAACTATTCCGTTAGCCTCTCATTGCTCAACAAAACAAAGAAAAACAACTCCTCGATGAAGCAGGAAAAAAAAGCTAAAATTGAGGATCTTACTGTTGCTTCAAAAGCAAGTCAAAAGGTTTATTACGAGAATATCTTGCCCGACACAAATATTGAGTATATTGTCAACGGTTCGGGTGTTAAGGAAAATATAGTAGTTAAATCTGCTCAGAGCAGCTATGAATATAACTTTGAGATTGCTGTAAAGGATGTTACTCTCTCTTTGGCAGAGGACGGTTGTATTTATGCCAAGGACGCAACCACAGGTACGACTGTATTTGTTATGCCTAAGCCGTTTATGCTTGACGCTAATTATGAATACTCGAATAAGGTCAGCTACAGTTTGAGTGCAAAAAACAAGCACAAATACGAAATTACAATCTCTGCCGATTCCGAATGGCTGAACAGCAGTGAAAGAACGTTCCCTGTAACGATTGACCCGGCGATACAAACAAAACAGTCAATAAGCACAATTGATTCGGTGTATGTTGCCAAAGGTTTGCCTAATCAGAATCGCTATTCGGATCCGATGATGATGGTCGGCAGAGAGTCAACAGATGCAGATATTTGCCAAGGTCTTATTAAATTTGCTCTTCCAAAAATAAATCGCGGCGATGTTGTAATTGATGCACAGCTTTTATCAAAGCAGGTGCTTATGGATGCGTATTCGGACACTACTCCCGATACGGCGATAGAGGTGCATGCCATTACAAAAAGTTGGAACGTTACAACAGTAACGTGGAATACGAAACCGACCTACGAATCCACCGTTGCCGACTTTGAAATTTTGAAAGCAAGCGAAAAGAATTCAGGAGCTAAGGATCGACAGTGGAATGTTACATCCATTGTAAAACGTTGGTATGAAAATCCAAACTTTGCAAACAATGGATTGTTGCTGAGATCATCGAACGAAAATAAATCTTCGTATAACGATTCCTGCATTTATATGTGGGTTTATGGCGAAAAGTATGCCCAAAGCACGGCTTATCCAATGCTTTATATTACATACAGGTCAAATAAAGGACTTGAATCATACTGGAGCTATACGGATATCAGCGCAGGCAGGGCAGGAACGGCGTCAATATGCGAGTTCTCCGGCAACCTCGTATTTACCCATAACGATGTAACAACTGCCGGCAGCCGTGCGCCGGCTTCGATTTCTCACGTTTTCAACAACTATATGGCAGCGGAAAACTTCGGTACCGTCATGCCGTACAGAGGTAAGGGCTGGATGCTCAGCTGTCAGCAGCAGCTTCTGCCGTCATCAAAAGTCGGTCTTCTTGCCGATGCACAGAAAAAATATCCGTATGTTTATATCGACGGCGACGGAACAGAGCATTATTTCTATAAGAAAAGTGACGGAACAATGGTCGATGAGGACGGAATGGGTCTGACTCTTACCGTCCCCGGCAAGGATAAAAACGGCTATTATATTGTCAAAGATGATAAGGGTAATCAGATGATTTTTAACGTTGCAGGTGCATTTGCACGGTCGCGTGACAGCAACGGTAATCAGATTGCCAATTACTATGCCGCCGCCGACAATCCGAAAATTTGGAAGGTTACCGATGGTGCGGGTCATGCTGTAACATTTACACCGACCTCTGACAGTAAAACAATTCAGAAAATAACAGATTCGTCAGGCAGAGTTACCACATACACATGGAACAGTGACGGACGTTTGACTACTATAACATATCCCGACGGAAAAGAAACGAAGTTTACTTATGATTCCGATGGAGCTATGACGTCGGTGATTGCACCCGACGGATATAAGCTTCAGTTTACTTATACGCCGTTGGCAAAAGGCAAGCGAGTTTCCAAGGTTGTTGAGAGTGCAAACGGAACGGCAGGTCAAACGATAACCTTTGATTATTCGCAGTACGGACAAACAGTTATTCGCTCTTCGGGTAAAGACGGCGTTTACGGCAACAGCGATGATGTCTACACAACGGTCAAGTTTGACAGCGCAGGCAGAACCGTGTGCTCGGAAGCGACAAGCAACGGCAAGTCTTTAGCGGCTTCGGCGGCGGAATACACTGCTTCAAGTCCCAATAGCAACGCAAGCAACATCAAGCAGCTTAACCGATTGAGTAAATCCATGACAGGCGGTCAGTATGTCAGAAACTATCTTCGTGACGGAAGCGCCGATATAAGCGGAACATGGACTAAAGCTCAGTGGAACGGTACGGCGGATTTCGTCGGACAACTTGTTGATACGGATCAGCTTTACGGCAGATACAGCTATTATTTAAACAGCAAAACCTTTAGCGACAAAGCCGCAGCGAGAGCCTATCAGCCCCTTTCGTCCGGTCAGTTCGGCGCAGGAAAAACATATACCTTCTCTGCATGGGTAAAGACTAAAAACATTGTGCCGAGGGACGCTTCGATTCCGTTCGGCGCGGAGCTTATGGTAACATATTGGCTATCAAACAACAAAGCGGTCGATGTACATTCCGATGTGCTTGTCGGAACAACGGATTCGACCATTAACAACGGCTGGCAGCGCCTTGCGGTAACATTTACACTTCCGTCCGATGCCACAAGAATGAATATAAATATTATGGTTCGTGACGCAACGGGTGAGGCGTGGTTTGACGGAATGCAGCTTGAGGAGGGCACAAGCGCAAGCCCGTTCAATATGATAAACAACTCTTCATTTGAGCGGTATTCTCAGGCATCTAACGGGGCATATTTGCCGCAGGATTGGAGCGGACATCTTTTTGATTCCGGAGATTCTGTACATAATATTCATCAAAAAGATGACGGACATTCGTTCCGTTTCAACAGTGTGCCGACTGTTGAAAAATCATTGATTCAGACTCTGTATTTTAAGGGAAAAACTGCACAAAATCTTGATGATACATATATTCTCAGCGGCTGGGTATATGCGAACCCGGTTGGCGGAAGCAATGAAAATAACAGAGTAGGTCTTGCGATAAAGATTTTTTACAGTGACGGAACGTATTATGTACGTTGGTTTGATTACAACAATTCCGTTATGGGTTCCCAATATGTTATGGGTGCATTTACATTGCGTGACGGAAGTAAGCCGACTGCGAATAAAACCCCGACTTCTATGAATGTCTATCTAATCAATTTCAAGCAGTCAAATAACAGCTGGTTTGATAATATTCAGCTCGTTCGTGATGAAGCCCCGTCATATACCTATAACAGCGACGGAAAGCTCGTTACGGTTTCGGCAAACGCAAAGCAAAAGGGCACAATGGAGTATTCCAACGGCAACCTTACAAAATCTGTTGATGCCAAGGGCTTTAATTATTCATACAAATATGACGACAATCATAATATGACCGAAGCCACGAGCCAGAGCGGTGTTAAGTATGCCTATGTCTATGACAAAATGGGTAATCCTACCTCACTTAAAGTCAAGGTAAATGATAATTATTATATCGAAACAGGCGCAACGTACACAGCAAACGGCGCATATGTTTCGCAGACCTCGGATCAGGACGGCTACACGGAAAGCTATTCGTATAACGACACAAGGGGTACACTCACAAAATATACAGACAAAATGGGTCGAGTGACGAACTACACCTATGATAACAATACCGATGCGGTTACGTCTGTTTCACAAACTCTTTCAAACGGTCAAACGGTCAGCAACAGTTATACTTATGACAATTATCGTTTGAAAACGATATCGCATAACGGATTTAATTATTCGTTCAACTATGATAGTTTCGGCAATGTAACTCAGACCAAGGTCGGTTCGCAGGTTCTCAGCACGAATACCTACGGCAATAACAACGGCGATTTGAAGCAGGTTGAGTACGGTAACGGAAATAAGATAGGTTACACCTACGACGATTACGGCAACATTTCCGCAATTTCGCAGAACGGAACGAAGAATTTCACATGGCAGTATGACTCAACAGGAAATCTGTACTCTCACGAAGACTTAGTCAACAATCAGCGCTTCGTTTATACCTACGATTCAACAGGCAGGCTTGTCCGCCAGCAGGTTCTGGATAACAGCAAAAAGAATATTTACAGCTCGCAGTACGGCTATGACCTCAACAACAATGTTTCAAGGTTCACTTCGTCGGCGGGCGGCGTGAGCGTGACCGAAAACTTTGAGTACGGCAAGGATAATCTTGCTTCAAAGTACACCTACCCGTCCGGCAAGACAACGACCTATACATATGACGGACTTATGAGACGAATCAAGGCATTGACAAATACGAGTGTCAATATCGACCATCAGTATGCATATCTCGCTTCGGCTCGAGGCAATACCGTCAAGTCAACTAAAATCGGCTGGGAACATATAGGTAATTATATTTACGGATATACATATGATGCAAACGGCAACATAACGAAGATAACCCGCAGGGATAAGACCGTTGCAAACTCGGCGTATGAACCTCAACAGCAGTTCGCTTATGATGAATTAAATCAGCTTATCCGTGCCGATGACCTTGCAAAAAATCGCACGGAGGTGTATACTTATGACAACGGCGGCAATATTCTGTCAACGACGGTATATCCGCTGACGTGGGGCAGT
>OGDY01003674.1_pt1 | contig 11557 bp, 9 predicted proteins | sample 1570341 | NCBI WGS metagenome assembly OGDY01 (sample SAMEA2581972, study PRJEB24529) | metagenome | biome: Human gut stool | place: China | collected 2011 | reverse complement strand
GCAGGAACACGCCTTATCTCTAATAAATGTTCGGATAACAAAAACCTGCGGATAAGCCCTCCCACAGCAGAGCCTTTAGTCGATCTCTGCGCCTTCCGCAAAACAAAAACAGGCTGTCGGAAAACAGATCGAGATCAAATTCCTCTCTGATTATCGCTGCAAGACCGTCTATTGATTTACGCATATCGGTATGCCCACAGACGATGTAGATATTGGCAGCAGAAAGTTCCTTCAGCATTGTTTCAGCCCTCTGAACAGAGCCATAAGCATATCTTCGGAAGTATCCCCGGAAATCTCAACTTCAAAGCCGTCCTTGCGTATTATTATCTTTCCGGAATCTGAAATGTGCTCCTTTCCGGTATCCGAAACAGCATTGTTCTGCGGCACCGAGACAGAGGCGGAAACACTTACGGGAACTATGCTCTGTTTCTCACTGCCCTCGATAAGCTCGGTTCTCAGCACATTCAGACGTTTATAGTAGGTACTGACATTGATGCCGTTCTCTCTGCACCACTCATCGACCTTTTTGCCGCTTGCCTGGCACTCGCTGACCATTTCAGCCCATTCCTTATGCCTCAGCTGCATTTTGATCTCAGATATTTTTCCCATGTTCATTACTCCTTTCGGCTTGCGTATTATCCTTCAGAGTAATTATATCATATTGGGTGGGCTGTGTCGGCTCGGGGGATTGGTTGGCGGTTACGAAAAATTAATTTTTCTGACAGGAACTGTAGCATACTTTATTTTGTAAAGTCAATAATAAAAAATTGCTTTCGGCTTGAATTAGCCGAAAGCAATTTTTATGTGATCATATTTATCAAGATATATTTGATACTATTGTCCGTCGGCATAAATGAGTATGCCATATTTGTTTTGTCAAAATAATTAAACATTTATTCTGACCATCAAATGTCTCATGATTAAAGTTATTAACAAGTCAAATCAAACATTCTGAAACAAAACACAATAACTGCTGATCCTAATTGACATAACAATAAATGCAATTCCTCAGAAATACATTACAAGCCGTTTCTGAGGACTTTTTCGACAGCTGATTGCAGAGAATCTTTTACTTTTTACTTGAAATAATTATATCTTTATGTTATAATAATTATGATTTTAAATATAGAATCTTTGCAGGCTTTAACAGCGATGATAAAACAGCGTTTGTGCAATGGTTTATTGAAAAATAAGGAGAAAAAATTATGGCTTCACTCATCATTATGTCGATGCAGCTCTGTAGCCGAACGCTGTCATAATTTTCATTCTCAAGCCCTTCCTTATATACTTTAAGAGAATTTATTGCTTGTTCAACCTGCATCAGCGTATCCGAATGACTTTGCTTTTCACTATCCGGCGGAAATATGAGCTTCATCAAATCAAAGATTTCTTCTACTTCCGTTATACTGTCCTCGACGGAGACGAGCTCGTTTTCTTTGGGATAATTATTTGCTATAATATCCTTTCCTTTTGAGCAATGTCCCTCAAGCAAATTCATTACAGGTACGATTTTCTTATTTATAGCCAGATTGTACTCCATAGCTGTCGGCGGATATTGTGTTTCGTATTTTAATTCAGGTGCAGATGACGGTTCCTCGATTACGCTGCAGGCAGACAAAGTGCAGCATATCAAGACTCCGGTGACACAAGCAATGATTTTGTTGAGCATATTTACCTCTCCTTTCCCTATATATTTACAACATTGAAGAGATAAAAGCAAGTTTTATTTTAATATTTTCTTATAAATCTTATTTTTTATTTACTTTCAAATGATTGTCTTAACAAAATCATTCAAAAGTAAATAGTTATATTGACTTTTGAATGAAAATATGATATAATATCATTTGAAAGTCCATGTAAGGAGGGATCATATATGCAGATAAATCCTCGTATTGCAGCAGAATTAGAAAAAAATAACGGAGTTATCACCACAGCGGATATTATAAAACTTGGATTTTCTAAGCAGCTTCTTTCCCAATATGTCAAATACGGTAAGCTGGAGCGGATTCGTCAAGGAATGTATATCCTCCCTGACGCTGATCACGACGATATGTTCACTCTCATGCTCCGATCTGATAATATTATCTTTTCTCACAACTCAGCTTTATTCTTAAACAGCTTATCTGATAGGACTCCGTTTATCCATACAATTACAATTCCGAATAACACTTCTCTGCCTTCTTCATTAAGAGAGGAATGTACTTGTTTTTATATTAAGCCGGAATTGCACCAATTAGGTTTGATTACTCAAAAAACTGTATTTGGAAATACTGTCAGATGCTATAATGCCGAAAGAACTATATGTGATCTGCTGCGTAGCCGAAAGAAATGCGATGACGAAACAGTAGTAGCCGCTATAAAGAATTATGCTGCATATAAAAATAAAGATTTAAATTTATTGTCACAGTATTCTATGGTTTTTAAAGTCAATGACGAATTAAAGAGATACATGGAGGTCCTGCTATGAGTTCAAAAGCTACCAGTTTGAAAGCTAAAATCAGAAATTATGCCAAATCAAACAACATTACTGCACAGGTCGTTCTACAGAACTATATGTTTGAAAGGTTTTTAGCTCGACTTTCTTCATCAGAATATAGGGATAAATTTGTAATTAAAGGCGGAATGCTTGTTGCTGCTATCGTTGGTCTGGATACAAGGTCAACCATGGATCTTGATACAACCTTGAAGAATCTTCCTTTGACTGAAGAGAAAATTAAGGAAGCAATTACTACCGTATGCAGCATAGACCTAAAAGATGACGTAACATTTCAAATCGTTTCAATAGGTCCTATACGCAAAGATGATAAATATGGCGGATATTGTGTCAGATTAAATGCCCTCTATGATACGATGATCACTGCTTTATCCATAGATGTTTCTACAGGTGACGTTATTACTCCCTCACCGATAAAATATGAATTCAGCGGAATCTTTGATGAAGAACTTAAAATTAATTTATGGGGCTATAATATAGAAACCGTTCTAGCTGAAAAAGTAGAAACTATTCTAAGCCGCAGCATCTTCACAACCAGACCAAGAGACTTTTATGATGTTTACATCCTTGCAACTACACAGAACTTCAATAAAGAAATCTTTTTCGATGCATTATGGGCTACTTCTGAACATCGAGGCAGCAAAGAACAAATTAAAAACATTGCCGGAATTCTAAATATAATATCGGAAAGTTCAGAACTAAAAAATATGTGGTCTAAGTATCAGTCTAACTTCCCCTACGCTCAAGAAATATCTTACGAGAATATCCTGACATTATTAAATGACCTTCTTTTATGATTGAATAACGTGATATTATGGGGACAAAATTATGCAGTTATTGAATATAGATTCAATGTTGTTCAGGGTTGTTACGGGGACAAATTTATGCTGTTTAGATCTCGAAGATTGAGTTTTTAATTTGTCATTCCATGCTCGACCGAATTTACTCTCAATAATAAAAAGGGACATTTTTCTGTGAAATAGCATAATTTTGAAAGAGGACAAAATTATGCGTTCTCCCCTTTAATATCAGCTTCTGCTTACTATTGACATATTTCCGGGGACAAATTTATGCAGAGCACTGCAAGCTTAATCAGTTTTCGCATTATATTTGTGGGGACAAAATTATGCTATTTTCATTTTTATCTACTTTCGTTCTTATCGCAAAAGGGACAATTTTATGAAATGTAAGCTAATGCCTATTTTACGCCTTATAATAATCAATTACGGGGACAAAAATATGCAAAACTGAATCGAATCATCCCTTGTAATTCCTTTAGCTTAACGTGCATCAGGCTTTATTGATCAGAATTACGGGGACATTTTTCTGCGAATCATAGGAAATATGCAATGGGGACAATTTTATGCGACTACTCGTCACACTGTTCCACTGGCTCTTAGAGGATTACTTAAGGGGACAAATTTATGCATTTGGCTTTGGGACAAAATTATTCCTTTAGTATTGCAAATTCACAGGGACAATTTTATGCAGGCGTATTTTTTGCCTATTTTACGTCATTTACGTCATATTAAAAAGGGACAATAATATCAACCAGATCAGCTCTAAATATCCCATTTTTATTGGTTGCAGCATAACGGGGACAGATCTATGCTTCGGCACAGGGACAAAATTATTCTTTGACAATTGAAAATCTTAATCATTTTGGGCTTTCCAGAACGAAAACGATCTATTATCCGTATATTTCCATCGCAATATACAGTTAGTATTTGAAAAAGGACATTTTTCATCTGATATGCACCCCAAAAGTTAGACAACTTATGGAGGTGCATATTTTATGTCAAAAAAAGAACAAATTTATAAAAAGTACTCGCCAGAATTCAAACTATGTGTTATAATAGATATGCGAGAAAATCGATTAGGGTATAGAGAAACAGCACGGAAGTACGATTTAGTAAGGCAATCCGAAACATCAGCTGCAACAATGATACATCGGTGGGAACGCATATATTTAGAAGAAGGATCGGACTTAAAGGCAAACATCGTAAAAACGATAAGTATCATTCGTACAAGGGCGAAGTAGGTAAAATAGCTGATAATTTACTGAAAAGAGATTTCAAGGCTGAAAAGCCATTTGAAAAGCTGACGACAGATGTCACCCAATTCAAAGTTTTTGATACTAAAGTTTATCTGTCACCGGTTATGGACTTATTTAATCGAGAAATTGTATCATATTCCATCTCGCTAAGTCCTAATCTGGAGCAGATATGGGAAATGCTGAGGGGGCTGTTTAACAAACTACCTGATGGAGCGACGCCAATATTTCATTCTGATCAAGGTTGGTAGTATCAGCACGCTGAATATCATCGCTTATTATACAGAGTTAATAACAGAAGTCGAATGAATATCCCATTTCTCAAATATTTACTCAAAAACGAACCCTCCTTTTTTTGAGCTGTTTTCACATAGTGTTCTATGATATTATATAGACACAGTCAAGGGAGAGATACCCAAGGCTGAATCTAATATTCAAAGCCTGATATGCATTAAGGGCCGCGGATACAAATATGGTTTTTCTTTAAGAAAAGCATATATTTTGTACCCCTTACCTTGTTATGCCATAATCAGGTAAGCTCGGAGTCTGCGTACACGATATATGCAGGCTCCATTTTTGTGTCCGCAGAAAGGACACTGTTATGGGAAAAATCTATAAAAACATCGTAATGGAAGACGTGCTGGACATTATCAGAAAAAGAGGTTTCTATTTCATCAGGACTAAAGTGCTATATCCTGATTTTGTAGGACCTGAGTACATAATCGTAACCGATGATGCCGATATAGTTAAGAAACATCCCAAAACGGCAGGAATGATAATTGTTCCAATTAGCAAGTTTGAGTCAATGGCGGAAGAGTATAACCGCTACTATGCAAATGAGGTCAAACACATCAGGCGCATAGAACGGAGCTACAATGACGAAGGATACACGGAAGATGGCGTTGAAGATGAGAATGGTGAGACACACAGTAATCTTCCAGATGTCGATTTACATCCTGTTGAAGAAGCGGTTGAAGCTAAAGAAAGAAAAGCTATGCTGATAAAAGCCTTAAAAGAACTTACTCCAATTCAAAGAGAGAGATTAAAGAAGTATTATTTTCAGCAAATGACATACGAAGAGATTGCTCGTTCAGAAAATGTGGGCAAGATGACAGCATATAGGTCTATTCGTGCGGGTATAAACAAAATCAGAAAAATAATTTAGTGGAATTTTGAAAAAATAGGCTACAAAATGCCTCTCCCAGTTCCCTATAAGTAGAGGGGCAAATAAAAAAAGCCTTTCAGAAACTTGAAAATTGAATAGCAGCACACAAGTGTGCAGCAAGATCGGTGCAGAGAGAGAAACCTGCGAGCCGCGGGCATCCATACGCCACGACCTCGGAAACGAGCGAGCGATAAATATGAGCATGGCGGTAGGAGTATAGCCACTTCTATTATGGCAATGACAGCCGACTTGCGCGCCCGTCCGTACCAGCGGCTCTGATCCCGTAAGGGCAGAGAGACAAAGATCTGCGTGAACAGCGAGGACTCTGTTCGGCTTGTGTGCTCCCCACCTGGGAGGGTGCCAGAAATGGTAAGAGAGTATCCGAGGCCTTTGATTAAGGAAAATGCCGTCGCGCATAGTGACGGTAAAGTACCCCGAGCAGGGGTACGTCAGTATATGAAACGATATATGCTGACAACGATAAATCGGAGCTGCTTCCCGGCAGCTCCGTATACATATAAAGGAGAGTTATATGACCTTATTACCTAAACGTGGGGATATCTACGTTGCAGATCTGGGGCAAGGTGTAGGATCTGAGCAGGCAAATGAACGACCTGTTGTGATAGTACAGAACAATAAAGGCAATGCCTACGCAGATACAACTATCATTGTACCCATTACATCCAGAATGAAAAATGATATCCCCAATCATGTCATTATACATTACGGTATCCTGAAGAAGTATATAGGCTGTGTGCTGACTGAGCAGGTCAGGACGATATCTATATACAGACTAAAGAAGTATTTAGGTACGCTCAATGAAAAGGACATCAGAAAAATAGATAAGGCTTTGAAAATTAGCCTTGAACTTAATAAACGAAAAGAAGGCGTGAATATGAAAATAAAGGAATTATCGCTTGATACAGCGGTCAAAAACTTCTTTAAAGACGATGAAAAGAACGGACTCCAGAAGCGTAAAGGTCAGATTGAGATGTCTCGTGAGATATCACAGGCAATCGTTGACAACAAATCACTCGCTGTAGAGGCGGAGGTCGGTATCGGAAAGTCGATAGCTTACCTTGTGCCGATAATATTGCAGTTCTTCCGTGAACGCAGACAAATGATCATTGCTACGTCAACTATAACGCTTCAGGATCAGCTTGAGCGTGATATTGAGAGGATTCTGGATACATTCGGCGTGAGAGCTGACGTAGAAGTTGCCAAAGGTATGAAAAACTTCGTATGCCTGAAACGCTTTCAGAGGTTTATCAGAGATAATGATGGTTACATCAAAATGTACGACAGAGCAAAGAACGGCGAGCAAGATCGTTCCGATAAGGAAATAAAAAATATTACGATTCCTGAAAGCGTTATAAAAATCAATAAGCCGTTCACAGGATGTTCAGCGCTCGAAGAAATAACATTCAAAAGAGCTGATACTAAGCTTTTTGAAAACTATCTGGATCCGATAGGTGTTGATGAGGATGAAACTTTATACGTCGGTTTACTGGGTGAGGACGCTGAAGCAGATAATTACAGATGCAAAGTATACGTCCCCGATGCTGCTTATTGTCAGTATGCAAATGTTTTTTACACCGAGCAATTTGTTGATGTGATCCCAGAGAGTATGAGAGAACACAATATTCTTACAGGTGATGTTAACGGCGATAATGACGTTTCTATAGCAGATGCCGTTAAGCTTCAGAATTATCTTGTAGGCAAAGAGAAGGATATTCTCTGGTTCAACTCCGATCTTATAGCATCAAATCAGGCTACTGAGTATAAAGAAGTTAATATCAACGCATTTGATTTCATCGAACTGAAAAAAATGATAATCAACAATTCAAGTGTTTGAAGTATAAAAACTATGCGGATGATCCGATTTTTGACATATGTACAGATACGGATATCACTTGATCTACATATAGAAAACCGCCTGAGTATCGGTCCTTTTCCCGAATTCAGGCGGTTTGTTATTGTAACCTTGCGGCTTGCTAAAAATGTTATTCTAAACCACTTATTAAGATTTTATATATTGAATTTGTGTATTCTCCCATAGCTTTAACAGTGCCTTAGAATCAAATTTGATACAACAAAACTATGAAAAGCAGAGCGAGCTTAGTCAGAAAGCCACTCTGCTTTTTGTGTTGCTAAGCCCCCTATAGGCTATAATATGTTTACTATGAAATTGGAGGTGCAGTATATGTTAGCAATACCCGAATTGGCAATGCCGAGATCACGCAAGGTCATGACTATCTGCAACGGCAGGCGTGAGGTCTGGACGGACTACGAACAGGCAAAATCATATTTCCTTGAACTCATGATGTCTACGGACGGCTAAGAACACGAACGAGCAGAGTGTGTTTACATTCATCTCCTTCACGGGTTGGAGGAATGTTCGGACGAGGACGAATATTAAAAAACAGGGCGTTGCTGTTAATTGGCAATGCCCTGTTGCTATTATCAAAAAAGTGAAAGCTGTTCTGACAAATAATAAGCGTGTTCCATATGCTGTTTAGCCTCGGCTTCCAGTATTTCCATGTTTGATAGCGGAAGACTTTTAAAACGAAGCTGATACACCATATCGAAAAAGCTCGTTACAGCAGCTGTACCAAGATGTGTCAGGCAGATCAGCTGAATATGGAAATGCCGTGCGATACGGAACATCGGTTCAAGAAGATGCGGTGATGAGATAGGTCCGAACGGATTATCAAGGATCAACACACCGCTTGTAGTGCTTAGACTACTCGTAAGACTCCGTGTGTAATTCATTACGGAAACGATCAGCGAAAAAAGGACAACAAACTGCTCTCCGCCGGAATTGGCTTTCAATGCATCCTGCCATGAACGATAACGGCTATTCTGGACATTCTTATCAATCTTGAAAACGGTGATCGGAATGGTTTCTTTGCCGATGTAGCAATTCAGCAGTCTCCTGATTGCCAGATGTTCGTGATGTGATTTTGCCGAAGAATCCTGTTCGGACAGATATTTTTTCACCTGCTCTGTAATATACTGATTTATCCTTTCAGCAGGCTGCTCGCTCACGGGTTCAATGACAGGCAGATCAATTCGTATCATCTGTTTTTTCGCATTACCGATCTGTATCGTTGACTTCTTTGATAGTATCGTAAGATTCTCATACAGCCGTCCGACACGCTGAAGACAATTTGTGACAAGCTGCTTTCTGCTGTCCTCAACATCTTTTAGCAAAACAGCAAGCTGAGCGATGCGATCCTGATAACGTTTTATATCACCTTCTGTACGCTCGTAAAGCGTGAAGTATTTATCGCCTGCGATATCATGATTGTCGATAACAGATAAAATACCGTCAAGCGTTCCCGTAAACAAGGTGTGCGTGTTTCTGAACGGTTCAAGCTCTGTGCTGTGATACTTCTTCGTTTTGATTTCGGCTTGTTTCAATTTTTCAATGCAGTTCTCTATGGTATCACGCAGTTTGTCGGTATCTTGCAGATCATCTGACAGTTTTGGCGTGTAATCTGCATATTCCACTTTAAATCGTTCTGCATATTTAGATGTATATTTACGGTCTGCATTCAAATCAGTCAATTTATCCGCACATTCATGTTCAACCTTTTCAGAATCACCTAAATCAGACATACATTCTGCTATACGGCGTTCAAAATCCGCCCCCACTTCTGATCGTGGCAGAAGCTCGGTATGCAATTCTGAGAGCTTAGCCTTTGCCTGTTCAAATGCGCTTTCGGCTTTAGCATGACATTCCACAGCAGCCGAATACTGTTCGGAAGCCTGATCACATTCCTTTTGCGCCTGAGCAGACATTTCCTCTGCACGATGATAAGCATCGTCGGAATATGTGGTGCTTTCATATTCTGTTGGTTTAATATGAAATCTTTGAATGCCTTTTTCTTTTGTTCCTATGCTCTTCTGCACCTTTTGCAGTTGTCTATGAAGTTCCTGAAGATTTGCAGAATGACTCTCCTGATACATACGATATTCTGCAAGCATTGCAGAATAATCTTCGGAAAGCACTTCTGCTTTCGGTGTGTCTTTAAGCTCGGCAGTCAAATTCTGATATTCTGTCAGTTTTTCACTGAAATGCTTGATTTTGTCGTCGCATTCCTGTATGATCTCTGTGATCCTGCCTTCTTCCCTTTGCTCTGACTCGATCTGAGCGGCAAGCCGTTTGCAGGCTGATTCCATATCAGTTATTTGTCTGCTTAGTTCTTCATATTGCGAAATTGTACTGCAAATACGCTCAAATTCTTTTTGATTATTTTCTGTCTGGCGTAAAACGCGCTGCTCTGCATCTATAAGTTCACGAAGCTCCTCTGTGCGCTTTTTTATATCCGCTTTTCTTTTGTCAAGTGCTGATAGCTTATTTTGTACGGTTCGGAGTTCTGATTGACAGGAAATGATCTGATCCTGAATATGCTGTTCATCATCGGCGGAATATGTAAATGCAGAGAGTATGCTGTGTTCTGATTCCCACTCTCTGATCTGACGCTTAATATGTTCAATCTCAGCTTTTGCATCATCAAGTCTTTGCTGTATGAGATCTTTGTAAGCAGAGGCATCACGAAAGTATTCCTTATCAAATGCAGAGAGGAACCGGTTATTCTCACTCCAATTCCCGTCTGCCATATCAGCAAGCTCAGAACATGTATATACCGGAACAACAGCCGACAGCCATAAATCTGTTGTTTGTGACAGCAGCTTTATCTGCTCTTTTTCGGAATCAACTATGACGGCATAAGCGACAAGCGGATTGACTGCAAGAATATCCTCACGTATTCTGAGTGACTGAAAATTCAGATAATGCTCGCCTGTCTGGAAAGAAACGCCTGATCCCTGCAAGAAGTCAACTGCTGTTTTAGAAAGGTGAAGCTGTCCTGCTTCAATACATCTTACCTGTTCTGCAAGCAATTCAGCTGAATGCTCGGTTTGTCTCAGTTGTTCTCTCAGCTTTGCAAGTATAGTATCAAGGCTTGTTATCGGCTCATCAGTAAACAACCGGCTTTCAGGTATTGACAGATGCTCCAGCACAGGAAGAACGGAGTTATACGCATCTCTGTATTGTTTCATTCCAGTCTCATGCTGTTGCAGGCTGACTTTACAATTTGCCTGTGTCTGAGTCAGCTCTGTGCGCTCTGCATCCTGAGCATCAAGTTCCTGCCCGAGCTGTTCTGCTTCATTTTGACATCTTTCAATTTCGTTATTTGCATTTTTGATCATTTTATCATAGCCTGAACGGATACTCTCGATATCCTCCTTAGAATAGCTTCCGTCAAGCATGACCGTGATGTGTAAAGCAAGCTCCGACAATCCCCGATTGATCTGCTCAAGCATTATTTTTTGGCTGCCGATCGTCTGATTTAAGCTGGTATTATTTTCATTACGTTGTGTGGTAATCTGTTCTATCTTTTCTTTTACCTTACAGAGTGCATCTGATTGTTCTTTCCTTGCTGATTCTTCCTGATGCAAACCATTTTCTGTCTGTTGTATCAGTTCGGCTGCCAGCAAGGAAAGTGAATACTTCAAGGAAAGAATACGAGAATCCTGCGTTCCCTGCTCCAACTCTCTGATTTGTGCAGTCAGTGCTTTCTCATCATTTTGCATTTCAAGTAGTTCTGCATATTCCTTTGCAGCATTCAATACTTTGACCATATGGACAAACTTGTCACGCTGATTTTCAGCATCATCTTTTTGCTGTCTGCATTTTTCAAGTTCTTCAAATGCTTTGTCATAGCTTTCTTGCGCAAGATAAAATGATTCAGATGCCTTTTCCGCTTTGATATGATTCAGTTTCATGGTTATCCCTTTAACACACCACAGATAATTTACAATGCTGTCCAAATAAACA
>OGDY01003672.1_pt1 | contig 11561 bp, 10 predicted proteins | sample 1570341 | NCBI WGS metagenome assembly OGDY01 (sample SAMEA2581972, study PRJEB24529) | metagenome | biome: Human gut stool | place: China | collected 2011 | reverse complement strand
GAGGCTTGATGGATATCATGCCAACCATGAGCAAGGCTCTGTGGGTATGTGTAGGGATGTCTATTTTATTAAACTCTGTTTCGCTCTTTCGAGAGAAATAACCGCATTTCAAGCAGGACATCGGCCCTCGGCCGTACTTGTCATCGCCCATATCGCAGAGGTCTTCTATCATTGCCACCGCATTGAAGGCAGCGACATAGCGAAGGGATCCTTAACGCATCCGCGCATTTGTTCTCATTGCTCTCCATCCATCGGTGCGGCGCGGTCGCTGTAACGGGCGCAGATGGCGCATTCGTGCAGACCTCCTTCGCCATGACCTTGCCAGCTCGCTTTTCCCGCGGAATCATCTGCGTATAGCCTTTCCCCACATTCGACTGTCCCATACCTTTGCCCGCCATAATAATTCACAAGAGCAGGCAGCATTTCCCCCATGATGACGCTTCGCTTTCAGCCTTACCCTGCGTGCCGGTTATTTCTTGCATCCCTAAGCACACGGTAATTGTGAAAGGCTCACGCTGCGTCCCCGTTCTTGATGTAGGCAGCAAGAATGGCAATAAATTCCGAAGGAAGAGGCTTTCGCTTCAAGGGATACTTCGTGATGGATCTCAGCGCTTCTCTTTCTGTTTCCCATACCCGGTCCACTGCAACGCAGACACTGCGCTTTACGTTGAAAATACAGGTGTGATAGTGTCCGGCAACTGCCGGGTACAGCCACCATTCAGCAAACGGCGTCCGGGCTGGCTGCCGGGTCATCAGGTAGACAGCATACGAAACATGAAAAAAGCGCGTGTTTTCCGCAGATAGGCCAAGCCAACGCAAAAGCCCGTATATATCCCCCATTTCCATGGATCACTACGCCACCTCTCTGTTCTCGACTTTTTCAATTTCCTCTCGCAAGAGAGATAAGATTTCCTTTATCTCCCCTTCCTCCAGCATGAGCAGCAGGAACACCAGTGCAACAGCGGAAAAGCAGTATATGCCCCGCTCCAAATCGCTATATGCCCGCCCGGTGATGCGAAGCTTCTCCGCCATCTCCTCCTGCGTCAGCCCCCTGCGTTTACGCAGAGTGCTGACATATTTCGAGAAGAATTCTCGGAGTATTTCTTTATATGGATTCATGTGCTGAGACCTCCGTTTCGACAGATTTCTGCATCTTCTACAAAAATCTTATTCCATCACGAAGTGTGCTTCCATGTAGTGCGCTTCATGTCGTCTCAGAAACCTGGAATTACTGTCGAAGCCCATCTGTCCGCACTGCGGTTGGAAGGCAAAAAGCGCAGCCGCAGAGAACATCTGCGGCTGCGCTTTTATTCATTCTCAAGGCTTCAGCCTCACGCAGCACCATATTGTCGTCTAAATCAGTGACGACATTTCACTTTTGAGGCGTCGGGCAGCCGGATGAAACCAAACTCGGTGCCTACTCCGCGCAGAGCTCGGCCACCAGAGCATCCATCTGCGCCTCACTGGTTTGGTTCAGTGCGCCGCGCAGCGATACCTCCGTTTCGCACAGTCGGAGATCCTTCATGTTCTCCAGATCAGCGCGCATCAGCCGTGCGGCGGCAGGAGCCCAGGAGCCGTTTTCCATCAAGCCGACCCGGCGGCTCCGAAAGCCCTTGGCCTGCAAATGCTCCAAAAAGGCCTTCATGGGTGGAAACAGTCCTCCGTCATAGGTGGAGCTGGCCAACACCAGCTTCCCGCAGTAGAATGCGCTGGTCACGGCATAGGAGAGGTCTGTCACCGTCAAATCGCACAAGGTAACTCGCACGCCTTTTCCCTCCAGCTTACCCTTTAGGGTCTCCGACGCGCGGGCGGTGTTTCCGTGGATGGACGCATGCGCGATCAGTATGCTCTTCGGTTCCTCCGGTTTCCACTGTGACCACAGGTCATAAAGCTGCAGATACTCCTCCAACCCCTCTGTGAGCATCGGGCCATGGAGCGGGCAGATCGTTTTGATCTCCAGTGCGGAGACCTTTTTCAGCAGAGCCTGCACCTGCGCGCCGTATTTGCCGACGATATTGTAATAATACCGCCGCGCCTGCGGCGCCCACGGGGCGCGGGCAGTCCGCTCCAGTGCGCCGAAGCGGCCAAAGGCATCCGCTGAAAACAGGATCTTTTCCGTTTCCTCATACGCTGTCATTACCTCCGGCCAGTGTACCATCGGCGCCATCAGGAAGCGCAGTCGGTGCGTACCCAAGGAAAGCGTATCTCCTTCGCCGACCTCCAGCATACGGCCCTCCGTCAGCGCACCTGTGCCGAAGAACTGCTTGATCATGGTAAATGTTTTCGCATTTCCCACGAGCTTCATCTCCGGGTACCTTTGCGCCAGATGCATAAGGCTGCCGGAATGATCCGGCTCCATGTGCGTGACCACAAGGTAGTCGGGGCTGCGCCCCTCCAGCACCTGCGCCACATGGGAGAGCCATTCCTCCGCCGCCCGTGCGTCCACGCTGTCCATCACAGCGATCTTCTCATCCAAAATGATATAGGAGTTGTAGCTCACCCCCATAGGCTGGACGGGGTACTGGTTTTCAAAGAGTGTCAATGTGTTGTCGTCCGCCCCTACATAGCGGATCGCATCCGTTACCGTTCGAATGGCCATCGGAAAAACACCTCCTGATCTTCTGTTTTGAACCGGCGTTGGCCGGTTTTTCTATCTGAAGCAAATGCTCCCAATAGGGGCTGAAAGCAGCACCTCTACACCCGGCACACGGCCGCCGCGCGATGCCCTGCGGGCAGGCCGTCCGGCGCATCCGGAGAAAGCTCCCAGCGCACCTCTCCCGCCCACCGGGAGGCGACAGCGGAGAAGTGGAGCAGCACGATGCCCAGATCCAGCGCGGCGTCAAGGTTGTCGGTGTAGGCATCCTCCTGCTGCACCAGATAGATGCTGTGGCCGCGGACAAGGAAGCCGTAGGGCTGGCGGTTGAGGTAGCTGGGGGACAGGGAGGCGGCGTAGAATGCCTGCCAGAGCATATCGTCATAGAAGTCCATCATTTCATCAAGACCGGACTTGTTGCTCCAGCTTTCCATGTGAACCAGCTCATGCACGCTCTTTTTCGGCGCGTAATACTGCTGCTCGGCCTGCACGTCGATCTGCGACATGCTCTGAATGTTCATCCGCAGCTTTTTCGCCGTCTTTTCCCCGTAGCCGAAGGCCACGATGGCCGCCACCTCCAGCGGGGTGGTAAGGGACAGAGCCTTTTTGATCTTGTCGCTGTCGGTAAAGGTCAGCCAGCAGGTGTCGATGTCCAGCTCCGTCAGCTTGAGGACAAGATCCTCCATCATGTACCCGGCGTTGACGCCTGCGTGGATGTGCCAGGCGGACATAAGGAGCAGATAGTGCGGCGCACCGATGAGGAACTGCTGGTAGCCCGCGGAGCTTTCCAGTGCCGGCTGCGCGTCCTTATCCAGCACGATCAGCTCCGTGGCGATCTCCGGAACAAGGCGGGGGCAGGTCTTTTCGTAGTAGGTGCGAAGCTGGGCGAGTGCCTCGTTCGGCACCTCCTTTCCGCGAAAGGCGCGAACGGACTTGCGGTTTTGGATCATAGCACTGTAATTCATGGTAGCATCTCCTTTCCGAAACTCGTTTTGTTACGTTCTGACTTGCTGTGCCTCTTTTGGAAAAAGGGCGGACAAGCGCAGGATCGTGCTTGTCCGCCCCATCTCGCGGAATGCGGTCTCCCCGGCAGGGAGGCGGCAGCCTATTTCTTTCTTTCACTCCCTGCGCCGGTCACTGCACGGACTCCAAAATCGCGTCCGCCAGCGTTTCCAGCTCAACGGCCTTGTCCTCCCCCAGCGCGGAGGCGAGGCTGAGCCGCTCGTTGAGCACCGTCATGTTCTTGAGCTCATCGTTGACGAATTTCTGCATGAGGTCGCCGGACTTCACCGCCCACGAGCCGTTTTCAATGATGGCAAAGGTACGGTTTTGCAGGTTCAACGCCTTCATGTCCATAAGGAAGTCGTGCATGGCGGGGTAGATGCCCAGATTGTAGGTCACCGAGGCCAGCACGATGTGGCTGTACTTGAACGCCTCGGAGATCAGCTGGGACACATGGGTGGAGGACACGTCGTACAGCGCCACACGGCGCATGCCCTTGTCGCAGAGCCGTGCCGCAAGTGCCTGCGCCGCGTTCTCCGTGTTGCCGTACATGGAGGCGTAGACGATCAGCACGCCCTTTTCCTCCGGCGCGTACCGGCTCCACGTGTCGTACTTCTCAATGAACCAGCCCAGCTTCTCCCGCCACACCGGGCCGTGGAGGGGGCAGATATACCTGATCTGATCCAGGATCCCGCCGGCCTTTTTCAGCAGGAGCTGGATGTGGGGGCCGTACTTGCCCACGATGTTGGTGAGGTAGCGGCGGGCGTCGTCCAGCCAGTCCCGCTCGAAGTCCACCTCGTCGGCAAACAGCTTGCCGTCCAGCGCGCCGAAGGTGCCGAAGGCGTCGGCGGAAAAGAGGACGCCGTCGGTGACGTCGAGGGTCACCATGGCCTCCGGCCAGTGAACCATAGGCGCGCCCACAAAGGTGACGGTGTGCTTGCCGAAGGAGAAGGTGTCGCCCTCCTTCACCTCGATGCACTCGTGGTCGTCCACATGGAAGCCGAACTGCCGCATGAGCATGAAGGCCTTTTCGTTGGAGATGACCTTCACCTTGGGGTGCCGCAGCAGGATCTCCTCGATGCAGGCGGCGTGATCCGGCTCTAAGTGGTTGATGAGCAGATAGTCCAGCTCCCGCCCGTTCAGGACGTGGTTCAGGTTCTCCAGCAGCTGGCGGCAGGCGGACCAGTCCACGGTGTCGAACAGCACCGTTTTCTCGTCCAGCAGACAGTAGGCGTTGTAGCTGACGCCGCGGGGAATGGGGAAGCAGTTTTCAAACAAGGCAAGGCGGTGGTCGTTGGCACCCACCCAGTAGAGGTCGCTGGTCACATTACGCACACAATACATATCTCATACCCTCCCGGCTCAAGCCTTCACAAATTGATCCTTGCCCTCCGCGCACTCCGGGCATACCCAGTCGGCGGGGAGCTGCTCAAACAACGTACCCGGCGCGATCTCGCCGTCCTCGTCGCCCAACTCCGGCACATATTCGTAGCCGCAACCGCCGCACACATAGGTGTCGCCGATGGGCGTGGGCTTGGGCGGCGTGGGACGCTTCATCTTCACCATCGGCGGTGCGGGCTGCTTCTCACCGCTGTCCAGCGCGGCAGTGAGCAGGGGCAAAATCTCCATCACATCGCCCACGATGCCGTAGTCGCAGTTCTTGAAGATAGGCGCGTTGCCGTTTTTGTTGATGGCCACGATGGTGGAGGCATCCTTGATGCCCTTGAGGTGTTGGGTGGCGCCGGAGATGCCGCAGGCGATATAGAGGTTGCCGGTGAACTTCTGCCCAGACATACCCACATAGCGGTCAAGGGGCAGATATTTCAGCGTCTCCGCCACGGGACGGGAGGAGCCGATAGCCGCGCCGGCGGCCTTGGCCAAGCCCTCCACCAGCTTCATGTTCTTCTTCTCGCCGATGCCCTTACCGGCGGAGACCACACGCTCCGCCTTGGGAATGGGCGTATCCATGGGGATGCCCACGGAGAAGTCGTGGCCGTCCTTTTTCAGCGCCGCCACCAGATCGTTGACCTGCTGGGCGGCGTCGCCCTCCCGGAAGATGGTGCGCTTGCGGATACCGGTGATGGGCGCGGGCTTCTTAGCCGCCGAGCGGCTCTCACCGCCGGAGCTCTTGCCCAGCCTGCCGATGAGATGGGAGGCGATGACCACCCGCTGGATCTCGTTGGTACCCTCATAGATGGTGGTGATCTTGGCATCGCGGTAGGCCCGCTCCACCTCCATGCCCTTGAGGAAGCCGGTGCCGCCGTGGATCTGCATGGCGTCGTTGGTGACCTCCAGCGCGATGTCTGAGGCGTACATCTTCGCCATGGCGGACTCCATGCCGTAGGGGGCGTGCTGCTCCTTCAGCTCCGCCGCGGAGTAGACCAGGAAGCGGGCGCAGCGCAGCTTGGTGGCCATATCCGCCAGCTTGAAGGAAACGGCCTGCTGTGCCGCGATGGGCTTGCCGAACTGGACGCGCTCCTTGGCGTAGGCCAGCGCGTGCTCAAAGGCCCCCTGGGCGATACCCAGTGCCTGCGCCGCGATACCGATGCGGCCGCCGTCCAGCGTGGACATGGCGATCTTGAAGCCCTCGCCCTCCTTGCCCAACAGGTTTTCCTTGGGGACCTTCACGTCGTTGAAGATCAGCTCCGCCGTGGAGGAGGAGCGAATACCCATCTTGTCATAGTGGTCGCCGAACTCAAAGCCCTTCCAGCCCTTCTCCACGATGAAAGCGGAGATGCCCCGGGTGCCGATGTCCGGCGTGGTGACGGCGAAAACCACATAGGTGTCCGCCTTGGGCGCGTTGGTGATAAAGATCTTGCCGCCGTTGAGCAGGTAGTGGTCGCCCTTGTCCAGTGCCGTGGTCTCCGTGCCGCCGGCGTCCGACCCGGCGTTAGGCTCGGTGAGGCCGAAGGCGCCCAGCTTCTCGCCTCTTGCCAAAGGGACGAGATACTTCTGCTTCTGCTCCTCCGTGCCGTAGGCGAAGATAGGCCACGCGCCCAGCGACACGTGGGCGGAGAGGATCACGCCTGCACCGCCGTCCACACGGGCCAGCTCCTCCACCGCCATGGCATAGCTGAGAATGTCAAGGCCCGCGCCGCCGTATTCCTTGGGGAACGGCAGCCCCAGCCAGCCCAGCTGTCCCATCTTTTGAACAGCCTCGTCGGGAAACTCGTTGTTCTGATCCAGCAGGAAGGCAAGAGGCTTGATCTCCTCCTCCGCAAAGGCCCGGATCTTGGCGCGCAGCTCCTCGTGCGCAGGTGTGGTCTGAAACAGCATACGGTGTACCTCCTTATGTCACGTTTGTTGGGTCACTTCCTCGTTTTGAATCGCTTCGCCGGTCAGCAGCCGGTGCAGGCTCACGGCACGGAACGCCTCGTCCTGCTTCCGCTGCAGTTCCGTTAGCTGGCAGTGGATGGCGCATTTCCCGTGTTCGCTTTGCCAGCGGCAGTCATACCCCGGCTCCATGCAGGCGCACAGGACGTCATGCTCTCCCATGACGACCATGAGGTCGTAGAGGGTGACGTTACGCAGGTCGCAGGACAGCCGGCAGCCGCCGGCTGCGCCCCGGCTCACCTGCACCAGCTCCCCGGCGGAGAGCTTTCGCAGGATCTGGTAGGCAAACTGCACGGGGATCAGCTCCGTTTCCGCCATCTCGGCGGCGGAGTGCTTCTCTTCGTCCAGCAGCACCCGCAGCATCCGCAGCGCATAGTCCGTTTCCCTTGTGATGAGCATATCCCTGCATCTCCTTTTTGGGTTATATATCCATTTTATCAATCTTGATAAATCTTGTCAAGATATTTTCGGAGGAATTATACAGTCATTCTGTCATATTCCGAAAAAACGCGCCGCCTTGCCATGCAAAATATTGGTAGAGACAGCCTCGGCGTGGAGAACCATTGCGCACGAGAAAGACCATGCCCGCTGAAAATCAGAGCGGCGGGGCAGTTTACTGTCCCGCCGCCCATGGTTCAAGCTTCTGTTAGACTGATAGATTGAAATGGATCGAGCTGCTTCGGCAATTCGTTTTCTTCAGCTGGAGCCGCCTGCTCTTGCACGGCGTCCGCTGTTGGCTTTGCGTGGCTCCGCGCCCCGTACCCCAGTCTCAAAACACTTATTCATTTTGCAGGGCTTGGGAAAACGCTTCCCAAAATGTAAGACGACTACTGACAGAAATGCTTATACCGGGCATATTGTCTACAGTAATCGCATAGCGATTCCGGCTGGATAGGTGCGTAAAGGTGCAGATTTTCTGCTTTTTGTCAAGGCGGGCCAACAGAATGTTCTCGCTCATGTTTTCTGTATTCCAAAGGCGAACCGTCACCGTCTCATCTATGCAGATATTTTTTTGTTTTTCAGCTTCGCTGCAAAGATGTCGTGGGCAAGGACTTTCCTCCCTTGACCTCCCTCAAAACCTCAATCAAATAGGCAGGTCGTCCTCGTCCGTGACTTCCTGCCCATTCTCAATCGGTTTTTCAACCTCCGGCAAAGTCCAGTACCAAAGAAAGCCGTCCTTCACAGAGCGAACTCCGGCTTTCTTTTTGGACTTCTTGTAGGTTGATTTCTTGAAGCCTGCGGCTTCAAGTTTTGCTTTGGCAATGGCTGCATCTACCTTTGTGTAATCGGCATCCTTGTATTGCAGGGCAGCAATGGCATCTTCAATAGCCTTCGCCATTGCGTCAACTTCGCTCTGTTCAGTGATGTTCTTGTCACGGACAACAGCATTGACGGCAGCTTCCACGGCGGTAAAGTCCTTGTAGTTGTCCTTGTTCAGTGCATTTGCTTTGGCAATGGCTTTGAAATGAGGTATTAACATGCTGCTATTTTCTACTGTTTTGTCAATTAACGATACTATGAGCAAAGACGATTTTATTTGCCTTGCTATAGAATGGAATCAAGGTAGTCCTCATGAGGAAAATGTTATTCCCGGGATGGTTTGGAACGGGGAAAGGAATATTCGATATGGGAGCGATTCTTTGTGGCTTGCTATAGAAGAATACCGGAATCAGAATACTATTGCTATACGCTATGAAAAGGCCGAAACGGACGGCGTGGTTTGGGATACTGACTATGTCATGAACTTTAATGATATGAAAATGTCAGTTCGCCTTGACAGAAGTTATCTTGATTCCGCGTTGACTGTTGAATCTGGATTTTCGACACCGCACTTTATTTCGCTCCTGGTGGAAAAGGGTTACATAAAGGACGATGGGAATCTACCCGTATCTAACAAACCAGTCATTATTGACAAGGATAATTTGGATATTCTGGTGGACGTCATTAACGGAGTCAGCCATTATCACTTGCCGGTAGTTTACATCTCTAAAACATTCTTTGGAGAATATCCTGTTAATGTAAAATGGATTGCCAGCCGGCTCAAAGGAGTGGCTCATGTACTTGTTCAAAAAGATGAATGGTTGAATACAAGGTTACGACGCGAATGCAGTGATAAAAACGAGTACTATGGAGCAGTTGGTATATATTACCCTAACCAGGCCGTAGGACATAAGAGATTTCTTTATCGCGCCTATGAAGGCAGTGATGATATTTTGATGGAGAGGGTTATACGAAGCGTTATACAGTATAGCAACTCTCAGTTGGTGGATACACTTTACACTTGGTCTGGAGTTAACAATGCTTTATTACGCGACAGATACAGCCGCCAGAAAGAAGAACGGCTTGCTGCAGAGTTGGAGAAAGCAAAGGCGCTTAATGACGCGGATGAACTAATCGCATATTTCGATGACGATATTAAAAAACTTCAACAGCAGGTGGAACAACTAACAAAAGCGAATGATGCCTTATCCTATGAAAATCAAGGGTTAAAAGCAAAGCTTGACTCGACAGAAGATGTTGCAGTTATCTATCTCGGTGTTGAGGACGAGTTTTTCCCGGGAGAAATCAAGGAAATGATCTTAGAAGCTGTTGCCGAAAAGCTGAAAAACACAGCGCCTAAATCGAGGAGGCATGATGTGCTGTCGGACATCATCCAAAAAATGGGTTTGAAGGAACAGCTGAAAAACGAGCAAATTCAGTAAAGATTCTTCTTAAAGACTATAGGACGATGAGCGGAACTTTACGACAAGCGTTAATGGATCTGGGATTTACCATTACTGAAGATGGCAAACATTATCGGCTTACTTACTACGGAGATGGCAGATACAAAACCACGGTTTCTAAAACTGCAAGTGACCACAGAGAGGGCAAAAATATTGCATCGGCAATCATAAAAAATATGTTCTAAACTCTGGTCTGCCGAGACCATAGAATTATCACAGCCGCTCCATCGCAAGTGGTCAACGGCTTAGGCTTTTTGAGGACAGTTGCGGCAACATCGTTAATATGTGCCTTTTTATCAACCCCATTGTCCCAAGGCAAGATGTAATACCGCTTCGCATTGCCATCCTGCCCCCAATATGCTAAAATATCCTCCAAGGGAGGTGGCATCCATGCTTGATTTCAGTCGCCTGGAGCAATACCGGGAGAACAACCGCATAGAGGCCAAAAAGGCCCTGGGCGGTCTGCCCAAGAGCATTTGGGAGACCTACTCCGCCTTCGCTAACACGCTGGGCGGCATCATCCTGCTGGGCGTTATCGAGACAGCGGACAAGACCTTCGATTCCGTAGATCTGTCCGATCCCGACGGTTTGATCCGTGAATTTTGGCACATCATCAACGATCCCATGAAAGTCAGTGTCAATATCCTGGCCGAAAAAGATGTGTATGTGGAAGAGGTTGGCGGCGACCACATCGTCGTTATCAAAGTCCCCTGTGCGGATCGGGCCTACAAGCCGGTGTATGTTGACAATGACACCCGCAACACCTATCGCCGAAGCGGCGAGGGTGATTACCGCTGTACATACGAGGAGTATCAGGCCATGGTGCGGGATGCGGCTGTCCGGTCGCCGGATATGCACTTGGTGCGCAGCATGGGACTTGAAGCCCTCAACTCCGAGAGTGTGCGCAGCTTCCGGCAGAGGATGAAGCTGTACCGCCCCAGACACATGTGGGAGAGCTTGGACGACACAGCATTCCTGCAAAAAATTGGTGCCATAGGCGATGACGGCGGCTTACTGCACCCGACTTTCGCCGGACTGCTGATGTTCGGCAATCACCAAGACATTCTCTGCGAATACCCTAATTATGCCATAACCTACCGTGAGCAGCTTGATGCGAAAGGCAACTGGGAAGAAGCCCCTTGGAGCGGCAATGTCTATGAATTCTACTACTGGGCTTATAACAAACTGCAACAGAACGCGAAAAAGCCCGCCCGTCAAGCTCTGCGTGAGGTGCTGGCCAACTGCCTTGTTAATGCGGATTATCATGGCAGCGGCGGCATCATCGTCAGCAAGGGCTATCAGGAGATCACCCTATCCAACCCCGGCAGCTTCCGTGTGCCTCTTGACACTGCCAAAAGCGGCGGCGTGTCTGCCCCGCGAAACCCCGCAATGGCCCGGATGTTCCGCTTCGTGGATGTAGGCGAATACACCGGCGGCGGCATCCCCAATCTGTACCGTATTTGGAAATCCGAAAACTGGCCGGAGCCGGTTTTCTCGGAGAGTTGCTCGCCGGATCGCGTCTCGCTTACGCTGTATATGACGGGCCACAGCGGCGCAGAAAATGCAGCCGCCGGAAAGCAAGTCCCCCTGAGCGCATTATCCCAGCGCCAACTGCTGATCGACTATCTCACAGACCACCCCACCAGCGACCTGTTTGCACTCTCCAAATCCCTGGGCACCAGCTTGAGCCGCACTGAATCCCTCTTACAGCAGCTTGCCGATGAAGGTATCGTCGTCGTGGAGGCAGGCCAAGGGAATCGACTGTATAAGCTGAAAGCGTAAGGCAGCTCAAATCCTGCGCCGCAATAGACAAAGAATAAGAAAAATCCCTCCGAAATCAACGATTTCAGAGGGGTTTTGGTCCGAGTGAGGTGACTTGAACACCCAACCTCGACATCCCAAATGTCGCG
>OGDY01003671.1_pt1 | contig 11562 bp, 9 predicted proteins | sample 1570341 | NCBI WGS metagenome assembly OGDY01 (sample SAMEA2581972, study PRJEB24529) | metagenome | biome: Human gut stool | place: China | collected 2011 | reverse complement strand
CAATTGAAATGTGGCGCTCAAATAAACTTGGGATCAAAGAAAAAATAAGTCGAGGAAATTTCCCCCGACTTATTTTTTCGTACCCTGTACCGTCCGGCCTGCCCCATAGGTCACATTGTGTATCTATGAACATGAACCCTTGAGATTACAGGGTTTTGTGTGGCGGAGAAGGAGGGATTCGAAATTTCAAAGAGGTGTAAAATAGAGAAAATGCGCGTAAAAGAATGCAGTGTTTTCAACAGTTTGCGGGTTTTCCTGTAAAATACGGTAAGCTGTTATAAAAGCTGTTAGGGGTAAATTTAGGGGTAGAAATCAGCCCCATATTCTGGCTTCGGAACAGCGTAAAAAGTTGCATTTTGTCGTTCTTTATGATATGCTCACCGTGGCGCTACCAGTTAACGGCGGCGGTTTGTCCCCCATTTCCGGGGGTAACTTCTTGCCCCCTGATCTTGCGAAAGGGGGGCTGCTCATGAGTACATCCGAAGTTCTTCAACTTTGCCTTGTCATCATCGGTATTTGCAGCCTGTTCATTCAGGCAAAAAAGAAGTAACCGCCCAGCCTCCAAGCAAGCGGTTACTTCTTAACCAAGCGGGGGGCTAACCGTCTGCCGGTAGCGCCTCTTTCTATTTTCATTATAGCGATTTCTTTCGTGATGTCAAGTTTCGCTTTGCATAGAACAGTTCCCCGCCGAGTGGCGGGGAACTGCTCATTTTATAGGGATTTATTTGCCCTGATAGGCACGATACAGGAACGTGACGATTTGTGCACGGGTGCAGCCATCGACGGGGCTGAACGTGGTAGCGGACGTGCCGTTGGTCACGCCGTTCTCCACTGCCCATGCCACAGCGCCAGCGCAGAAGGAATCAGCCGCCACATCAGTAAAGCCGTTGACCGTGCTGGGAGCCGTGCCCATCGTGCGATACAGGAAAGTCACGCTCTGCCCACGGGTGCAGGTATTGTTGACGCCGAAAGTACCGTCAGCCAAACCGTTGGTAATGCCGTTTTCCAGCGCCCATGCCACAGCGTTATAGCTGTAGCTGCCGGGTAGCACATCGGCAGGAACCGTGGCAGTTCCCTGGGGAGCGGGAGAGCCAGCGGCACGCCACAGGAACGTAACAATCTGCCCACGGGTGCAGGGGTCATTGGAACCGAACAGACCGTTATCCTTGCCGTTGGTAATGCCATTCTTCACAGCCCATTCCACAGCCTTTGCATAATAGGCGTCCGTGGGGACATCGGCAAAGGTGGAAGCCGCCTGCTCCTCGACAAACTCTGCGGAAACAGTGACCTTAGATGCAGGCATGGTGAAGGTGTATTTGCCATTGCCCTTGTCGGTGAGCTTGAGCTTATTTCCGCTGGCGTCCTTCACGGTAATGGTGTCCAGTTCGTAGCCCTTGTCGGGGGTCACAGTGATGGTCACGGTGTCACCCTTCTTGGCATTCTTGGGGCTGACGGTCACATCACCGTTCTTCGTGCTGGGAGCAGATACAGCGTAGCTGTTAGAGCTGGAAGAGCCAGAAGAAGACCCGCTGCTCTTCCTGGGCGTTACAATGCTGAACGTCAGATCCGGATAACCCGTTGCTTTTACAACCACGCTGTATGTCGCTCCATCACCCTTGGTGAAAGGCGTTGCGGTCATATTAACAGCGCCGTTGTCCTGAATAATCTTTACGGCGTTTTTCCCGGAAGCCGCGTAGTCTGTTCCGTCAACAGATACCGTAGAAATCGCGTTCAGATAGGCAGCAAACTGCTCGTCCGTAATTTCATCAGACGCTTTGACAAGGGCCTTCCCCGCCGCGTCATATTTGGCATAAACATCCGATGTTTTCAGTTCAAACGTCGTGGAAACCGGCGCATACTTTCCGTCACCGTCACTGACCGTCAGTGTGTAAACGCCGAAAGCGGGTGTTCCCTCCCAGGTCAGTTTTCCATCGGCAACGGTGAACTTGAATTCACTGAGGTCTTCATCGCCCTTTGTCACGGCGTAACTCGACACAAAACCCTCCGGCAGACCTGCCGTAGTAACCGTCGTTTCCATTGCGGTGTTTCCTGCGTCGGCAACGGAAACGGACGCGCCTCTGGAGCTGTAGGGAACCGTGATATTGGTGCTGATGTAACGGGCAGTTCCGTCATTCAAATAATAGGTGATTCTATCAATGGTCTGTCCTTGAAGCGCCGCATAGATTCCCGTATCGTCAAAGCCCAGTTCAGTGCCCCGCCAGATTTCCGACACATGGCGTAGGCCATACACGTTATGATCTGTAGTACGCAGTGTTACAGCGGAAACATTATCTGTTTTAATCTCCGCAGCGCCGCTGATCGCAAGTTCATAGTAGGTATGGCGGCCGCCGGTAGACAACTCCGCAGTACTTTCGGTAAACTCCTGCGGTCTTGCCGTAGATGCACCAAAGGACACTTCTTCTCCGCCGATGCTCAATGTCTTAAAAGAAGTCGGAAGTTCCGTAATTGGCAAAATGTAATAGGAATAAGAGGGACGCTCAAACAGAACTTCTCTACCACGATACGTTGTTTCCGTAGTCTGTCCGCGCAGATTTACCGAGATTGTCACCTCGTCACTGTCTGTCACCTGTGTAAACCCGTTCAATATGGACATATCATCCACCTTTACAGGGTAAATAACACCGGAAATGTCAGACCCGTCCTGATTGACATGGTAGGAACCAGCAGCCAGCGTGCTTCTGGTCTTGTTCAATGTGGCAGAAGAAACGGCATCGACCGGAGCCGCTGTTTCGCCCAAATTCTTCTCCGCAGCATAGAATGCTTGATAAGGAATATTCATCAAAACATAGGTAGAAACCGATGTATTGGTAAAGGTGACCCCTTCTTCAGGATAACGAAGTCCGTTTCCCGTCATCGTGCAGTTTTCAAACGTCACTTCAGCACCGTCTTCAATCGTAACAGCGCCTTTGAACGTGCTGTCTTTGAAACAGACCTTTGCGCCGCTTTGGACCAGAACGTTGACATCCGGCGTGGATTTTCCGTTGCCGAAGTTTATTTTTTCAACCGTTACATCAATTCCCGTGGGGAACGTAATACATGTGTTTTCCCCGGAACCATGAGATGTGATAATATCGACATTTTTGAGCGTACTGCCGCTACTACTGTATTTTCCGGAAGAAATGCTCTTGACAGTGGCAGGAACCATAAAGCCTGTTGTCTGTCCCTCACCGCCAATATAAGTGGTTGCACGGAAAATCATCTGCTCAACCTGGCTCATTTTTTCAGTGGTGGCATAAGTTTCCTGAATCGTGTCAAATCCGCTAGTAGGACCGACATAAGCCTTGTTATAATCCTTTTCCTGTTCAAATGCTTCTCCAAGACCCTCTTTGATTGCATTGATTGCCTTTGTAGCACCAGAAACTGCGTCAATATTTGTGACGTTGTTATAGGTAGCGTCCTTACCAATCAACTGTTCGCACACACCAGGCTGTTTTTTTGCCACATTGCCATTTAAAGCTTTATTCAAATACGTTTTATTAGAATATGAACCACTGCCAGTGATTTCTGTAATTTTTCCATCTGTAACTGTAATAGTTAATAAAATATGGTCTTTACGGGTTTTCTGTGTTGCAATACTAAAGTATGTGCCATCTTTAATCACCTCGTCACCAGTAACGGCATAGGCCTGTGTTGGTATAATACCCAGAAGAAGGGTCATACTCAGCAAGGATGAAAATAATTTGATTCGTTTCCGTTTCATGTTGTTCCTCCCTGAATGTCTATTATGCAGTTAGACGTATCTAACTGCCGTGCATGAAAAGGAAGAATTTGTCGCATTCAATAGCCCTGCGGTTAGATTACACTAACTCAACTAAATAAATAAACTCATCCCTATAGGGATGAGTAGAGGACGCGTCCTCTACTATACATATTTTGCCAAATTAATTAGTCATATCTAACTTGGCGACTCACTAAAAGCCAACATACCTTTTCGGCAGTTAGTATATTGCAACGGGAATGCTTTGTCAAGTTCTTTTTTCTTTTCTCCTAAAGCAAAGTCTGATAGGAAAGAACCGATGCTTCCGCTGGTGTCTGCAATTGGCTGACCCGGTGGGTCCCTAAAGCTTTGCGTCCCCGCCTTGTAGCTGGTTTGCCAGTATCTTGCCTTTGATTAATCATGTTTTCAGTGTTAGGCAAGGGGCTTTTGTAAAATATGGCTGTAATTAGGCGTATTTTTGAAGATGCACATTCAAAAAGTAAATTATTATAATAAGGTGTTGTGTTTACAAGAAGCTGGAACACACATTCGGAAACCGTAGCATGATATGTTGTGACATTTATAGCGGCGTTATGTCGTATCATATTGCTCCTTTAGCCGGATTTCTCTTATGCCATATTTTTATTTTTTTGACAACTGCTTTTATAACTATTTTTTTGACTATAAGATAGTATTTCGTTTATTTTATAAAAACTGAGAACTTTTTGCTTGACTTTCAAATATAGCTGTGCTATTATAGTTACAGCAAGAGGATATACCAATTCCAAGTTTGAGTTTTGGGAAAGGTAGGTGAGATTCCTGCCTTGAATGTCAAGGGTGGCTCCTTTGATATTTAATCCATTGTGAACGATTTATTCGCAGAAAGCGACCCTTCCTGATTCGCTGATGTCATCCGCCACGAGAATCAGAAAGGCAACAGGGCGGAAAAAGGGTCATAAATCGTCCCTATACTGGGCAAGTCCGTCTCGGGTGCGAGCGTCCCAGCGCCATGCAAATAGGATTATTATACCTATTTGCATGGCGCTGGGGCGCTTTTTTTGTTGCTATTTTTAGGTTTTATACAAGGAGGTCTAAAAAAATATGGAAAACAAAATGCTGCTGTCGATTTCGGAAGCGGCAGCTACGTTGGGCATCTCCCGTCCCACAGTTTACCAGCTGATTCATGCTGATGATGGATTTCCGATTATTCGGGTGGGAGGGCGAGTGTTGATTCCCGTAAAGCAGTTACGGGAGTGGCTGGACGAGCGGATTTCTGGAGAATGAGAGGTAGAATTATGGCAATCAAGTATTTTTGTGCATACGATAGCTATCTGGAAGGCATGGACGAATTAAGCGATGAAGCCTGCGGGAGGTTGTTCCGGGCATGCCTCCTGTATAACCGGGACGGGACGGTGACACCTTTACCCGGTGATGAAAAAATTATCTTTCCGATGATCAAGAGCCAAATCGATCGCGACCGCGAAAAGTATGAAGCCCGCTGCGAGCAAAATCGGCGGAACCGGCAGGCGGGTATTCGCAAGCAGGAAGCAACGACTGTCAAAAATCGTGACCAAGGAGAAGGAGAAGAATATAAAAATGGAGAAAGAAAAGGAGAAAGAAGCGGAACGCTTGATGGCGGCCTTGCAGCGCCTCAGAAAAAATATCCGCAGAGCGGAAGCGGAATCGGACACAAGCTCTGATTCCTGCCCGCGCTGTGGAGGAACTGGACATATTGTCTGGCAAGGTGCCAACGGCGAGCGGTTCAGCAAACCATGTACCTGCGCGATTATTGCCGAAACTCAGCGGCAGATTGCAAAGTCGGGATTGTCTGATTTATTTGACAAATGTACGTTTGAACGTTTTCAAGTATGTGAGCCTTGGCAGGCCAAGCTCAAGTCGGCTGCCCAGATATTTGCATCCGCAACTACTGATGGGTGGTTTTTCATTGGCGGTGCGTCGGGGTGCGGTAAAACGCACCTCTGCACCGCGGCCTGCGGCCTACTGCTCAAACGTGGAATGCGAATGAAGTATTTTCAATGGCGGGCAGATGCACCTCGACTGAAATCCCTTGTTAATGATGCAGAGGCATACCAACGCGAAATGGAACCCTTGAAAAAGGTTAAAGTACTCTACATTGATGATTTTTTTAAGGGGAGCGTTACGAGTGGGGATATAAATCTGGCTTTTGAACTGCTCAATAGTCGATATATTTCACCGGATAAAATTACGATTATATCCAGTGAATTGACTATTGAACAGATTTTGAAATACGATGCTGCCATCGGAGGCCGTATTGCGGAGCGGGCCGGAGAGTACATTTTCACTGTTGAGGACAAGCCTAATTGGAGGCTGTTCGGAGCAGAAAACTGATACGGACAGACAGCGCATTCCATAGCCCCGCGTCGCGCGTTCATTTGCGCCAGGTTGCCACCGAAAAATGTGTGCTGGCAAGGGGCGGGCGGCTGTGGTTCCGACTTTCCACCCGGAACCACAGCCGCCCTACATGGGACAACCAGCACATATTTTCTATGAAGTAGGGCGGCAATGTGACGAAGGGCAATCAGAACGCGCGTCGCGCGTAGAAAGGTGGTAACTTATGGAAATGATTTCAGATAGAGAACATATCCTGCTGGCAGTGATTGACCGACTGCGAATTATACGGGCGACGGATGCTGCATGGCTGGGTGGATACACCGATTATACCTACTGCCGAAAGTGTCTGCGGAAACTCTGCGATATGGGGCTGCTCCAAATCTGCCGGGATTCTGCTGGGTCCAACTGCTACTATCTCTCCGGGCGGGGGCTGGCGGTGCTGGGAAAGCAGACCAGCCACACCTATGAGGTGTCCGCTACGACCCATCATGCTCTGGTAGTCGGTCGGGTCTGTGCGTGGCTCAGACACACTGAGGGAGCCTCTCCCGGTGAGCTGCTGACGGATTCTGTATTGCGGAGCAAGGGAGACAAGCAGCGTCACCGCCCTGACATTGTGTTCCGTGGTCATGCTTATGAAATCGAGTTGAATCACAAGCCGCTTTCCCTGCTGGAAAAGAACATCCGGGACAACAACAGTTATCAACAACAGGTATGGGTTACACCGGACAATCGACTGAGTATCGCCAGAAATCTGAATAACTGCGCGCAGAGAGTCGGTGTCCGGATTCAGACAATTCCTCTTGCGGAAATCGAGAAACAGGTTGCAACGGCGGACATTCACAAAAACAAAAGAGATACAGGCACATGGGATGAAATTGAAAGTGTAGTTTCAATGCCTGAAACACATTCCATGTCTAAGTATACATCGTACTTCAAAAAATAAAGGAGATACCTTATGAAGAACATTTATTTACGGCAGCGAATCGCGGCAATTCTGCCGTGGGCAATCACCGCTTCTTTCCTGATGGCTCCGGCAGCAACCGCAGTTATGTTGGGTATTTACAGCTATGCTAAAAAGCGCCCGGAGGTGCGTGTGATGTATCAGGTCACACTGTTTGGGCTGACGATGATGGTAGTCGTTGCAAATGGTATCATGATTCATTATTTGAGCGTGGAACGCCTGCTTGCGCTCGCACCGTCTACGGTAATTAGCTGGATTTTTACTCCATCGCTGCCTGCGCTATTGATTCCATCCATAACTATGACTGCGCTGGTAACGATAGGAGCCACACCTGCGGATGCAGTTCTTCTGGAAGGCTCCAAGACTTCACGGCTTCCAGAAACTACTAAGGTTGACAATCACAACTCAAGCCATATTTTTGTGGCGGGAACCACTGGCTCCGGAAAGACCACCTATCTGCTGAACTACATATTGCTGACGATACAGCAGAGTGACGAGGTGTATATCCTGTCTGGCAAAAACGGGACTAATGACAGCAGGAGCCTGCTTAATGTAACGCGGCGAATCGCCGCCCGCTACGGACGAACGATGTATACGGTAAGCCTCAATGCAGAGGAAGAGAGCCGACAGCCGTACAACCCTTTGAATGGAATGTCACCAACCGAAGCGGCGGATGCACTGGTGGAGATTTCAGAGTATACGGAGCCGCATTATAAAGCCTGCACCTCTGCATGGATTAAGGCGGTATGCGAAGGTTTGTGTGCGGCGGAAATCCCTCTATCTATTGCGGCGATTTGTGACTTTTATGATTACGAGGACTTCATGCAGCTGCTGGCAATGCTTGTGGAAAGCGGAAAAATCTCAAAGGAAAAGCAGCAGGAATACTGGAAATTGAAAGGTATCGCACAGGAAGCAGCCCTGTCCAAGAGCCGCTATGTGGATTTGCTGCTGGGGGATGGTGCATCCTTTTTCGGAGGTCCGGAGCGCAAAGGTATCAACGCATCCATGGCGCGTGACGAGGAAGCGATTTTCTTTGCGGATTTGGATTCTTTCCGATACACCGATTACACAGGGGCAATTGGCAAGCTGTTTATTCATGACGTGCGGCACATGATTGCAACACAGCGCCCGGATGGATGGCGTCGTGTCATCATCATGGACGAGTTGGGGGCGTATGCAACAGAGCAGCTTATGCCGATTTTTGCACAGGCACGAAGTCAGGGCTTCCAGATCATCGTGGCAACGCAGTCAATTGCCGACCTGTCTGCCGTATCCGAATCGTTTGCAGAAAGGGTGCTGGAAAACTGCGGTCAATATGTGGTTATGCGGCTTAATTCAGCAGCGGACGCAGAAACAATGGCAAATATCATCGGGACGAAAGCAAGCGTGGAAACCACGCACAAATCTGCCGGGATTCTGCTGGATGCAGACGGAGCAGGAACGAAAAAGGTAGTCAGGGAATACAAGGTATCGCCTGATACGATTAAGGAGCTGCCGCCGCTCCATGCCATTCTTTATGATAAGCAGGAGCCTGTCGACATCAAAATGTTAAAAGTCCCGTTCATCGAGTTTTGAGGACGGGAGAATAAGGTGTCCCTACGGGACGGTGCAGCACACATCATTACAAGTCAAGGTCGGGTTGTATTTTTCATGCTGAAAAATCTCCACGCCTTTCCCCTTGACTTGTAAGGAAGTGTGCATCGCGGGGTAATCAAGCGATCTCGCGAGCGAGTTCGCTGCGCACACTCTATATGATGGGAGACACCGCTATGAAGGAAACAACAAAAATGAGCCGGGCAGTCAGCCAGTTAGAACACATCTACAACAATTTGAATACGGACTTCTTTTCCGGGGCATTGCCGATTCCAATTATTACGGTTCAGAGCAAACCAGGGACCTATGGACACTGCACGACCGCCAAGGTATGGCGGCGCAAGGATGATGGAGCCTTTGAACTCAACATTGCCGCCGAGGTCTTGAATTACCCCATTGAAGAAACGTTAGACACCATGCTCCATGAAATGGTCCACCTCTACTGCCGGGAAAACGGCATTAAGGAGGTCAGCAGAGGGGGCAAGTACCATAACGGCAAATTCAAGGCAGTTGCGGAAGCCCACGGATTGACTTGTGTGCCATGTGGACAGTACGGCTGGAACACCACGCCGAATGATGGCTTAGTTGAATATGCACTTTCAAAAAACTGGTCTGAAATCAAGATAGGGCGCAGCAGCCTGCCACCCTTCATTCGTACCGGAGCTGCCGGGGGAACAGCCCAAGCGGGAGCCAATACCGCACCGGGAGGCAAACGCCCCAGCAGCACCCGCAAGCTGATTTGCCCCAAATGCGGGCAGTCCGTCCGGGCAACTAAGACGGTCAATATCCTTTGCGGGGATTGCCTTTTGAAAATGCTGGAAGTCTAAGGAGGGAAGATAATCATGCCAAGACGGGCAACAACAAGAAACGCGCAAGGCGCTGGCTCCATCCGCCAGCGCCCCGATGGAACGTGGGAGGCGCGTATTACGATTGGGATGGACCCCGGAACGGGAAAGCCGGACAGAAAAGGCGTGTACGGGAAAACCCAAGCCGAGGTCCGCAGGAAAATGACGAGTATTCAGGTAGCTGTTGACAACGGCACCTATCAGGAGCCGGACAAAACAACCGTTTCGGAATGGCTGGATGATTGGATGGAAACCTTCTGTGCGGCCAAAGTCAAGCCGCTGACATACAGCAGCTATGAAACAGCGATTCGGACCCATATCAAGCCAGCTATCGGAGCCTTGAAGGTACAGGCAGTAAAGGGCATCCATATTCAAAAGCTGTATAACGCTATGATTGCTTCCGGTTCCTCTGCAAAGACGGTAAAGAATATTTCCGCCATTCTACACAAAGCATTTTCTATGGCAAAAAAACAGGGAATGCTTCAGATGAATCCGTGTGAAGCCGCAGAGGTTCCCAAGGTGATACAAAGGGAAATCAAACCCCTGACGGATGCAGAAATCCCTTTGTTCTTAAAAGCAATAGAGGATAATCCCATGAGAAACGCCTATGCACTGTGCCTGTTTGCAGGGCTGCGGGAGGGGGAATGCTTGGGGCTGTCGTGGGACCAGGTCGATTTTGAGAGAAAAAAGCTCACCATCAGCCAGCAGCTTCAACGCGAGAAGAAAAAGAACGGAAAATATTACATCGCTCCGACCACTAAGAACGGAAAGGTTCGGAAAATCGTACCGCCGGACATTGCCTTTCAGTATTTGAGGGCAGAGAGGGCGCGGCAGGCGGAAAACAGACTGCTTGCAGGCGAACTGTGGAACAACCCGCACAATCTTGTGTTTACAACGGAAATCGGAGAAAACCTTGCAATTTCAACATTCTATAAGACGTTCAAGAAGATCGTTGCCGAAATTGGGCGTCCGGATGCAAGACCACACGATTTGCGGCATACGGCGGCTACGATTGCAATTGCCTCCGGCGCAGACGTCAAGAGCGTACAGGACCTGCTGGGTCATGCCACTGCCAGCTTTACACTGAATGTATACACCCATACCAGTGACCAGATGAAGAAGGACACTGCCGCCCGGATGCAGAACTACTATGACAATTTAGGTCAAAAGAAGGCATAAAAAAATTCCGTCAGAAATAATTTTTCTGGCGGAATTTTTTGTGGAAATGTGCTTTAGGGGTAAACTTAGGGGTAGTGGTTTTGGGCACTACTCGAAATCAGAACTTTTTGAGCATAAAACAGCGGAAAACTAAAAGAAAACGTTCTATTTGATAACAAATAGAACGTTTTCTTTGGCAAGTGGCTTCAATTCGGATATTTTGTTTCAGCCGTTTCCGCCATCAATCGGTCGAAGTCACTCTGATAATTTTTGTCCTGAATGATATTGATAGGTTTTCCGTTGTCAGCAACTTGTGTAAATTTTGCACGAGTTTCTTTTTCTGCCAGCTCCCCATCCTGAAAGATGTTCTTGAGGTGCTTGGTCACTACGCTTCGGTCTACATCAAAAAGCTGTGCGATCCCATCCTGAGTCAGCCAGACCTCGCCATCCTGCACACGGACTTCAATACTGTCGTCACCGGCATCCTTAGTGAAAACGAGGAAATCGACTGTACTGTTACGAATGGCTTTTCTGTTTTTTTCGTGTTCATTCCCTCGTATGATGATGGCCGGTTATTTCACGCAGCAACCCCTGACATCCCGCCAGCACATCCTGCCACGTCGCCTCGAAATCGCCGGTGTACCACGGGTCGGCTACATCGCAGGGATGGTCGGTATAGTCCATCAGGAGGTGCAGTTTTCCGGCAAAATCGCCGCCGCAGATGCAGTGCATATTCCGCAGGTTTGCGCTGTCCATGCCGATTAGGAGATCGTATTTTTCGTAGTCGGCATTGGTGAGCTGCCGCGCCGCATGGCCGTCGCAGGAGATTCCATGCTCCGCCAGCTTGCGCCGCACCGGGGGATAGACCGGGTTGCCGATCTCCTCCCGGCTGGTGGCCGCCGATTCGATATGGA
>OGDY01003655.1_pt1 | contig 11627 bp, 8 predicted proteins | sample 1570341 | NCBI WGS metagenome assembly OGDY01 (sample SAMEA2581972, study PRJEB24529) | metagenome | biome: Human gut stool | place: China | collected 2011 | reverse complement strand
AGCTTTGGCACCATTGCGGCCTACGGCGGCAACGCAGCCATGATGCACTACCACGCCACCCCGGAAGATCACGCTGTGCTGGAAAAGAAGGGCTTTCTGCTGGTGGACAGCGGTGCCACCTACATGGACGGCACCACCGACATCACCCGCACCTACCCGCTTGGCCCGCTGACCGAGGACGAAAAGCGCTTCTACACATGGACTCTGCAGAGCCACATCGACCTTGCCAAGGCCGTCTGGCTGGATTACTGCGAGTGTAAGATGATCGACACCATTGCCCGGGAACCGCTGTGGCGGCACCTCATCAACTACCGCTGCGGCACCGGTCACAGCGTCAGCTTTGTGGGCAACGTGCACGAAGGCCCCCATGCCCTGAACAGCCGCAACACCACCCGGATGCGCCCCGGCATGGTGGTCACCGACGAGCCGGGCGTTTACGAGACCGACCTCGTGGGCATCCGCATCGAGAACGAGCTGGTGTGCGTGCACAAGGCCGATAACCAGTACGGTACCTTCCTTGGCTTTGAACCGCTGATGTTCGTGCCCATTGCCACCTCTCCCATCCTGCCTGGTGTGCTGGATAAGGACGAGATCGCATGGCTGAACGATTACCACCGTCAGGTGTTTGCAAAGCTGGCACCGCACCTGAACGACGAAGAGCGCAGCTGGCTGGCGGAGAAGTGTGCCGCCATCGGCTGCTGAGAAAGCGCAAAAAACACCCGGAGCCGTGCAGGAGCCAGAGCGGCTCTCGGCGGCAGCCGGGTGCTTTTTATAGGGTCACAGCTTGCAGCAGTGCGTCTGTGGGGTGTCCAGCGGCGGAAGAGTGAACTCGTTTTCGCCAAAGGGCGAACGCAGGATGGCCGCCCGCGTTTCCGGGTAGATGCCAAGTTCGGTGTAGATGTCCCGGTACAGGAGCATCACCCGCCGCCGCAGCGAAAGGATGTCGGCGGTGGTCACTCTGGAGTGGGAGACGCTCTGGCCGTTCTGCAGGTAGTAATAGCCGATGTCCGGGATGGAAACGGCAGTGTGCACGAAACGCAGATATTCGGTGTTGAACAGCTGATCCTCCGCAAACAATTCTTTGCGGAAATGGAGGCTGTGCTTCCGCAGGAGGTCACGGCGGTAGAGCTTGTTGCAGGGACTGCCATAGTAGAAGGTGTTCGGCTTCTGGATCAGATGCTTTGCGTACTCCTGTCCGGTGTACACCCCGGCAGGCAGATAGCCATAGGCCCGGGTGCGGGGCGGATTGCGCTGGAGCACATGCTGCAGCGCCTTTTCCCATGGGCGGATGTGCTCCACATAGTTTTCCGGGTACACCATCCAGAAGGGCGCGATCACAAGATCGGCGGTGTGGGCCTCGGCGGCGGAGACCAGCTTTTCCGTAAAATCGGGGGCCAGCCAGTCGTCGCTGTCCACAAACTGGATGTATTTGCCGTGGGCCAGCGCAATGCCCTGATTGCGGGTATCCGCTGCGCCGGTGTTGGTTTTATCCACCAGTGCAATGCGGTGGTCGCTGGCGGCAAGGGCGCGGCAGACGGCAAGGGTGTCGTCGGTGGAGCCATCGTTCAGCAGCAGGATCTCAATGCTTTTATAAGTCTGGGCGCAGATGCTTTTGACACAGCGGGCAATGCACCCGGCAGTGTTGTACATGGGCACGATGATGCTTACAAGGGGAAATTCCATAGGTTCTCCTTTTCTCAGATGCGGCTGTGGGTGCGGGCAAATGCGTCGGAAAGCTTCTGCACCGGGCCGTTGGGCAGAGGGCTTTCAAACAGGCTCAGATAGATGCCGTGCAGCCGCAGGCGGAATTTATCGTACACGCCCAGCTGGATGCACAGTTCCTTGTAGGTGTGGTACATCCGGCTGCGGTGGCGCAGCATGTCCGCCGCGCTCACCTGCGTATGGCATACGCTCTGCGGGTTCTGGATGTAGCAGTAGGCGGCTTCGTCGATGGCGGCAAACCGCTGTGCCACCTGCAGATACCGGGTGTTGAACAGCTGGTCCTCGGCGTATACCACATGCTCGAACCGGATGTGCGCCATCTGGATGAGATCCCGGCGGTAGAGCTTGTTCCAGAGCACGCCGTAGTAAAAGGCAGCGGCATTGCCGGTGAGCTGCCACAGGTAATCCACCTTGTTGTACACCCCGGCGGGCAGCAGGCTGTACTCCCGGGTGTCATAGCCGCCATCCTTGCGGGGCACCATCATCCGGTAGGGAGCCAGCACAAGGTCGGCATGGCTGCGCTGCATAGCAGCCACCAGGTTTGCGGTGCAGCCCGGCAGCAGGTGATCGTCGCTGTCCGCAAACTGGATGTATTCGCCGTGGGCAAGGGCAAGGCCGCAGCTGCGGGTGTCTGCTGCGCCGGTGTTGGGCTTGTCCACCACACGGATGCGGCTGTCGGCGGCAGCAAGCTTCCGGCAGACAGCAAGGGTGTCGTCGGTGGAGCCGTCGTTCAGCAGAAGGATCTCAAGCTCCGGGTAGCTCTGGGATGTGATGCTCTCCACACAGCGGGAGATGAAGCCCGCCGCGTTATAGGCGGGCACAATAACGCTGACAAGCGGCTGCGGCATGGCGGGTCCCTCCGTTTTTTCTTTTTTCGATGCAGCAAAGTTTTATTTATCATACTCCAGCCCTGCGCAAAAATCAAGGCGGGCGGCTGGCGGAAAGGAGAATGTGAGATGGTATTTCACATTGCGGTATGCAGCCCGGACGCGGCCTTGCGCAGCGGGCTGGAACGCCAGTGCATGGAATATTTTGCCCGGCGGCAGGATGCGTGCATCGTGCAGCAGCTGCCGGATGCAGATGCGCTGCTGCGCCGGGACACCGAGGGAGAACGGTTTGACCTGTATCTCATCGAGCTGGGCGCTGTAGCGGCCCCGGCAGGGCTTTCGGCGGCTGCGGAGCTGCGCCGCCGGGGCCGCAGGGCTCCGCTGGCCTTTGCGGCCCGCACACCGGCCCACGCCTACAGCGCTTTCCGGGTGGATGCCATGCAGTATCTGCTTCTGCCGGTGCACCAGCAGGAGCTTTCGGCCCTGCTTGCCCGCGCCACCGAGCCGGAGTACGGCCCGGCAATGACCGTTGCCACCGCCGAAGGCCTGCGGGCGCTGGCCTATGCGCAGATCGAATATCTGGAGTGCACCCACCATGTGGTGCACTTCCATCTGCTCAGCGGCGAGGATGTGGTGTCCCTTTCGCTGCGGGTGTCCTTTGCCGAGGTAGCAAAGCCGCTGCTGGAAGACGGGCGTTTTTTGCAGCCGCACCGCTCCTATGTGGTCAATCTGGCGGCGGCACAGCTGCTGACGGCGGGCGAGCTGCAGATGTGCAGCGGTGCGCGCATCCCCATCCCGCGCGGACGGGAGGGTGCAGTGCGCGAAGCCTTCCGCAGCTGGATCGACCGGTAAAATGGCAAACAAAAAAGAGCCGCTTTCACGGCTCTTTTTTTCGTGCCCGGAGATCAGGCATCGGGTTCGGTTTTGTGTTTCTTTTCCTTGTCGGAAGCATCCAGAACACCAAAGCCCCAGCGGTTGGCCATGTCCATGATGATCTTCTGGGGAGAACCGGAGGGATAGGCGTTCTCGGAGAACGCGGTCAGGAATTTATACAGCTGCGGCTGCACCTGATCGTACAGGCCCAGCTTTGTGTACAGCTCCTTGTAATAGCGGAACACCTGCAGTTTGTTCTGCACGATGGAAGCCAGATTGATCTGGGTGTGGCAGATGCTCTGGGGGTTCTGCACATAGTGGTAGCCCGCTTTGGAAATGGATACGAAAACATTGGCGTACAAAATGTATTCCAGATTGAAAACCAGATCTTCGGCCCAGCGCACCTCGCTGGTGAACTGCAGATGATGGTCTGCCAGAATATCCCGGCGGTAGAGCTTGTTCCACAGCACGCTGTAGAAGAAGGATGCGGGCTTCTCCATCAGGCGCAGGGCAAAGGTATCGCGGTCGTAGATGCCCTCGGGCAGGAAGCCGTATTCACGGATATCATCAGGCTTTTTCTCGGCATCGATGCCAAGGTTCTCCTGCAGGTTTTCCAGTGCCTGCGTGGCCTTGGAAGAGTTGGCGGGAATCACCATCCAGTAAGGTGCAATGACCAGATCGGCGTTGTTCGCTTCGGCGGCAGTCACCAGCCGCTCGGTAAAATCAGGGTCGAGATAATCGTCGCTGTCCACAAACTGCACATACTTGCCCCTTGCAAGGGACATGCCGCAGTTGCGGGTCTCCGACACACCGGAATTGGATTTGTCCACCAGAACGATGCGGGGGTCCTTTTCACGGAATTGCTCACAGATGGAAAAGCTTTCGTCCCGGGACCCGTCGTTGACCAGAATGACCTCGATATCCTTCCATGTCTGGGCACAAATGCTCTCCAGACAGCGGGCAACACTATTCTGCACGTTGTACACAGGCACGATAATGCTGACGAGTGGGTTGTTCATGACGGAAGGTCTCCTCTTTACGGATATTATACCTTTATATTAAAAATCACAGAGTGTATTCTCACAAATGAGGACACTTCCCCCTTGGGGCAGTCCTATTTATAATATCATACTCTTCTTGCGAACAAAATGCAAGAGCAAAGAAGGATCAGATAAAGAAAAGAACCGCACGCTGCGGCCCTTTTTTCTTACACACGTGTCCAGTCCAGCGCATCCCACCGGGGCACGAACTGGCTGCAGATGCGGCGCATCTCCGGCTCGTCGGCGGCAGAGGTGCGGTCTGCAATGCCAATGACGTAATACCCGGCCTTGTGGGCGGTGGCGGCGGCGTATACGGCATCCTCGCACACGGCGCAGGCGGCGGGGTCTGCACCGCCCAGACGGCTCATGCACTCAAAGAACACCTCCGGGTGGCTTTTGTGCAGCACGCCCTGCGCTTCCACGATGAAGGAGAAATACTGCGCGATGCCCAGCCGGGTAAGCACGGTGCGGCACTGTTCGGCCCAGGTGTTGGAGCAGATGCACATGCGTGCGCCCTCGGCCTGCAGCTTTGCCAGCATCGTGCGCACGCCGGGTTTCAGCTCCACGGTCTCGTACAATTCGGCGATCACCTCGCGCATCACGGAAAAATAGCTTTCCTCGGTCAGCGGCAGGCCGTACTCCCGGATCAGATACTGTGCGCCCTCCTGCATTCCCATGTTCAGCAGTGTGGCGCGCAGATCCCCCCGCGGGGTGCGGCCATAGCGGCGCAGCAGTGCGTCGGGGGCACCCTCCCACACCACGGTCATGCTGTCGGTCAGGGTGCCGTCCATATCAAAGATCCATTGCTTGCAGTGCATGAGAATGCCTCCTTTTGAGATCCTGACAAGTATACCATGTTTCTTTGCCGGGAGAAAGGCATCAATTTACAAAAAACGGAAGAAATTTCTCTGGAAATATGCTATAATCTGAACAAAACCGGAAACGATCAAAGGAGGCGGATGCAATGGATGATCGCAGAGCGCCGTGCAAAGCTCTGGTGCTGGCGGGCGGCGGAGCCAGGGGCAGCTATCAGGTGGGTGTGTGGCGCGCGCTGATGGAGCTGGACTGGCACCCGCAGATCATTACCGGCACCAGCGTTGGCAGCCTGAACGGTGCCATGTTCGTGCTGGACCAGTACGAGACGGCCCGCGATATGTGGCTGGCCATCCGCAGCAAGGATGTGATGGAGCTGCCGGAGGAGGATGCCGACCTTTCGGCCCTGCACCAGTTCCTGCGCAGCGTGGTGAAAGCCGGCGGCATGGATGTGACCCCGCTGGAAGAGATCGTGGAGCGGGTGCTGGACGAGGATGCCCTGCGCGCGGCTCCCATCCGCTTCGGCCTTGTCACGGTGGAGCAGCGGGGCTTAAAGCCCCGGGAGCTGACGCTGGACGAGATCCCGGCAGGAAAGGTCAAGGACTACCTGATGGCCTCCGCTGCCTGCTTCCCGGCGCTGCGTGCGCGGGAGATCGACGGGGTCAAGTTTCTGGATGGCGGCTACAGCGACAACATGCCCACCGGTCTTGCCAAACGCATGGGCGCGGATGAACTGGTGTGCGTCGATCTGGAAGGCGTGGGCATCACCCGCCCCAACCTCACCGGCCTGCCCACCGTGATGGTGCGCAGCTACTGGGAGCTGGGCGATATCCTGCACTTTGACCCCGACACCGCCCGCCGCAACATCGAGCTGGGCTACTATGATACCCGCCGCGCTATGGGATATCTGCGGGGGTGTGCCTATGCTGTCTCCTGTGATGCCCAGAGCTGCGCGGACGCTGCTGCGTTCCACGCAAAATTTGAGCGGGTGCAAAAGGCCGTGCGGGAGAAATACCCGGTCACCCTGACGGCGGATGCGGCCCTGCTGCTGGCCAAGATGAAGGATGCCGACCTTGCCCCGCTGGAAGCCGCCGCGGAAGATGCCGGTGTGGACCCGGCCCATTACTACACCACCCATACTTTGTGCGATGCATTCCTTGCAAAGTGCGATCAGGCACGGATGCAGAGCTTTGCACCGCTGTTTGAGGGCAGTGCCGATGCGGCGCGGGCCGCACTGGCCGCGCTGCTGCCCAATACCTTTTTGCAGGCGCTGGTCTGGCGCACCCTGACCACGCCGGAAGCCGAGCTTTTGCCGGAGGTGACCGAACATGAAAGTGTATAAAGGTTCCTGCGCTTCTCCCGGCCTTGTGCTGGGGCAGGTGAGCCGTCTGGAGCACCATGTGGAGACCACGACCGTGGGCCCCTTTAAACCGTCCCGGGAGCTGCAGCTGCTCACCGATGCCATCCGCACGGCGCAGGACGAGCTGGAATCCATGGCAGACCGTGCCGCACCCAGTGAGCAGGCCATCTTCCAGTTCCAGAGCATGATGCTGGACGACGAGGGCATGATGAACGAGGTGCGCTTCTGCATCAATGCAGGCATTGGCGCGGCAGCGGCCATGAATCAGGTGGGCCAGCGCTACGCCGACCAGCTGGCCAACATGAAGGACAACCCTTACATGCAGCTGCGCAGTGTGGATATTCTCGACGCAAGCCGCCGGGTCATCAACATCATCACCAACCGCCCCCGCATGTGGCTGGCGCTGGATCACCCGGTGATCCTTGCCGCAGAGCGGCTGATGCCCACCGACCTGTTCAGCGTGCCCTCCGGCATGATTTTAGGCATCATCACGGCAGAGGGCAGCGGCCAGAGCCACGCGGCCATCATTGCCCGGGCAATGAATATCCCGGGCATCGTGCAGGTGGGCCGGGATTTTCTGGACGACTGCGACGGCCGCACCGTGATTCTGGACGCCACCGGGGGCCAGTGCACGCTGGACCCGGACGCTGCCGCCCGCCAGCAGGCCGAGACCCGCATCTGCGAGCTGCAGCGGGAGAACGAAGAGATGGGGCAGCTGCATGCTCTGCCCAACAGGACAAAGGACGGCCAGCCCTTTGAGCTGCTGGCCAACTGCTTTGGGCCGGAGGACATCGACACGGCCATGCAGTCCGGTGCACAGGGCGTGGGCCTGCTGCGCACCGGCTACATGATGCTGCCGGGCCGCATCCTCGATGAGCAGGAGCAGTATTTCTTCTACTGCTCCTGTCTTGCTGCCGCCAAGGGCTGCCCGGTAACGGTGCGCACCTTCGACTTTGGCTCAGACCGCACCATTTCCGACGCCTATCAGGGCCTGCAGTCTTCCAAGCTTGGCCTGCGGGGCATCCGCAACAGTCTGCGCCAGCCCCACCAGTTCGAGACGCAGCTCTGTGCGCTGCTGCGCGCCGCCGCCCGCGGCCCGCTGCGGGTGATGTTCCCCATGGTGACGAATGTGGAGGACTGGGACGCAGCCATGCGTGTGGTGGAGCGCTGCCGCGAACACCTGCGGGAGCGCGGCGTGGCGTTCAACGAAGATACAAAGTTCGGCGTGATGCTCAGCGTACCCGCTGCCTGCCTGACCGCTGAGGAATTTGTAGAGCACGGGGTCGATTTTCTTGTGGTCGGCACCAACGACCTGACCCAGTACACCCACGCGGCAGACCGGGAGCTTGCCAGCGCCGAGCACTACTACCGCCCGGCCAGCAGCGCCATGAAAAAGCTTATCACTATGGTGCTGGATGCCGCAAAGGTGCGCAATGTGCCGGTGACCATCTGCGGCCTTGCGGTGGGCAACCCGGCCAACACGGTGCAGTATCTGCAGCTGGGCCTGCGCAGCTTCTCGGTGAGCCCGCAGAACCTGCTGCACACCAAAAAGGCTCTGCTGGAAGCCGACGCCCACCCGGACGACACCGAGCTGGAATAAAGCGATAAAAGAAAGGGGCTGCTGCACGCTGTGCAGCAGCCCCCTTTGTTTGGGGAACCTGCCGTGCAGCTTGCGGAACCGCACGGCAGGAGAAGATGGCTTTTATAAAAATGGTTTCTCAGTTCATGCGGCGGCCTTTGCGGTCCAGCACAAAGCCTGCGGCCAGCAGGAACAGGCCGCTCAGGGCGCTGCCCACCACTGCCAGCCAGTTTGCACCGGTCTGGGGCAGGGCGGCGGCAGAAACGGCAGCTGTGGCAGCAGCTTCCGGCTTTGCGTCCTGCACGACGTTCTGGGCAGCCGCAGGGGTCACAGCGGCATCTGCCGGGGCAGTGTCCGGCACAGCATCCTGCACCGGGGCATCCGGGGTCACGGCGGGGTCTGCCGGGGTCACCTCCGGGGTGGACGGGACGTCCGGCGTGTCGGGCGTGCTGGGCGTGTTGGGGGTGTCAGGCGTGTCCGGAGTTTCCGGGGTGCTGGGCGTGTCCGGCACGATTTTGGGCAGCACCACACGCGTGGTCTGGCCGCACTTGTCAATGCTGCAGATGTAGTCTGCATAGCCGTCTGCATCCAGCGTGGGCTCTACCCTCTTCACCAGCTGCCAGTCGTGCAGATCCTCGTCCTTCAGCTTGGTGATGTCAACAATTTCTTCGGGGTGCTCTTCCATATACTTGCGGTTGTGGACGACCTTGGTGAGGGTGCCGCCGGTGATTTCGTGGCGATAGGAGGAGATATTATTCAGGGCAGCATCATCTTTTGTGCTCGGCAGGTTAAGTTTTTCTTTTTTGGGGGCAGCACCATTCTGATAGCAATTGACGATGGCAGAGTTGCTTTCGCCAAAGTGGGAGGAACCGTCTGCCTTGTAGCTGACGCTGTCGGCAGGAACATACTGATATTCGACCTTGTATGGGTTATAGCTATAAGTTTCAGTTCCGGAACCAATCGCAGTACCGGAGCCTTTTCCATAAATGTATGCGTTGACAACGGTATCACCGGTGCTGCTGTTGATGTTGACGTTACAGGTAGTGTTAAAGTCGCTATTGCCACTCCACTTGTTAATCCTGCCACCAATCGCAGGGCTGTAGTTACCGGTTCCATCATATTGAGAAGAAAACGCAGGATTGTCGGAGCCAAAGGAATTGATTGCATTTACGGTGCCGCCGGTAATGTTGATGGTTGTTGTACCGCCCTCACAGGAACGATTTCCGATCGCGGGACTATCAAAGGTACCAATGGCGGTAACTTTGGCATTCTTCTCGATGTTGATTGTGAGGCCAGCATCAGAGCCGTACTGACCGGCACCGATGGCGCTGCTCATTTCAGAAGTCTCGGCCTTTACAGTGGCATTCCCCGAGATCGTAATGGTTGTAGCAGGGCGATTCCCGCCGCTGCTCAGACCGCCATCACCAATGGCAGAACCCCAAGCACCGTAAGCATCAACAACGGCATTGTCCGTAATGGTGATGCTATTTCCACCAGTGGAAGAGCCGCCGATCGCAGCGCCCTCTGCACCAAAAGCAGTAACGTGTGCATTGCCCTCAATGCGGATGTTCTTGCCGGTACCGCCGGGTCTGCCGCCGCCGCCAATACCGCAGCCGCCATCGTTTCCGCCGATTGCCGTAATCTCACCGCCGGTGATGGTAATGTTGGATGTATCACCAAGGTCTCCCACACCGCCGCCGATGGCGGCGGCCTCATGGCAGCCGCCTGCCAGCAGCTTGCCGGTAGTGTCCTCATCGGTACCGGTCTTTTTAGAACCATCATCGTTCACATCGTCCTTGATGGTCAGGGTGCCGGTGCCGTATTTGTCCGCTTTTTCGATGGCGGCGTGTTCTTCACTCCACTCGTTTTCAACCAGAACGGTGTTGTCGCCGTTCAGTTCAAGGTTGGTGTCGCCATCGCCCTTTATTTCAATCGCACCGGACTTGGCATCGGAGGTATTAACTTCAATGTGCACATCCTGCAAGGTCACATTGGCGGTGTTGCCCTCTTTGGCGTCAATGGTGACGGTGTTGGAGGTGGGCTTGGTCTTGTCGGTGGTCTCGGTCTCGCCGGTGGTCTTATTTTTGGTGGTCAGGATGATGTCATCATCCAGACGGTTACGGATCTCTTTTCCCTTGTCGTCCTTCACGCAGGTGTTGTTGTCCTTATCCTCCCACTGGGTGATACGCTGTTCGCCGTTCGCAGCAAGGATGTCCACACTGCCCTTGTTCAAATCGTAAGTGTCCGCAAAGGCTGCTGTGGCGATGGAAGAGACCATGGCCATCAACGCAGCTGTAGAAAGTACCCGCAAGGCAAGCTGTTGTTTCACGTTTTTCCGCATTACAAAACCCTCCAAACAAAAAAACTTACAGAGACGTAAACGTTACCGGGAACGATGCCGAAAACCGGCAAAACCCGGAACTTCGGGGCAGAAAAACACATAGCCGTGCATTTTCATGCCCGGCGTCTCTTTGTGGCGCAAGTATAGTACTGTGCCGTGGAGAATGTCAAGACAAAATGCTGAATTTTCGGGGGGGGGGGTATGCAATTTTGTGGAACGAGCACAAAAACAGCTGAGAATTTGAGGTAGAATGACAGGGCAAAACTGCACAAAAACCGGAAGCAGACGGAAAGTCTGTCAAATCCGTACACAAAAAAGAACGACTTTACAGCAGTTTCAAAAGGTTTCGGGCAGGGGTTCGGGCGGAGCGGGCGAGGGCACCGCCCTGCGGAATGCAGGCAAGCGGAGGAGGGAGCATCTCCCGGCAAAACAAAAGAGCCTGCAAACGCACACAGCACGTTTGCAGGCTCCGGAAGCAGCGGTTACACCCGCGCCGCACCCTGATCCAGAATTTTATCGAACCGGGCAAAGAAGGTGATGGTAGTAATGGTGGCCGCCAGAATGTCGCTGACCGGCTCCGCCAGAAATACGCCGAACACCGGGGCTGCCACGAGATGCGGCAGAATGAAGATGAGCGGGATCAGCAGGATGATCTTGCGCAGGCAGGCCAGCAGCAGGCTGACCTTAGCCTGCCCCAGCGCCATAAAGCTTTGCTGGCAGGCGATCTGAAAGCCCATGGCAAAAATGCCCGCCATGTAAATGCGCATGGCCCACGTGGTGTACTGGATCAGTGCGGTGTCCGAGGTGAAAATGCCCGCCACCGCGCCGGGAAACAGCATCATCAACAGCCAGAACAAGCAGGTGTAGGCCCCGCACAGCGTCAGCTGAAAACGGAAGGCTTCCTTGACGCGGGCCTTCTTGCCTGCGCCGAAGTTGAAGCTCATCACCGGCTGTCCGCCCTGACAGATGCCCTGAATGGGCAGCGTGCACAGCTGGGATGCGCTGGTGATGACGGTCATGGCACCCACAGCCACATCGCCGCCGTACCGCGCCAGACTGGAGCTGAAGCTGA
>OGDY01003654.1_pt1 | contig 11630 bp, 11 predicted proteins | sample 1570341 | NCBI WGS metagenome assembly OGDY01 (sample SAMEA2581972, study PRJEB24529) | metagenome | biome: Human gut stool | place: China | collected 2011 | reverse complement strand
GTATGCTGCTATAGCTCAGTCGGTAGAGCGCATCCTTGGTAAGGATGAGGTCCCCGGTCCGAATCCGGGTAGCAGCTCCATAAAAATCCCTGTAACTACAATGGTTACAGGGATTTTTCATTTTCTGGGAGGCTTTTGCCAATTCTCGAAACCACTACCAAAACCACTACACAGCTCGTTGTTTAGGCGCGTTTTTCATTTAAAGCCGCTCGGAAAATATCTCCCGCTCGTTTAATGCTCTCCTTATCTGCGTGTGTATACATGCGCAGAGTGACAGCCTTGTCACTGTGGCCGAGCTTTTCCGAAACTGACGCAATGTCTGCGCCGTTTGTGATTGCAATAGAAGCGAATGAATGACGCAGTTTGTGCGGATGTAGATTTGCTATTCCATATCTGTTGCCGAAGTCTTTCAGGTATTCAGTTGGCGTTTGTGGATGCATGACGGCTCCACTATTCTCTTGCGTAAAAACAAACTCTGAAAGTATGCAGTTATTGATTTGCTCTTTGCGCAATAGCTGCAATTTCTGCATGACCTCCGGGCAAACATCAATTACTCTTGATTTCCCGTTTTTGGGGGTATCGAGATACACGCCTTTTTGTGGCGTATAGCAAAGGTTTTTTTCAACCGTTATTGTACCATCGGCAAAATTGACATCTGACCATCTGAGCGCGCAGCATTCGCCACGGCGCATTCCTGTGTCAATAAGGAGAGAAACAAGCGCTTGCCATTTGAGTGGCTCATTCGACAAGCAATCTTTGATATGCACAATTTCTTCGACAGTGAATGCATCTACTGCGGCCCCGCGGATTTCGCCTTTTCGCGGCTTCGGCCGCTCCACTTTGTCCATTGGGTTCCGTGTGATTGTATCGTCAAGATACGCCATCTTAAAAAGAGAATGTAGAACAGTGTAGTATTTAATAACTGTGCTGTGGGCTTTTCCGTCTGATTGGATAGAGAGAAGTAGAGCAGAAATGTTTGCTGGTGTAATGTCCGGCATTTTTAGATTGCCTATCGCGGGATATATACGGCTGTTTAAGCACTGCTGATAACATGTGCGCGAATTCTCACTAAAAGTTACGGTCTTGTTTGGCATAAACACTTTTTCGCCATACTCGAAAAGCGTTTGCACCTTGGCAGCTTCTCTTTGACGCTCAATTTCTAACGCTTTGCGTTCTTTGCGGGGGACAGCCGCTCCGCTTTGCACTTCTTTTTCAAAGTCCCGAGCGGCTTTATTTAATTCCCTCTGCGTTGTGCGGGCACTCCATCCTTCATGCGGATAGAACGTCATATAGGCTTTAGGGATGCCTCGGCCGCGGCTAACACCTATTTCGTAAAAAAGCACCCCGGATTTTGTATGTTTTTCTCGGATTGCGGGCAAATTTTCAGACCTCCTTAAAAAAGTGTTGACATTCATCCCACAAAATAGCATAATACAAGAAAAGCCATAAAGCAACCGCAAAATAAGCAGATTGCCACAAATGGCGTTATATAATCTATCAGCAACAGTCCGGTTATAGTATCCGGTGCGCGAAGTACTATCCAGAGCAAAACAATGCGCCACATAAAACAAGTGATTAGTGATTCTTGTATTTATGGGGGGCTGATTCAAATGCTTCACCACACTTTAATGAGTGGTGGAGTATTTGAATCAGCCCCTCTTTTTATTTTCAAGGAGGAAAACAATGGAAAAGAAATCGATGTATCAGACAATTCAGGAAACAAGCCGCACAACAGGGCTATCACAATATTATTTGCGGCAGGGCGTTAAGAACGGTACGATTCCGCATGTAAATTGCGGGCGAAAGTATTATATTAACGTTCCTGCCATGCTTGAGCGGCTTGCATCATGTGAAGCAGCGCAGCCGCTCGGAGAGGAATAATAGAATGGGCAGAACGAAGAAAAAGAAAACGGTCAAGTCGGGGCCGCTTGTAGAGGTCGTTTGCTATAGTCAGGCGTTTCCGAGGGACACGAAACAGGAGCGAGCTGTCAAAACGAAAAGTAGTAGCGAGGCGCGGAAACGCTTAAATGATATTGCGTCTTGGAAGAAACTTGAGCGGCTCATATGCTGCAATTTCCTGCATGGCTGCTATTTTGTTACGCTGACATACTCAGATAAGAGGTATATAGCAAGCGAGAAAATTGCAAAGGATGATGTACGGCAGTTTATAAAGCGTGTGAGGTACCACAGAAAACAGGAAGGGGATGCGCTGTCTTATATTTACGTGACTGAGGGCAAACATGGCGACCACAGGCTGCACCATCATTTGATTTTGAATAAAGCAAGCGGCGACCTATTGCAAGAGTTGTGCGCGCTTTGGCCTTATGGCGGCGTTGACATAGAGGGGGAGATAGATGTCGAATTTGTTTCTAACCTCTCGAAATATCTAACGAAAGAGCGCGTGCATGATGGGGCGCGAGCGTGGACAACCTCGCGCGGCTTAAAGCGCCCAACGGAAACCTCGGAATTCGTAAATGACAGATACGCCAATCTTGCGCCGCCAGGTGCGTATATTATCGAATCCACAAGCAGCGTTGAAAATAGCTTTGGTCGGTATACATATCTTAAATATTTAGAGCCGAATGCCCGGCTCAAGCAGTAAAAGGGCAATAAAAAAGCGGTTAAACAGCGCCGCTTTTTAGGCTTGAAACTGTGTATATTATAGAGTAAGAAAGACGTGAAAGCATTGAAAACACAAGGAAATTGTGAGATACTCAAAATCGTGGACGGGAAAAGTAATTGCCCAATATGCGGTGCGCGGATTCGATGCAGGGCGCAGGATGGCGCATCACGGGTTTTGTTTTATTGCAAGCGCTGCAAGCATGTTTGCACACTGGACGTGGAAACAGGCGACATTTGAGGCTGGGCCGAGCGGCTTAGATACCAGATAACCGCGGAAAATTCAGTGCTAAACGCTTTCGCGAGGATATGCCCCCCCTGTGTTCGGGCCGTCTGAAAAACGGAGCGAGGAACGGTGTGGGGCGGTACTTCCAAGCGCGTATGGCTTTTTGCTCGGGGGGGTCGCGCGCGGTAAGAATCTAACGCGCGCGCGCACGGGAGCAATATAAGCGCCTGTTTTTGGAGCGGATAAAAAAGCGGCTTAAAACGCGAAATTTTACGTCTGCAACGTGAAAATTACAATCAGCAAAATGGAAAGCCGAGCGGCTTTAAGCGGGGTGGAGCAGAAAATTGCCCGCTCAGAAGGACAAAACGCAAAGCCCAGCAGCGCTAATTTGAAACGCGCCACGGGGCTTTGCATTACTCAGAGCGGTCATTGGTGATTGTTTCGTCAATGGCTCTGTTTATGAACTTGTTTACGCTTTCGCCTTGCAGATGCGCATGCTTCCGAATTTCTTCTTTTTTGCCTTTGGGCACTGTTAGATTGATGCGGTCATAGGCTTTTGCAATCCATGAGTTTTGGGCTTTCATTTGAGCTTTTGATACTGTCATAGGACCTCCGTATTGTTGGGCGCGTCTCATGAGACGCTATTTCCTGCGATTTTATATACATTATACGCCGAAAATCAATATTGCGCAATGATAATTGTTCACAAATATTGCGCAATGATATTGTGCAGTACGCTAATTGAAATATTGCGCAATATAGTATAAGCTACTATTATCGGAGCCCGAGCACAGAAGCAAGCCGCTCGGGGAAGAAATATAACTTATTGGAGGGCTCAAAATGGATAAATTGTTTGACATCTCTGATGGACTGGAAACAGCATTGGGGGAACTCACGAAAGCACGGAGCGCCTTATCAATGGCAGCTTTTGAATTGGACAGCAACGCAACTGCAGCAGCGAATGACGGGCCGTCTGTTGCCGAGTATTTTCTCCGCGAAAACATGCCTGACTATGTAAACATTTTTTTCTTGGCGTTAGAATCCATTGATAAAGTAAAGGCGGGCATCGAGCGAGAACATGAGCGGCTTTGTGCATTGTCCAAAGCATCAAGAGGCAGCAATGAGGCCGCGCCAAAGGCGGCTGCGGCTGCGGCTGCGGCGACGTATGTCTTTAGTGCTGCTTTGATGGAAAAACAAAAGCCCAATGTAACGCAGTAAGCAGTAAACAAAAGGAGGGGGCATCCCCTCCTTTAATTGATGGTGAGCGGCTCGGAGGTAAAACCACTACAAAACCACTACATGCGCAAAAAACCACTACACAACAAGCCGCAATGGACTACAACAAGTAAATATTTGCAAGCCGCTCAATGCATTGAAAGCACTGAGTAAATTGCGATAAACTACAAAAAGAAACGTGCGCAAATACACAGTATAAAAGAATTGGTAAGGATGAGGTCCCCGGTCCGAATCCGGGTAGCAGCTCCAAAAAAACCTGTAACCGCAACGGTTACAGGTTTTTTGTTATTCCGTTTTCTCCAAATAGGCTAGCGCCTGCAGATAGATGTCCTTTTTCGCGGGCGCAGCGCCGTCGATCCGCCGAGTGTCGAGGTTGTGCCGCAGGTCGGCACACTTGACCCTGCGTGCGATCTGATTTTTCGCCAGCGCCTGCACGTAGTCCATATAGGGCACGCCCTCGGCGTGCGTCAGCAGCCGGAGTGCATCGAGCACGGATGCGGGAAAACCGGCGCGCTCCAGATCCGCGAAGGAATACACATCCCCGTGATCCTCAATCACGTCGTGCAGCAGCGCCACGCATGTTGATGCTTCGTCGTCCATCTGCGTGGCGAGATAAAACGGGTGGAACACGTAGGGGTAGCCGCCCTTGTCGAGATCGTCCTTGTGCGCCTGAAACAGGATGGTGCACGCTGTTTTTACGAGCTGCGAGTAGTACATATGCCAAGCCTCCGTATGACGAATATCGGCGGTGCACGTCGTACATCTATATCTATTATAGCAGGTGCGTACCCGCTGCGCAACGGCACTTTGCAGCATACAGTAAGACCCCGCCGTTCGGCGGGGTCTTGCAATTGCGAGTGAGCCTGTAAGCCGGGTTCTGTAATCGACAGCCATCTATCTAGACGCACCGTTGCCGGTGCGTTCCAGCCACCTCCATGGGACGGCCGGGCCAGCCGTATGTCCCTCCGCGGTGTTGCTCCGGATAGAGTTTACAGCGCCGCACTGTCTCCAGCCGGCGAGTGAGCTCTTACCTCACTTTTCCACCCTTACCCGATCGCTCGGGCGGTATCTTTCTGTTGCACTTGTCCGAGGGTCGCCCCTGGCGGGTGTTACCCGTTATCCTTGCCCTGCGGAGCCCGGACTTTCCTCACGCACAGCCTTTCGGCTCGTGCCCGCGGCTGTCCGGCTCACTCGCCCGACTATTTTACACATCCTGCCGCAGTACGTCAAGCGCTGCGGCGATTTATTTTCTTGTAATCACGTCAAATGGGCGGTATAATCGCTTATAAGATTCTTTTTCTTCAAAAGGAGTGTCAGCATGACCTTTTCGGATTATATCGACTACCTGCATGGCAAGCGCATCGGCGTCATCGGCTTCGGCGTGAGCAATCAGCCGCTCGTGCGCGTGCTGCTGCGCAGCGGCTGCGACGTGACGGTGTGCGACCGGCGCGAGCGCGCGCAGCTCAGCACAGCAGGGGACGAGGCCGCGGCGCAGGGCGCGAAGTTTGCCCTTGGCGCGGACTATCTCGAGCATCTGGACTTTGATGTCATCTTCCGCACGCCGGGCGTGCTGCCGATCGTACCGCAGCTGCGCAAGGCTGCGCAAAACGGCGCGATCCTCACATCCGAGATGGAGGCATTCTGCAACCTCTGTCCGTGCCGTATCCTTGCCATCACTGGCAGCGACGGCAAAACCACGACCTCGACCATCACGGCTGAGCTCCTGCGCGCGCAGGGGCACACCGTGCACCTCGGCGGCAACATCGGCACGCCGCTCTTTGATCGTATCCCGGACATCCGGCCGGAGGATTTTGCCGTGCTCGAGCTCAGCAGCTTCCAGCTGCACAGCATGCACTGCGCGCCTGATGTGGCCATCATCACGAACATTTCGCCGAACCATCTGGATGTGCATCCGGATTTTGAGGACTATGTGTCAGCCAAGTGCAGCATTTACCGTGGTCAGCGGCCGGACGGCGTACTTGTGCTCAACGCGAAGGATGCCCACACCCCGCGTTTCGCAGCCGAGGCGCCGGGGCACGTGCGCTATTTCAGCAGCATCGGCCCGGTGAAAAACGGTGTCTATTGCGCAGACGACGTCATTTACCGCGCGCATGACGGCGTGGCGGAGAAGATCCTGAATGCTGACGAGATCCGCATCCCTGGTGCGCACAACGTGGAAAACTATATGGCGGCCTTTGCCGCGACCGACGGCCTGGTCGGAAACGCGGCGTGCATTCAGGTCGCGCACACCTTCTCCGGTGTGCCGCACCGCATGGAGCGCATCCGCGAGCTCAACGGCATCACGTTCATCAACGATTCCATCGCCTCGAGCCCCTCGCGCACGATCGCGGGTCTGCATGCGCTGCCGAAGCCGCCGGTCATCATTCTCGGCGGGCACGACAAGCACATCCCGTTTGACACGCTTGGCGACGAGGTCTGCCTGCATGCAAAGGCGGCGGTCGTTGTTGGTGAGACGGCACAGCGCATTGCTTCCGCCATCCGCGCATCGAATTTCTATGACCCGGGAAAGCTGCCGCTCGTCGAGGCACCGGACTTCCGCGCGGCGGTCGAGACGGCCTACGGCCTTGCGCAGCCGGGCGATATCGTGACGCTGTCGCCTGCCTGCTCGTCGTTTGATTTCTTCAAAAACTTTGAAGAACGCGGCAACACTTTCCGCGCCATCGTGGAATCTTTGCAATAAGCGCATGAATCGCCCTGCCGCTGCATAGCATGGCAGGGGGGATCTGCTATGATTTGTGCATCTCGCCGCTGGAGACCTGCTGCCCGCCGGCGCCCGCCGCGGCTGAACCGGAAGGCGGCGGCGCTGCTGCTGGTGCTCGTGCTGCTGGGCGGTGCGGCGTATTTTACAGTGTCCGTACTGCACCTGATCACACAGCTGGCCGTCAATTCTGCCTGCGATCTTATGCAGTTGAAGATCAATGCTGCCGTCACGGCGGCGACGGCGCAGGTACAGGGCGACTATTATACCTACCGCACGGATGCGGATGGGACAATCACAGCCGTGAGCATTGATACCGAGCACGTGGGGCAGGTGTCCTCGCTCGTGCTTGAGCATATGATGGACGGCGACGACGGGCAGGTAGAGCTGGACATCCCGCTGGAAACGCTTTTTGGCGTGAATTTCCTGCCCGGGCTGAAACTGCCGCTGCCGGTGCGCATCCTCGTGCTGACGACGTCGGACGTGAGCTATCACAATGAACTCATGTCGGCCGCGATCAACCAGAGCAAATATCAACTGTATCTGAATGTGAAGATGGATCTCGACATTCTGGTGCCCTGGGAGCACCAGGCCGAGACCGTGGGCACGAATGTCCTGCTGGCCGAGACGGTCATCGTCGGCAAGGTGCCCCAGACGTATGTGGAAGTGGAGTAAAAAACATGGATGTACGCGAAGAGATTCTGACGCTGCGCCGTCAGCTGGAGCATGCAAATTTTCTCTATTATGTGAAGGACGCGCCCGAGATCAGCGACTTTGAATATGACGCGCTCATGCGCAGGCTCGAGGAGCTTGAGGCGGCGCATCCAGAGTATGCCTCGCCCGATTCGCCGACACAGCACGTCGGCGGCTACGCGCTCAACACCTTCGCGCAGGTGCACCATCAGGTGCCGCTCGAGAGTCTGCAGGACGTGTTTTCATTCGACGAGCTGCGCGCGTTCGGCGCGCGCATGGACGGGTCGCTCACGCAGGCGCATGATTATTCGGTCGAGCCGAAGATCGACGGCCTGTCCATGTCGCTCGAGTATGAAAACGGCGTGTTCGTCCGCGGTGCCACGCGCGGCGACGGCATCACCGGCGAGGACGTGACGGAAAACCTCCGTACCCTGCGCAATCTGCCGCTCAAGCTCGACAGCGCGCCCGCAAAGCTCATCGTGCGCGGCGAGGTCTATATGTCGCATGAAGTATTTGCAGCGCTCAATGCCGAGCGCGAGCTGCTTGAGCAGCCGCTGCTGGCCAATCCGCGAAACGCGGCGGCGGGCTCCGTGCGTCAGCAGGACCCGAAGGTCGCGGCGGCACGCAAGCTGGATATTATCATCTTCAACCTCCAGTATGACAGTGACCGCACATTTGCCACGCATACGGAAACGCTGGACTATCTGGCATCTCTCGGCTTTCCGGTCGTGCCGTATCAGCGCTGTAAAACACTCGATGCCTGCTGCGCACGCATCGACTGGATCGGCGATAACCGCGAGTCGTTCCCATTCGATATCGACGGTGCGGTCATCAAGATCAACGACCTTGTGCAGCGGCAGTATCTCGGCAGCACGGCGAAGTTCCCGCGCTGGGCAGTGGCGTATAAGTACCCGCCGGAAAAGAAGGAGAGCCGCGTGCGCGACATCGTCGTGCAGGTCGGCCGCACGGGTGTGCTCACACCAAAGGCGGTCATCGAGCCGGTGCGTCTTGCCGGCACGACGGTCACGAACGCCACGTTGCACAATCAGGACTTCATCGATAACCTCGACCTGCGCATCGGCGACACGGTGCTTGTGCAGAAAGCGGGGGAGATCATCCCCGAGATTCTCTCCGTCGTGCGTGACAAGCGGCCGGAGGGCACGGTGCCGTTTCATATGCCGGATACCTGCCCAGAGTGCGGCGCACCCGTTGTGCGCGACCCGGACGGGGCCGCCCTGCGCTGCACGGGCGCGGAGTGCCCGGCGCAGCGGCTGCGCAACATTGCGCACTTTGCCTCGCGCGAGGCGATGGATATTGACGGCCTCGGCATCTCGCTGTGCCAGTCGCTGATCGAGGCGGGACTCGTGCACTCCCCGGCGGAGCTGTATGCGCTCGAGCCGCAGTCGGTCGCAGCACTGGACCACATGGGAAAAAAGTCGGCTGAGAACCTCATGGCCGCCATTGAAAAGAGCAAGGACGCCGGCATGGCGCGTCTGCTGTGCGCGTTCGGCATCCGGCAGGTGGGGCAGAAGGCGGCGAAGGTGCTGGCCATGCACTTCGGCACGCTGGACAAGCTCATGGCCGCGACGGAAGATGAACTCATGGCTATACCGGACGTCGGCCCGACGACGGCCGCGTACCTGCGCGCGTGGTTTGACAACACGCAGTCGCAGCACCAGATCCGGCTGCTGCGCGATGCGGGCGTCAGCTTCGATTCCAAGGAGCAGGTCGTGGACCGCCGCTTTGCCGGCAAGACGTTCGTGCTCACCGGCGCGCTCGAGCATTTCAGCCGCGACGAGGCCAGCGCCGTCATCGAGCGCTTCGGCGGCAAGACGAGTTCTTCCGTATCGAAAAAGACGTCCTATCTGCTGGCCGGGGAAAACACCGGCTCCAAGTATCAGAAGGCGCTCTCACTCGGCACACCCATTATTACGGAAACAGAATTCCTGGACATGATCCGAGAGTAACAAAAGAAACGGAGTGGAAATCATGCGAGATTACGCAAAAGAATTTGAAAACCGCGTCGCCTTTATCCGCGACCTGCTGGGCGGCAGCGGCGCCAAGGGCGTCATCTACGGCAACAGCGGCGGCAAGGACAGCGCGCTCGTCGGCATCCTCTGCAAGGCTGCGTGCGACAACACGGTCGGCATCATCATGCCGTGTGCCTCCAAGCGCAACTTCGGCGAGGACATGACAGACGGTCTGGCCGTGGCCGAGCAGTTCAATATCGAAACGCGCACGGTCGACCTCACGGCGGAAAAGGAGCTCGTCATGCAGACAGTCTCCGCCGTCACGACGCTCAATCAGATGGCGACGTCGAACATTGCCCCGCGCCTGCGCATGCTCACGCTCTACACCATTGGCGCGGCTGAGGGCCGTCTTGTCGCCGGCACCGGCAACCGCAGCGAGGCGTACATGGGCTATTTCACAAAGTGGGGCGACGGCGCGTATGACTTCAACCCCATCGCCGACCTGACTGTTACGGAGATCTACGAGTTTCTGACCTGGCTGCACGCGCCGGAGAACATCATCCGCAAGGCGCCGTCTGCCGGCCTCTTTGAGGGCCAGACGGACGAGCAGGAGATGGGCGTGACCTACGCCGCCATCGACAAGTACATCCTCACCGGCGAGGCCAACGAGCACGACAAGGCCATCATTGACCGCTATCATAGCCGCAGCGAGCACAAGCGCCGCCCGGCCGCGACCTATCACGCCGAATGACGCAGTATTTCGATACCCACGCGCACTACGACAGCGGGAAGTTCAACGCCGACCGCAGCGATGTGCTGCGCGCTGTGCACGAGAGCGGCGTCGCGCTCATCGTGGACCCTGGCGATTGTGCTGCGACGTCCGAGCGCGCCGTTGCCATCGCGCAGGCGTATGATTTTGTCTATGCCGCCGTCGGCTGGCATCCGGAGGAGGCCGCCGGCTGGACGGACGACAGTCTGGATCAAATCCGCGCGTTGGCATCGCAGCCGAAAGTCTGCGCCATCGGCGAGATCGGTCTGGACTATTACTGGGACACCTCCACGAAGGCAACGCAGGAGACCATGCTGCGCGCGCAGCTGGAGCTTGCGCTGGAGCTGGATCTTCCGGTCATTATCCACGACCGGGAGGCGCACGGCGACAGTCTGCGCATCGTGTGCGACTATCCGGGCCTGCGCGGCGTGTTCCACTGTTTTTCCGGTAGCGTGGAGATGGCGCGCGAGCTGCTGCGCCGCGGCTGGTATCTCGGCTTTGACGGCCCGATCACATATAAGAACGCCGTCAAGGCGCTGGATGTGATCGCTGCCTGCCCGGCCGACCGGATGCTGCTCGAAACGGATTCGCCCTATCTGGCCCCGGTGCCAAACCGCGGCAAGCGCAACGACTCGCGCAACCTGCCGTACATTGCCGCGCGCATTGCGGAAATCAAGGGCATGACTACAGAACAAGTCGCGGAGGTGACACTGCAAAATGGAAAACACCTCTTTGGCATTTGAGCGCTGGCTGCTGCGCGGCGCGCCGAACGCGCGCGACCTCGGCGGCCTGCCTACCATGGACGGCCGCATGATCCGGCCGGGACTGCTGCTGCGCAGCGGCGAGCTCGCCGGCATCACGGAGCGGGACGCGCAGACGCTCGCAGATTATCCGTTGCGCACGGTCGTGGATTTTCGCACCGACCTTGAGCGGGAGCAGAAGCCGGATCGTGTCCTCCCGGGCGTGCAGTATGTCCACTGCCCAATCGTACAGCAGGCGGCTGCCGGCCTGACGCGCGAGGAGCATGCCGACCCCTATGCCGCCGTCGTCGCACACGCGAAAGCGATGGCCGGCCGGGAGCGGGCATTCATGTGCGAGCTGTACCGCAGTCTCGTCACGCAGGAATTCTCCATTGCGCACTACCGGCGGTTTTTTGCGCTCCTGCTCGCGCAGACGGACGGCGCACTGCTCTATCACTGCACAGCGGGGAAGGATCGTGTCGGCGTCGGCACGATGCTGCTGCTCACGGTGCTGGGCGTGGACTGGCCGGTCATCGTGGAAAATTATCTGATCACAAATGAACGCATGGCCGCCTCGACCGACTGCCTGCTGACGGCGGTCGCGGACTATGACCTGAGCGAGGCGGAGCGGGAGGTCATCCGCACGTTTGACCGCGCG
>OGDY01003640.1_pt1 | contig 11672 bp, 6 predicted proteins | sample 1570341 | NCBI WGS metagenome assembly OGDY01 (sample SAMEA2581972, study PRJEB24529) | metagenome | biome: Human gut stool | place: China | collected 2011 | reverse complement strand
CATAAAGTCTATCTTTATGTACTAATATGCAAACTAACAAATGTAATATGCTTATAGTACATAAAGATAGACTTTATGCCACAGGTAATCCAGACGACCCTAATATGGTTTATATAAGTGATATACTTAATCCGTTTTACTTCCCTGCATCACTTCCTGTACAACTACCTCCTAATGGAGATAAGATAAATTGTATGAGAGTATTTGCCGACTCTATAATATTTGGTAGAGATAAAGATGTTTACGCTTTACACGGTAATACAAATAGAGATACAGAAGAAGCGTATACACTTAAAAAGATAAATACACATACAGGTATAGTAAACGACCATTGTGCAGATGTAATACATAATTTTATGTTTTACGTAGGAATTGACGGTAACTGTTATAAACTTAAAACAACTAACTCTAGTGAGTTAATACTTGCTACACAACAACTTAACACTAAGGTTAATCTATTTGAAAAACCTTTATCTAAAACTATTAGTGATGTGCGTAACTGCCACACAGGTTATGACCCATACAATGGTGAATGGTGGATACAATTAGATGATTTGAGTCTTATATATAACTACCAATTAATGGCTTGGACTGTTTACTCTGGTACTGAAAACGTAATAATGTTTAACTATCACGATAAGTTTTTATTAGGTAGAGATAGAAGTGAAATAATGTATTTTGACGATAGTGTATGTTATGACTACGATTATGAATATCCAGAGTTAAAACTCCCTATACCTTGTTATTGGACTTCTAAAGACATAGATTTTGGTTCTCCTATACGTATTAAACAAATCAGAGATACATATGTTGTATCGGAAGTATACGATAATAAGCGTTGTGATGTGAGAGTTAAGTATGATATAGATTATGTTTCTGTTGAAAATGAAAACAGAATAGAAAGTGAAATAGCACTTTGGGACAAGGCTATTTGGGATAAGAGTAGATTTATAGCATCTAATATATCTCGTTCACTACCGATAATGGTTGGTAGACGTGGTAAAACATTTAAGATATGGATAGGTAATGGTTACAAGTTTAAAGACTATGTAACAGAGCTTCCACATCAACAAGAAACAGATGTTGGTGATTTGTTCTATTGTAACGGTAAATTTTACGTAAGACAACCTAGAAACTATGAAACTAGAGAGTATTATAGAGAACTTGAAGAAGAAGAACTTTATCAACCAATGAGAATATATGAAATAAGTGGTCTGTACGAATTTAAAGGTTACAGATAACGGAAAGGATAACTATGAAAGAAAAAGAATTAAAAGAATTAAAACTTACTAAAAACATCATCATACCTTTTCCTAACTTCCAACAAAACACTATAATATCTCCTACACAAATGAATGATAACTTTGAGGAGATAGAACACGCTTATAATACCCTTATAGATAATCATAATGGTGCGATAAATCGTTTAGAAGAAGCTATAAACTCTATCCCAGAAATTGAAGATTTAGTAGGTATAAAAGGAGACAAAGGGGACAAAGGAGAACAAGGCGAACGTGGTGAGAAAGGTGAGAAGGGCGACAAAGGAGATAAGGGTGATAAAGGAGATAGAGGTGAACCAGGTATACAAGGTATACAGGGTGTAAAAGGAGACAAGGGAGATAAAGGCGATAAGGGTGAAGATGGTGTTATCATATTTGAAGAATTAACACCAGAACAAAAAGCTACTCTTAAAGGTGATAAGGGGGATAGAGGAGAACAAGGTTTACCAGGTGAAAAAGGCGAGAAGGGTGATAATGGTATAACTCCAAACATTAAGGTTGGTAAGGTTGTAACTCTTGAGCCAACTGAACAAGCAAATGTTGAGAGAGTTGGCACGTTAGAAAACCCAACATTCAATTTCTATATTCCAAGAGGTCTTGATGGAAGTGGTGAAGGCTCTGGCGATGGGCACACTCACTCTAATTTAAGTGCATTAAACTCTATAACTCAATCTAAAATAAATGCGTGGGACGATAAAGCTCCTTCAAATCACTCACATACAGAATATGCAAGTAGTTCACATACACACAGTAATTATGCAAATACATCGCATACACATACTGAATACGCTTCAACTAATCATACACATAATTATGCAAGTGCATCACATACTCACTCTGATTACGCTAACAAAACGCATACACATACTGATTATGCTAATAAAACACATACTCATAGTACAAGTGATATAAGTAATTTAAGTAGTTATGTTTCTAGTTTGATTACTAATGATACTTATATAAATTCATTAAAAAGCACTATTGATACACTTTCTTCTGAACTTACAAAAGTAAAGACAGATATTGAAGCGTTAAAAAATAACTCTGGTAGTGCTAACATTCCTGTAACAGGCATTAACTGTTCTGAATGGGAAGTTAATTTACAAGTTGGACAAACAAGACAAATAATTGCAAGTGTTATTCCTTCAAGCGCCACAAACAAATTGATACATTGGTACTCTGATAATACTCTTGCTGTTGATGTTAGTTCAAATGGTTTAATAACGGCAAAAGGTGTTGGTTATTCAAAGGTTACTGCTACAACAGATGATGGTGGACACAAATATGATATTCGTGTTACTGTAACTGCAAGTAGTGGTGGAGGAAGTGGAAGTACAACTACCTCTGGAATAAAAGTAGCACCTGAAAGTGTTTCAATAGAACGTGGTAAAACTGTTGACGTAACAATATCATTTGGAAGTGATGTTATAAACAAAAATATTGAGTGTATGAGTAGTAGTGGAGCTATTGCTAGTGTATCTGATTTAGGAAGTCATAGATACAGAATAACAGGAGTAGGTCAAGGACAAACTTCAATAAGATTTAGAACTTCTGATGGGAAATTTGAGGTTTCTTGTTCTGTAACAGTTACTGCACCCTCAAGTGGTGGTGGAGGTGAAATGACTTCAAATGAATACGAAGAGTCTTGTAAAAGTGAGTATATACTTGACAAAATGTACCCAATGGGTCAAGCACACGAAGCTATACCTAATGGTAATATAACAGGTTGGAAACACAATAGTAGATGGGAAAACCAATATAGACCTACTGCTATGGCTCACAGTTGTGGTCAAAGTGGATGTCCAGGAACAGGTGCGTTTCAAGCACTAGGTTGTTGGTCTAATATATATAGAGTTGAAGGAACACCTTTTACTCAAAATACAGGTGTTGAGATGAAGGATATAAAAGTTTATGGTTGGTACAATGGAAAGTGGGAGTTAGTTCAACATCTACCTGTACCAAATGGTAACTTTTACGCAGAGTCATTTAGTGGAGACAGTAATAGATATTTTGGAGATAGTGTTAAACAATCTAGCACATCAAAAACTATAATACTTAGAGAAGCAAATAAGATTAATTCAGAAAACTGTATGTATCACCCATTTTCAAATATAAAGGCTTTTGATACTAAATACCAATACATTTATACTTGTATAGATTTGAGAAAAGTTAAGTGGGATGAAAATGGTGTAGATGATAGAGATAGTACGCATTACTGTAGTAACTGTGGTGGAGATTGGTGGTTAAAAGAAGGATTAATGTTCCACGATAGTTGGCAACACAACAAAGGTGTATGTCAACCTAAGATGATAGAGATTACTAAAGAATGGAGAAGATTTAGTATGACTACTGTTCCGCAAGGTTGGAGTAATGGATTCCCTAAATAAACATCGGGTGGCGTTAATTCGCCACTCGTGATACAATAAATATATATAATTAACAAAGAAAGGAAAAGTTATGCAAAATCAATATAACAATTATTTAAAGAGACAAAAGCAACAACCTATAAATAATTTTAAAGAAAAAGTTATAAACTCGTTAAACGGTAAAACTGTAAACAACACAACAATGCCTAACACGACTCAAGCTACAATACAAAATAAAGTAAAAGCTATGACTCCTACAACTGGTACGAGTACAAATACAACAGGCTCTGGGAGTGCTAGTGGCATCTCTACACCTGTACAAACACCTAATAATATAAATAGTAGAGCAATTATTCCAAACACCTCACAAACCCCTTTAAATGCGTCAGAAGGCACTCCTGTAATAACTACACCTGTTGAAACAAATCAAGCACAACCTATTAATGCCGAAGGAGTTGGTGGAGCAGGATTAATGAGTCTATCTGATGTGAATAGTGCGTTAGCAGTAACACCAGAAACTACAAGTGGATATAATGTTAATTCAAATGCTAGAAGTGTTGATGCAGGTGCAAACCAAAGAAGTTTAGTTTATAACCCATTAGACCCTAATGCAATAGTACCTGGAACAGGTGGTATGACACAAGCAGAATACGAAGCAGAAGCAAAAAGAAAGTTAGATGCAGGTATAGCACTTGATAATCCAGAGTTATATAATAAATATACAAGTCAATCTACACCTTACAAACTAGCAGAACAAATACTTCAATCTCAAAAAGAACAAGCAAATAAAGGTTGGCAACTTCAAGAGCAGATGTTCCAACAACAACAAGAAGCATTAAAAAAACAACACGAACAATCTAAATTAGAGGCAGAGAACGCTTATAAACAATCTGTTGACACGTTAAATGAACAGAAGTATAACCAAATGGAAGAGTTAAACGTATCTGGTACAAATCGTGGAATACAATACTCACCTCAACAATTAGGTTTAGAAAACGTAGCAAATATAAATCACAATAAGAATTTAGTAGAGACATCTAATAAACGTAATGAACTTCTTAATAAATTACAAATCGAAATGAACAACTCTTTAGCTCAATTAAATATGGGGCACTTACAAAACTACAATGATTACCAAAATAAATTAAATGGATACCAAACAGATTACTTTGAAAAGTTAATGAATTGGAATAGAGAAGATAATAAAACACAAGATAATCGTGATTGGGAACAAAAACTACTTGAAGAAAAACGTGCGTGGGAAGAAGCACAAGCACAAAAAGATAAAGAATTCCAACAAATGATGCAAGAGCTTCAAAACAAGTTTGATAAAGAACAACAAGATAGTCAAAACAATTGGCAATCTGGTGAAAACAAATTAGATAGAGACCACGATAAAGAAATGGCAGATAACTCAAGAAGCGGTGGTGGTGGATATTCAAGACGTGGATATTCTGGTTATTCAAGAAGTTATAACCCTTATTCAAGAGGTTATTATGGTGGTTATCAAAACTATGACGGTGGAGAAATAAGTGCAGATACACTTAATGACGAGATAACACAACAAGCAGTAGACAACAAATTTAAACAACTTTCAACTGATGTGTATAACGCAGTAGATACAGGTGGGGTTTATGATTTAATGGAAAGAGCAAGTATATATAACGACTCTGTTTCACCTATGTATAACAGTTATTACGGACTTAATAAAACAGTTGATGAGAGATTAAACAATACTAGAGAAACTGCATTAAAACACCTTATAAACAAATCAGTAGCAAGAAGTACGAATGGTGCTTATAACATAGGAGATACTGTGTATCAACATAAATCGCCATTAAGAAAAGATTATATAGATAAAGTAAAGAAAACTCAAGAAGGAACTAAAGCTAAAGTTATGAATAGATTTTCTAATGATAATTTCGCTAAAATGAAACAAAACCATAAAGCAAATGTAGAAAGCATACATAACGATATTATGAAAGGTTCTAAGAATAAAAATTCCAAAAATAAAACTTCTAAACAAAAAGAGAAAAATACTAAAAAACAAGAAAAAGCTAAAGCACAACAAAAGAAACGTGTTGAAATTAATAAAAGTTTTGGTGCTAAAAACCAAACGTACATCAAAAAGCAAATGGCAGAAAAGAAAAAACAACAAGAGAAAACTAAGAAGTTTAAAGATAAAGTTAAAAAGACAGTAAAAAAAATATTTAAGAAAAAATAATTGAAAGGAGGATTTTATGAGTTCTAAAAAGAAAAAGTTTGAACAACAAATTCAACAAAACAAGATAAATAGAGTTACTAATAAAAACGCAAAGTACAATAAAAAAATGTCCAAATCAGATGAGAACTACATAAAAGGTAACTATACTAAATCAGTTAATCAAACAGTTTATGGTGTAAAGAAAAACTTAGCAGAAGGTCAAAAAGTACACGGTTATGGCGATGATTATATAGATACTAAGGGGATGAAAAGAAATAGATACGTAAAGAAACAAAATGGTGAGAACCCATATGAAGCAAAATACGCCTACCAAACAGGAAAACCTAAATATGTAAAAGGTGGTACAAGAGCAGACGGAACTAAATATGATGGGTTTTACAGTAATAAAAGACTTCTTAAAGATTATGAAAAAGAGAGTTATAAGAACACAGGTACACTAAATAATAAAGAGTATATGCCAAAACAAAAATACGCATTGATGAGTTCTCACAAATGGGATAACGCAGAAAAGTTTAGCGACCACTTAAACACTAAAGTTTGGGATGGTATTGAAACTGCAAAAGCAAATCAACATAAAGGAAAACACATAAGTAATGCTTTGGAATATGTAAAAGGTGGAGCAAAAGACATTATATTCGACCCTGCTATGGATTTTATGAAAAGTATAGGTGCGATTGGAAGTTACGGTCTTGCAGGTGTTGCAGGGGTAGCAGAAGATAGTGGTAATTTGTTTAAAGCGGTAGCAGACCCTAAACGTGATTATAAATATTATAGTCAAGGTAGAAACAACCTTAAAGAAAATTTAAAGGCGAATAAAGAGGAGCTTGATAAAACAGGTTTTGGTAAATATATGGGGTCGTTTCTTAGTGAAGCTAAAACACGTGCGGATGAAGGTCAAATAAGATTTTTAGAGGACACTGGTAGACATAACGATGCTATAGAATATAAAAAACAAATCGAAGAGAATAAGAAAAGAGATACTAACTTACTTAACGCAACAGGTTTTGTTATGGATTTACTTGCACCTACTATTGTTGAAGATAAGGTTGTTGACGGAGTAAAACTACTTGGTAAGAACAGTGTTAAATCATTCAAAGAACTTAAAAACGGTACTGCAAACCTAGCAACAGGTATTATACCAGAAGAAACTGCTAAACTTATGGCTAACTCTAAGAAGTACGCAGGTAAAGGTAATAAAGTAACAGGAGCTTCTGATGATGTATTTTACTCTGGTAAAAAAGGTAAAACTGCTACTGATAAATTATTAGATAATCAATTTGAAAAAACAATGGACAATGTTAAAGACGTTGTTAAGAAAAACCCTAACACATCTAATCTAGGTAAATTCCTTGATACACTTGATGGTAAACCACTTAAAGGAACACAACGTAGCATAGACGGTAGAACACTTAATAAAAAATACACACAAACTAAAAACGGTTACATACCTAATTTAATGAATAGTGTTGATGAGGTAGAGGATGTTGTGAAAGGTAATGTAAAAGGACAATACTCTATGTTTGGTAAAGATGGAAATATGAACGCATATATAGATAACATACAAAACCCTTATGCAAGATATGAAAAAGTTATAAACAAGTATGGAGATGATATAGAAGGTCTTGTAAACAAGATAGACTCTATGAGCTCTCATAACGCAGATGCAACACTTGACTACCTTAGAAAAACTAGACCAGAAGTGTATGAACAAGTAGTAAAAGGTAGTGATGAGATAACTGATATGATAGAAAGCACTACTAGACGTAGAGGTTATGAAACACAACAAAAGATAAAAGATGATAATAGATATTTTAATACTAAAGATGTAAACACACCTAAATTTAGTGCAGAAGAACTTGCTAAACAAAAATATATAAAAGAGAATAACTATAAACTTCTTAAAGATGTTTTTAACCCTAAATTTGTAGATAACGTAGGTAACATAAAAGAAAGAGAAGGATTACTTAGAACAGGTGTTAAAAACTTTGCACAGAAAGTTAATACACTTTCAGATGGTGCTCTTGAAGAAGTTAGTGTTCAAATTAAAAACGCAAAATACCTAGTTGATAAAGGCGAGATAGGTGCTCACGAAGTATCTAAGATGTTGAATGATTTATTCTTTGATGGTAAAGATGTTATTAGAAGAAATGTTACACCTAGACACGCAAATCAATTACTAGATTATGTAGATGATATGATAGTTAAACAAGCTAATGGTGTTTTAGAAGAACTTGACTCTTTAGGTAATAAAATACCTGTTGGAGAAGGTGCTAGAAAAATATCTGCTTCACTTACTGATTATAGATATGATGAAAAGATGTCTAATTTAGCCTCACACTTTGGTGTTAAAAACAAAGCAGAACTTACTGACAGATATAAAGAATTACAAACTAAGAAAAGAATACAACCACTTAATACAGAAGAATTCTACGAATACAAAGAACTTGGTGAAAAGATAGCGAAGTGGGATGATGAGTATAAAAAAGTGAAATATATGGTTGATGATTATGATGATTACGCTAAAAAAACATATGGTAAAAAAGATGGTACAGAAGGTTATAAAGACGCACTTGATGAATTAGCGGATAATGGTAAGAATAAAAGGTTATCATATGAAGAATTTGTTGCTCAACAAAACACATCTAAAACTGCATTAGATAAAACTTTAAACGCTAAAGAGGAAAAAGGGCAAGAGGAGAAACGGGAAGAGTATAACCTAGATTTAGATGGTGCTACTGATGAGAGAAACTTAGAACTTGTTCGTGGTGAAAAGATGCGTAATCAATTAAGAGAAGGGTCATCTTCTGTTAAAAACAATAATATTGGTCAAAACTCTAGGGCAAGACAAGAAGTGCTTAATGAAGTTGGAGAACACGTAGTACCAAAATACACAACACAAGATTTACAAAAGATGAAAGAAATTCAAAAAAGAGCAGAGACAATAAGAAAAGCACTTAACCTACCAGAAACAAAACCTATGAAAGTTAAATTAACAAAAGGTCAAAAACTTGGTGATTTACCTCCTGTTAGAGAAAATCTACAACATCTTAAAAAAACCATACAAAAAGAAATAAGATATATGTTTGAAAACCCAGATAAATACGGACATTTTGAAGAAGGGTTTAAACAAATCAAACAAGGATATGTAAATACATTAAGAGGGTATGGTGTACCAGATGATAAATACTTCCATAAGGTAAAAGCACTTCAAGATGAATTAAAAGGTAAGATGAATGATATATTAAAGGGTGGCGAAAAGAATACCCCACTTTTAAAAATGGAACTTCAAAAACTAGCAAATAGAGTTGATGAAACGTTTAAAGGTTTCGATGATGTTGTACTTGATAAAATAGATAATGTAAATATAAAAACTTTTGATGATGTTGTAACAGACCTTAATAAAACCAATAATCCGTTTGATGAGTTTTTAAGTAACATAAACAAAACTGATGATTACGTTGATGATTTTGAAAGAGTTATAGAACAAGAAAACATAAAACATTCCGAAGAACTTAGAGAGAAGTTAGGTCAAAACTCAAACACACCTAAGAAAAGAGCAGAAATAGACCCTAGAACAGAAGAGAGACTTAAATATTACGAAGATAAACTTAACCTACCAGAGCCTAAATCACTTCTTGATGATATTGAATTACCTCTTGGAGTTGATGAGGATGGAGTTATACAAGACCTTACAAAAACATTTGGTAACAAATCAAATAAAATACCTTCGTTTAAACAATTCAAAGAAACACTATCTAATAAAATGCCTAATTATAAAGATAACGAACTTTACGATATGTATAAATCGTGGTTAAACTCTTACAAAAAAGGACTTACAGTATATAACCCAGGTTGGCACGTACAAAACTTCTTCCAAAACAAAGGACAAAACTATCTTGCACTTGGAGCAGACGCTTTACTACCTCAAACAGAGGCTAGAAATATACTTAAACAAATCAATGGTAAAGGTGGTAAAAATGGCGTTATAAAAAATATAAAAACTAATCAAGCATATAGTTATGATGAGATAGGGAAACTTGCACAAGAATTAGGTGTAGTTGACGGTCTTGGAGAAGATGTAAGAAATGCTAGAGGTATATTCCCTAGACTTGAAAAACAAATAGATAACTCACCTATGATGAAATGGTTAGAAACTAACGAACAAACTGCACGTTTAAATCACTTCATAAAACAAATCGAAAAAGGTATGTCTCCAGAGGATGCTTCTAAATCTGTAAATAAATACTTATTTGATTATAGTAAGAAAAACAAAGTTGACGATTTTATGGGAGATTTTGTAGACCCATTCTGGACATTCCATAAAAACAACGCAAGACTTATGTATGGTTCGATGTTTGAGCACCCAGGTAAGATAAACTCTATAATAAGAGGTACTAAAGGTTTAGAAAATGGTATACCAGAAGAACAACGCCAAAACGAAGAGTTTAAATATGGAAAGATACAAAAACCTTACGCAAATCTTACTGATAGTGTAAACGGAGACCAATACAACTATTTATATAAACAAAATATGTTCCCAAATGTTGAAGATGCTATACCGTTTGAAAGAGATGATATAGAAAACAAAATGAACCCAATCCTACGTATGTTAGTACAACAATCACGCGGAGAAGGTAATTTTGGTAACAAAATAGTTGAAGAAGGTGAAAAAGCTGGGTGGAATGAAATAACTGAAGGGCAAAGAGTGAAAGAAGTTCTTATGGATTTAAACCCATTTATGCCAAACTTAGTTAAAACATTAGATAGTGAAAAGAATAGACAACAAAAATCAGATGAAGGTAAACAAAGTCAAGAAATTACAGATAAACAAATACTTATGGATTGGATAAATTATATAACAGGTAATAAGGGGAATTGGTACAGAAATTTAGACTTATAAAGGGGTGAGAAAGTGGAGCTTAATATGCAACTTATAAATGAAATAGTAAATAGCCCTAGTGCTTATTTATCACTGTTTATATTGTTATTAGGGTATGTATTATACTCTTCTCAAACAAGAGAAAAAGAGATGAGAGAACAATTAGATAAAACCGTACCTGTTCTTGAAAAAATATTAATACGTTTAGATGTAATCGAAGATAAATTAGAAAGGTAATGATGTGTATGGATAAAATTATAAAACACAAAAACGCATATATTGATGCCTTTAAAAAAGGGGTAACAGGGGTTGAGAACAATGTTCTTTACCCTAATGTTGACTCTACTTCTCCATATTATACAGAACTTAATGAAGAACAAGAAGTTAGTTCGTTTGCATATGAAGTAGGGAAAACTTTAAAAGGTAATATTGGTGGTTCTGGTGGTGGAGATAATAGTGGTACAACTATACCAAATCATAACCACGATGATAGGTATGCAAAAATAGTTCACGACCACGATGGTAGATATTATACTAAAATTCAAATTGATGAGTGGAGAGATAGACTTATAAATGGTGATTTGTTATTCAACAAGATAAATTCAAATCATATACAAGCAGGTACTATTGTAGCAGGTAGTACAATAATAGCAAATGGTGCAATAGGTGATGCTCAAATCAATAAAGTAAGTGCAGATAAACTTGATGCAGGAGTTGTTGACACATCAAAAGTAACAATATCGGGTGCTAATGGTAATTTAAAACTTAGAGGTAATAGACTTCAAGTATTTGAAGGCATAGGGTCTAAACAATTTGAAAGAGTATCTTTGGGTGATGTGAATGATGACGGTACTGTATATACTCCATTCTCATCATACAATATAGTTTGACCGTCTGCACCACGTACTCTAAGACCATATACA
>OGDY01003636.1_pt1 | contig 11693 bp, 12 predicted proteins | sample 1570341 | NCBI WGS metagenome assembly OGDY01 (sample SAMEA2581972, study PRJEB24529) | metagenome | biome: Human gut stool | place: China | collected 2011 | reverse complement strand
AAAATATATGCGCTGCATCCTCCGCAGGAGGAGCGGCAGCAGGAGGTAATTGAATATGAAAACCCGCAAGCACGACACCCACTGGATGGTTGGCGTGGCCATGATGGCTGCCATCGTCATTCTGCTGGCCAACACGCCCCTGGGCATGATCCAGCTGCCCAAAGAGCTGCTTACCAAGTCCGGCAGCCTCACCCCCGACGAACGGGCCCAGCTGGAACGCCACGTGGACTACGCCCGCGAAGCCCTGGCCGGCATTGACTTTGGCCTGCCCGTGCTGGAAGCCATGACCCAGATGCACGAACGCCTGGACGGCTCCGGCTATCCCGACCACCTCCAGGGCGAGAACATCTGCCCCAACGCCCGCATCCTGGCCGTGGCCAATACCTTCTGCGCCCTGGTCCGTCCCCGCTCCTACCGCACCGCCTTGCCCGTGGACGCGGCCCTCAAGCTGCTCAAAACCACGCCGCCCAGCTACGACCCACAGGTGATCGCCGCCCTCCAGACCATTCTTGGCACGGACGAAGGCAAAACCTTTTTCACACGCCTCCAGAACGGACAGGAAGCCTAGCTGTCAGGGGCAGGGCGTTTGCACAAAAGCTCCCTGACCCCAGGCGCCCGCATCCTTCAAAAATCTTCCCCAGGAAGGCAAACGGCCTGCCCCGAACGGGCAGGCCGTTTGCCTGACGGGCTGCCGTGCCGCCTGTCGCGCCGCAGGCCTTACAGGCACACATCCCCCCTTCTGCCGGGTTTTGCCGCCCCGGACACCCACGCCAATTAAAACTTTAACTGCATAAAATTATTTTATTAATTATTTTTATATAAAAATATTGCAATTATAAATATAGTATTATATATTTGTGCCCATTACCGCAACACTACCGGAGAATGCCATGCTCAGAGGGTTCCTTCTTACCAGCAACGAATACAAGGCCATGGCCTATTACCTCTACAGCCTCGCCGAGAAGAATCCGCAGGAAGCCATCACCTATTGCGCCAAAGCCGCCGAACTGGCTCCCGACAACGGCCGCTATCACGAAAAACTCGGCATCCTCTACTTCCAGGCGCAGCAGTATGAAAACGCCGTCAAATCCCTGGACAAAGCCATTGCCGTAACGCCCATCAATGCCGGGGCCTACAGCCTGCGTGGTTTGGCCTACCGAGAATCGGGCCAGATGGAAAAGGCCCTGGCAGACATGGATAAAGCCATATCCCTGGACCCCTCCGTTCCTGTATTTTATGCCCGGCGCGGGGCCGCACGCTTCCTGGCGCACCAGCCCGACGGGGCCTTTGAAGATTTGTCCAAAGCCGTGCAGAGCGAGGCTCTGCCCCGGGAAACACGCGCCAATTGTTATTTTTACCTGGCTAAAATCCACATGGAAAGGCGGCAGTACGACAAGGCGAAAGAATTGCTGGCCGCTTCGCTGCGGCATCTCGCCCAGGCAGACAAAAAACGTGAAGCAAATCTGTTGCTGGATCAAATCAAGGCTTCAGAAAAATGGAGCTGATTTCAGCCCGCTGAAGTAGTTCCCAGTAGACCTGTCTTTTTCGCTGCAAAGTTGGCAGTCCAGCTCAGAAACTTCTGATACCGCCGCAAGGGGAAGTGCGCCGATGAAAACGCCTGTGGAACGCAAGTTTTTTAAAATCAGTCAGTTTTTTTTCTTTGTTGTTACTTCAATAAGTCTTGTCACCGCCTTTGGGCTTGGCCTTTACGGCCTGTACCTGCACAATGCCAGCCCGCAAGAAAGGTTTACGCAGCCCACGCCTTCCTATGAACGACTCAAGCGCGAAAGGGCCCAGGCCAAGGCCGCTGTGGAGCAGGCAAAGGCCCAACAGCAGGCTCCCGCCACCCCTCAGGGGGACAAGACCCCGCCCGCCAATCCTGAAGCTATTCCCGCAGAATACCTGGACGTCCTGAACAGCATTGAAAAATCCATCGTCAGCTTTGCCAACAAGGCGCAGCAGCTCTCTCCCGGCAACAAACTTCGCTTTCGCATTTATAAAGCCGCCACGCAGTACACCGCACATTTCAGCGTCAGCAGTCTGCTGGCGCAGCTTGACGTGGAGGCCAAGGCCCTTGAAGCCGATGCGGATCGCATCCGGGCCTTGCCGCAGACCGCCCCGGACTACATCACCTGGGCGCTTTTTCTGGACGATTATTTTGCACAGATTGACAGCAGTATTGCCGCGCAGCGCAGGAGCATCGCCCAGGAAAGGGAACAGGTCATGCTCAAAAAAGCGCAGTCCGGCGTGGTCTTTTACACGGCAGCGATCGCCTTGGGCGTTTTTATCTTTTTCACCATGTTTCTTGTGGTCCTGAGCATGGAAAAAAATACCTATGTGCTGCGCTGCATCCAGGAAAACCTTGAAAAACACCCAGACGCCGACGACCCTGCCGACGCTTAGGGCCTTGCAGCGTTGTCCTGCCCTAGAGCATTTAACACTTGAAATGCTCGCTTACGGCAGGCAAAAGCCTGCCTTCTCGCATTTTGTGGCAAGGATTTTCAAGAAAATCCTTGCAGAGCAGTTAGCTCATTTCATTCGCTAACTGCCCTAGCGGCTCTGCGTAAGCAGACGCCCGCCCCGGAGCCGCAAGCGCAGCCTGACCCGCGTTTTTGCGGCCGCAGCGCTTTCCCCGCGCGCAACGCAGATTGCCTTTGAGAAGGCATTCTTCTCAAAGGCAATCTACGTTCCAGCCCCCAACAGCGCTGGTTTGGGGTCCGCAATATTGTTGGCTGCGCAAAATTCTTATGTGCGGCGAGCTATTTTTCCAGCCAGGCGTTCAAGCGGGCTTCCAGGGCCTCCTCGCTCACGCGGGGCGCGGCGTAGAAGCCCGCGGCCTCGCGCTGGCGGGCGGCCTCGGCCAGAATAATGGCGGCGGCCACGGAGACGTTGAAGCTCTGGATCATGCCGTACATGGGGATGTAGAGCGACCCGTGGGCCTGGCGCAGCAGGTCCGGGGCCACGCCGCTGTGCTCGTTGCCCATGATGACGGCCGTGGGCCGGGTGAAGTCCCACTGGCGCAGAGGGCGGGCCCCAGGCTCGCAGGAGGTGGCCAGAATCTGCATGCCCCGGGCGTTGAGGTCGCCGAAGAGATCTGCAGCATTTTTGTGGCGGGAACTTTCTACCCATTTGCGGGCTGAGGCCGAGGTTTTGCGCCCCAGTACAGGAAAGGGGGTATCCGTATAGTAGAGGTGCACGCGGCTGACCCCAAAGGCGTCGCAGGAGCGGTAGATGGCCGAAACATTGTGCGGGTCGTGAATATTGGCCAGCACCAGGGTAAGGTCGTCCTGCCGGTGGGCCAGCACCTGGAGCAACCGTGCCTTGCGGCGTTCTGTGGGGAGTTTGGGCATTACGACAATCTGCCTTTAAAATCTTCGTAGCCGAACTGGCGCAGCAGACGAAAGCCCTGGCCGCCCGCGGCATCAGCTTCGCAAATACCGATAGAGGGCAGGCGCAGGCCGTTGAAGGTGGTGGTTTTGACCATACTGTAGATGGCCATATCCTCAAAGGCCAGGCGTTGGCCGGGCAGCAAGGGCGCGCTGAAGGAGTATTCCCCGGCCACGTCCCCGGCCAGGCAAGATTTGCCCGCCAGGCGGCAGGTCCAGGCCTGTTTTCCGGGCAGGCCCGCGCGGGAGGGCAAACCGTCTTCGGCCAGAAAAAGCACATTGGGCCGGTAGGGCATTTCCAGCACGTCGGGCATGTGGCAAGGCACGCCCAGATCCAGGATGGCCACGGGCATGTCGGCCTGCACCACGTCCAGCACGGTGGCTGTAAGCCAGCCCGCGTTCAGGGCCACGGCTTCGCCCGGCTCCAGATAGATTTGCGCCTGGTAACGGTCCCGCCAGTCCGTAAGCAGGCGGCAGAGCAGGTCCAGGTCGTAGTCCGGCCGGGTGATGTGGTGCCCGCCGCCCATGTTGATCCAGCGGCACTGGGACAGCCAGGGGCCGAATTTTTCCTCCACGGCGGCCAGGGTGCGCTGCAGGGCGTCGGCGTTCTGCTCGCAAAGGGTATGGAAATGCAGGCCGGAGATGCCCTCCAGAGCCGTGGGGTCAAAATCTTTGCGCCGGATGCCCAGGCGCGACCCCGGCGCGCAGGGGTCGTAGATGGCCGCCGCGCCCTCGGAATGCTCCGGATTGATCCTCAGCCCGCACTGGATACGCCGGTCCGGACAGCGGCTCTGATTGTGCATGGCAATGGCGGGGCGAAACTGCCGCCACTGAGCCGTGGAATTGAACACCAGGTGGTCTGTGAGGGGGAGCAGCTCGGCCATTTCGCGCGCGTTCCAGGCGGCGGCAAAGGCGTGCACCTCCCCGCCAAACGCCTCCCGCGCCAGGCGGGCCTCGTCCACAGAGCTGGCGCAGGCCCCCCACAGGGGGCCCGTACCTTTAAATCGCGACAGCAACGGAAAGGTGGCCCAGGCCGCAAAGCCCTTGAGCGCCAGCAGGATTCTGGCTCCGGTGCGTTGCTGCACCTGGTCCAGCACGGCGGCGTTGGCGCGCAGGCGGTCCGCGTCCAGCACAAAGCAGGGTGTGGGCACGCGCCCGGCGTCAAACAGGATTTCAGGGCAAAGGAACATGGGCATCCTTGACGCTGACGGGCTCAGCAGTCCTTGGCCACCATGCGCAGCAGGCGCAGCAGCTGGTTGGTGAAGCCGGCCTCATTATCGTACCAGAGCAGCAGCTTGACCATGGTCTGGTCCAGCACCTGGGTGGAGAGGGCGTCCAGCACGCCGCCACAGGTACTGCCCTTGTAGTCGATGGAAACCAGCGGCTCGTCGGAATAGCCGAAATGCGCGCCCAAGGGCCCGGCGCTGGCGGCCTTGAAGGCGGCATTGACGGCGGCCGCGTCGCAGGGGCGCTCCACCTCGCAGGTCAGGTCCACCAGAGAGCAGTCAAAGGGGGGCCCGCGCACGGACATGCCGTTGAGCTTGCCCGCCAGTTCCGGCAGCACCTGCCCCACGGCCTTGGCCGCGCCCGTGCTGGAAGGCACCATGGAAACCGCCGCCGCGCGGCCGCGACGCCAGTCTTTGTGGGAGCCGTCCAGAATGCGCTGGCTCATGGTGTAGGAGTGGATGGTGGTCATGAGCCCGTGGCGGATGCCGCAGAGCTCGTGCAACACCTTGGCCGCCGGGGCCAGACAGTTGGTGGTGCAAGAGGCGGCAGAGATGACCTTGTGCTTGCCGCCGTCGTAGATATCGTGGTTCACGCCCATGACGATCATGGCGTCCACATCCTTGCCGGGCGCGGAAATGACCACCTTTTTGGCCCCGCGATCCAGGTGTCTGCTCAGGCCTTCACGGTCCTTGATAGTGCCCGTAGTCTCTACGGCCAGGCTCACGCCCAGGCGGTCCCATTCCCATTCACCGGCCTTGCAGCGGGTGACGGCAATATGCCGGCCGTTGACGATGATGCCGTCCGCATCGTGATCCACACTGCCGGCAAACGTGCCGTAGGTGGAGTCATATTTGAAGAGATAGGCCAGAGCCGCGTTGTCGGCGCGGGCATTGATGGCGGCAATGGTCATGTCCTGTTCGTCGGCCATGAGCCGCAGCAGATACCGGCCGATGCGGCCGAAGCCGTTCAGTCCCAGTTTGACGGGCATGGGGCGCTCCTTAATGCGTGAAGATGTTGCTATATACCGGGGTCTGGCCGAAAAGGCCCTGGCCGGGGCAAAACGCCCCGCGCCCTAGGCCTTGCCGGACGACCCCATGACGTTGCGGATTTTGTGGGCCACCATGTTCTGCACAGCGTCGCGGGCCGGCTTGAGGTAGCCTCTGGGATCGAACTGCTCCGGGTGCTCCGTAAGAAACTGACGGATGGAGGCGGTGAGGGCCAGACGGATATCCGTATCCACGTTGATCTTGCACACGCCCATGCCCGCAGCCTTGCGCAGCATATCTTCGGGCACGCCCTTGGCGCCGCCCACCTGGCCGCCGTACTTGTTGCAAAGGGCCACAAACTCCTGCGGCACGCTGGAAGCCCCGTGCAGCACCAGGGGGTAGCCGGGCAGCTTATTGCTGATGGTCTGCAGGCGCTCAAAGTCCAGCCTGGCTTCGCCCTTGAATTTGTAAGCGCCGTGGCTGGTGCCGATGGCTACGGCCAGGGAGTCGCAGCCCGTGCGGCGCACAAAGTCCACGGCCTCGTCCGGGTCGGTGTAGACGTGCTCGGCCGAAGAAACGTGCTCTTCAATGCCGGCCAGCTTGCCCAGCTCGGCTTCCACCCACACGCCGCGGGGGTGGGCGTAGTCCACCACCTGTTTGGTGATGGCGATATTTTCCTCATAGGGCAGGTGAGAGCCGTCGATCATGACGGAGGTAAAGCCGCCGTCAATGCAGTCCCGGCACATTTCAAAGCTGGGGCCGTGGTCCAGGTGCACCACCACGGGAATGGAGGGGTCTTCCTGCAGGGCGGCCTCTACCAGCTTCATGATGTAGACCTGGCCCGCATACTTGCGCGCACCTGCAGAAACCTGCAGAATAACAGGCGATTTTTCCGAAGCGGCCGCCCCCATGATGCCCTGGATGATTTCCATGTTATTGACGTTAAACGCGCCGACGGCGTAGCCGCCCTCATACGCCTTGCGGAACATTTCCTTTGTGGTTACGATCGGCATGATATTTACCTCCGTTATATAAAGTATATGGATACGCTCTTTTGCACATCGGCATTATATCAGTGTTTTCGCGCCGCGTCTACTGCCGAAATACTGTTTTTTCTCCCCTTTGCCGAAAAGAAACTAGCGCGTTTGTGAAAAATTCCAAAAATTTTCGCTTTAGCATTTTAAATTGTTTCGCATTTTTCTATTGACGCATACTTATGCAGCGTGCTATGATATGCCCATCTTTTGAAGGAGGTGCCGCATGAACTGCTTCGGTTTTGGTTTTTCGATGAACAGCGCTTCTTCCGCCGCAAATTGCGACGGCTCTTGTGCTGCGCGCACTTCCTCTTACTATCCGGTTATTGCGGGCATCGCTGCGGCGATGTCCGTTCTTTTTATTTCCGCCCTTCTCAGCCTCCGACTGTCCCTTGGCCTCCTTGGGCTTATTCTGCTTATTACCATTATTGTATCCATTATTATGGTTATTCTCGTTCTGTTTGTACGCAATTTTTCCGAGCGCCGAAAGAGATAAATCCGGTTTGATAAATCCGGCCTTGTCCTTTCGGACAGGGCCGTTTTTATATTCATTTTTGTGTTTAAAACCATTGGAAAAGGAGAAATGAAACAATGAAAAAAGTAGTATGCATGGTACTCGCCGCCGTAATGCTCATGGCATGTCTCGCCGGCTGCGGCTCCACCCCCGCCCCCACGCCCGAAGATTCGGCTTCCGCCGCGTTCAAGATCGGCGGCACGGCTCCGCTGACCGGCGGCGCCGCCATTTACGGCAACGCCGTGAAGAACGCCGCGCAGATCGCCGTGGACGAGATCAACGCCAAGGGCGGCATCCAGTTTGAGCTGCGCTACGAAGACGACCAGAACGACCCCGAGAAGGCCGTCAACGCGTACAACACGCTGAAGGACTGGGGCATGCAGATCTCTCTCGGCTCCGTCACCTCCAAGCCCTGCGAAGTTACCGCCGGCGACACCTTTGCCGACCGCATCTTTGCTCTGACGCCGTCCGCCTCCTCTGTCGCCACGACCGAGGGCAAGGATAACCAGTTCCAGATGTGCTTCACTGACCCCAACCAGGGCAGCGCCTCCGCGCAGTACATCGCCGACAAGAGCCTCGCCACCAAGGTCGCCGTTATCTGGAAGAACGACGACGTTTACTCCAAGGGCGTCTATGAGACCTTCAAGGCCGCCTGCGACACGCTCGGCATCGAGATCGTGAGCGACACCACCTTCGCCGATGGCAACGACACCGACTTCTCCGTCCAGATCGCCGATGCGCAGTCGAAAGGCGCGGAGCTCGTGTTCCTGCCCATGTACTACCAGCCCGCTTCCCTCATCCTCGCGCAGGCCGCAGCCGCCGGTTATGCACCCGAATGGTTCGGCGAGGACGGCATGGACGGTATCCTCACCATGAAGGGCTTTGATACCTCTCTCGCCGAGGGCGTCATGCTCCTGACCCCGTTCAACGCGGACTCCACCGACGAGCGCACCGCCGCCTTCGTCAAGAAGTACCAGGATATGTACGGCGAAGTTCCCAACCAGTTCGCCGCGGACGCCTATGACTGCGTTTATGCCTACGCGCAGGCTCTCGAAGCCGCCGGCGCTACGCCCGACATGAGCGCGGCAGACCTCTGCACCAAGATGATCGAGCAGTTTACCTCCATGACGTTTAACGGTCTGACCGGCGACGGCATGACCTGGAACGAACAGGGCCAGGTCACCAAGAGCCCGAAGGGCATGGTCATCCAGAACGGCGCTTACGTCGGTCTGGACTGATCGGAAAAAAGCCCGACCCACGAAACAGCTATGGGACGGAGGATACCCTCCGTCCCATTCCCCGCGGGAAGGCGCGCAGCGGAAAGAGGCCGCACCGAAGCCTTTTTCCGATGCGCATTTTCCCCTGTCCCCGTATTTTAGTTTTTAGAGAGAAAAAGAGAAAGAAATTGACCCGAAAGGGGTGTCAGCCTTGAGTTTCCTGAACTTTCTGATCAGCGGCGTCAGCCTCGGCAGCATCTACGCGATCATCGCCCTCGGCTACACGATGGTCTACGGCATTGCGAAAATGCTGAACTTCGCCCACGGCGACGTCATCATGGTGGGTGCGTATATCTGCTTTTTTGCCTGCACCAAGTTTAATCTCCCGCCGATCGTCGGCGTGATCCTTGCCATGATCGTCTGCACCGTTCTCGGCATGACGATCGAAAAGCTGGCGTATAAGCCGCTGCGCGCGGCGACGTCACTCGCGGTGCTCATCACCGCCATCGGCGTGAGCTACTTCCTCCAGAACGCGGCGCTGCTGCTCTGGGGCTCCAGTCCGGTCGTGTTCCCGAACTTCTTCAAGTCGGCGAGCGGCGAGACGGGTATTGCCCTCTTCGGCGGTGAGCTGCGTGTTTCGTATGTCGCGCTCGTGACGATCGCCGTGTGCGTCGTCATCATGGTCGCGCTCTCGCTCTTCATCGGCAAGACCAAAATGGGCAAGGCGATGCGCGCCTGCTCCGAGGACAAGGACGCAGCGCGGCTCATGGGTATCAACGTAGACGCGACGATCTCCATGACGTTCGCCATCGGCTCCGGCCTTGCCGCGGTCGCGGGCGTGCTGCTCTGCTCGGCGTATCCGACGCTCGTCCCCACGACCGGCTCCATGCCCGGCATCAAGGCGTTTACCGCCGCCGTGTTCGGCGGTATCGGCTCGATTCCCGGCGCTCTGCTCGGCGGACTGCTGCTCGGCGTTATCGAGATCATGGCCAAGGCGTACATCTCCACGCAGATGTCGGACGCCGTGGTGTTCGCGGTGCTGATCATCGTGCTGCTCGTCAAGCCGTCCGGTCTGCTGGGCAAGCAGGTCCGCGAGAAAGTGTGAGGTGGGTACGATGAAAAAAGTTTTAGCCCGAATGAAAATCAACCGGCGGCAGTGCATCACGTATGCCTTTGTGATCGCTGCGTATATCGTTCTCCAGATCCTCTCCGGACAGAAGCTGCTTTCCTCCACGGCGCGCGGCATGCTCGTGCCGATCTGCGCTTACGTCGTTATGGCGATCTCGCTCAACCTCACCGTCGGCGTGATGGGCGAGCTGTCGCTCGGCCACGCGGGCTTTATGAGCGTCGGCGCCTTCATGGGCACGACGGCGGCGGTGTCGCTGCAGGGCGTTATTGCGAGCGCTCCGCTGCGTCTCGCCATCGCAATGGTCATCGGCGCGATCTTCGCTGCCATCATCGGCTTTCTCATCGGCATTCCGGTGCTGCGTCTCCGCGGCGACTATCTCGCCATCGTGACGCTTGCCTTCGGCGAGATCATCAAGAGCATTTTCACGAACCTTTATATCGGCCTGGACAGCCGCGGCTACCACATCCGCTTCCTGCAGGCGCCCGAAAATCTGGAGGAGGGCGGAAAGCTTATTCTCGGCGGACCGATGGGTATCGGCGGCGTGCAGAAGATCGCCACGTTCACCGGCGGCTTTATCCTCGTGATGCTCTGCCTCATCGTGATCTTCCATCTTGTGAACAGCCGCACGGGGCGTGCCATTCTCGCCATCCGCGATAACCGCATCGCCGCCGAGAGCGTCGGCATCCCCGTGACGCGCTACAAAATGACCGCCTTTGTCATCTCCGCTTCCATGGCGGGCGCGGCGGGCGCGCTCTTCGCGCTGAACTACTCCACGATCGCCGCGAACAAGTTCGATTTCAATGCGTCGATCCTCATTCTCGTGTTCGTTGTGTTCGGCGGGTTGGGCAATATGCTCGGCTCGGTCATTGCCGCGGCGCTGCTCACGGCACTGCCCGAGGCGCTGCGCAGCTTTGCCGATTACCGCATGCTGATCTACGCCATCGTGCTCATCCTCGTGATGCTCGCGACGAACAACGACGATTTCAAGGCGCTGCTGCGCCGCGTGATCCCCGGCCGGAAGGAGGAGAGGGAAGATGTCTAAAAAGTTTGAAAAGGGGAAAATGGTCGAATTCCCGAGCACAGCCATCATCCCCGAACGCGATCTGGACAAAACACCCGTGCTGGAATGCCGTCATCTCGGCATCGATTTCGGCGGTCTTCGCGCCGTGGACGACTTCAATCTCACCATCGGCCGCACGGAGATCGCCGGTCTCATCGGCCCGAACGGCGCGGGCAAGACAACCGTTTTTAACCTCCTTACCAAGGTCTATCAGCCGACCCGCGGCACCATTCTGCTTGACGGCATGGACACCTCCGGCAAAACGACCGAGCAGATCAACCGCATGGGCATTGCCCGCACGTTCCAGAACATCCGCCTTTTCAGCAACCTCACGGTCGAGGACAACGTGAAGATCGGCCTGCACAATCGGATGCGCTATGGCATGGGAACGGGCATCCTGCGTCTGCCCAATTACTGGAAAAAAGAAAAGCTGATGCACGAAAAGGCGCTGGAACTGCTGTCTATTTTCGACATGCAGGATCTGGCCGGCGCCAAGGCGGGCAGTCTCCCCTACGGCGCCCAGCGCCGCTTGGAGGTCGTCCGCGCCCTGGCCACCAATCCCTCCCTGCTGCTCCTGGATGAGCCCGCGGCCGGCATGAACCCCTCCGAGACCGCCGAGCTCATGGAGAATATCGTAAAGATCCGCGACACCTTCCAGATCGCCGTCCTGCTCATTGAACACGATATGAGCCTGGTCATGGGCATCTGTGAGGGCATCTGCGTGCTGAACTTCGGCCACATCATCGCCAAGGGCACGCCCGACGAAATTCAAAACAACCCGGAGGTCATCAAGGCCTATCTGGGCTCCGGGAAGGGGGAGTGACACCATGTCCATGCTGCATGTGGAAAACATCAACGTATACTACGGTGCCATTCACGCCGTCAAGGACATCTCCTTCCATGTGGACGAGGGCGAGGTGGTCACGCTCATCGGCGCCAACGGCGCGGGCAAGTCCACCATCTTAAAGACCATCTCCGGCCTTTTACACAGCCATACCGGCTCCATCACCTTCCTGGACCAGAAGATCGCCGGCGTCCCGGCCCACAAGATCGTCTCACGGGGCCTTGCCCAGGTGCCCGAAGGCCGGCAGGTCTTCCTCCAGATGACGGTGGAGGAGAATCTGGAGAAAGACCTGCCGG
>OGDY01003627.1_pt1 | contig 11727 bp, 9 predicted proteins | sample 1570341 | NCBI WGS metagenome assembly OGDY01 (sample SAMEA2581972, study PRJEB24529) | metagenome | biome: Human gut stool | place: China | collected 2011 | reverse complement strand
TGTTACAGGATTTAACGGATTTAGATTATAATTTTAAAAATGGAAAAATTGATTTACAAGTTGGAATGGAAACTATTTTGTGTAGATATTGTTCCAATTAATAGTAACATTGTAGCAGAAAAATGTATAATAAAACCATTTATTGATAAAAATATTAGAAAGAAAAATATTTTTATTGATAGGTGGTTTTTATGTTAAAAATAAAGAAAAATAAACTTTTGGCAATAATTGCAATTTTAATGTTAACAGGGATGTCATTATCTATATTTGTATATAAAAATAACAAAGAAAATTTGGCAGTAGAAACTTTATCAAAATATGGTTCAAGAGGTTCTGAAGTAACACAAATTCAAACAAAATTAAAAAGGTGGGGATATTATTCTGGAAGTATTGATGGAATTTATGGAACACAAACAGTAAATGCAGTAAAATATTTTCAAAGAAAAAACGGTTTGACTGTAGATGGAATTGCAGGGCCTGCAACATTAAAGGCAATGGGAATAACATCGTCTTCTTCAAGCAGTTCATCATCTTCTAGTTATAATAGTAATTTAAATTTGCTTGCTAGGGTTATTTATGGTGAAGCAAGAGGAGAACCATATACAGGACAAGTTGCAGTTGGTGCAGTAGTAATGAATAGAATAAAAAGTAGTTCTTTTCCTAATACGTTGGCAGGTGTTGTGTATCAGCCTGGAGCATTTGATGCGGTTAAAGATGGTCAGGTTAATTTGACACCAAATTCTACCGCAAAAAAGGCTGCGCAGGATGCAATGAATGGATGGGATCCAAGTTATGGAGCAATTTATTATTTTAATCCTTCTACTGCTACAAATAAATGGATTTGGTCTAGACCTATGACAGTTACTATTGGTAAACATAGATTTTGTAAGTAATTAAAAATGTTTTTGATTTAAATAAAATACCCTAAAACTCTGATGTATGATTATACATTAGAGTTTTTGAGTTGACTTTAATAAAAAAAGATAATATAATACAGAAAAATGTCCTTTTTAAGACAGTGTTCTAAATAGAATTGTTCTAAAAAGGACAAAAATAGAAAGAGAGAAAAATAATGTCAAAATTTGTACACTTACACATACACAGTGAATTCAGTTTATTAGACGGAGCAAATAGAATAAAGGACTTACCAGTAAGAGCAAAAGAATTAGGAATGGACTCAATAGCAATAACAGACCATGGAGTAATGTTTGGAGCCATTGACTTTTATAAAGCATGTAAAAAAGAAGGCATAAAGCCAATAATAGGATGTGAAGTATATGTTGCACCACGTTCAAGATTACAAAAAGAAACAGGAATAGACAACCATTACTATCACTTAATTTTGCTTGCAAAAAATAATGAAGGATACAAAAATTTAAGTAAATTGGTTTCATTAAGTTTTGTTGATGGATATTACTATAAACCTCGTATAGATAGAGAAATATTGGAGAAATACCATGAAGGTATAATATGCCTAAGTGCATGTCTTGCAGGAGAAGTAAATCAAGCTTTATTAGCAAACCAAACTGAAAAGGCAGAAGAAATAGCATTATGGCATAAAAAAGTTTTTGGTGATGATTATTATATAGAAATTCAAAACAATGGATTAAGAGAACAAGTTTTAGCAAATCAAAAATTAATTCAATTAGCAAGAAAACTTGATATTCCATTAGTTGCAACAAATGATGCACATTATTTAAAAAGAGAAGATGCATATAATCACGAAGTTTTGTTATGTATTCAAACTGGAAAAAGAATGAGTGACGAAGACAGAATGAAATTTGACACAGACGAACTATATGTAAAATCACCAGAAGAGATGTCAGAATATTTCAAGGCATTTCCAGATGCAATTGAAAATACTGTAAAAATAGCAGAGCAATGTAATGTTGAATTTGAATTTGGACACACAATATTGCCAAACTATGATGTATCACCAGAATATCCAACACATTATGACTTCTTAAAAGAATTATGTGATAAAGGTCTAGAAAAAAGATACGGAAAAAATTTATCAGAAGAAATACAAAAAAGAGCAGAATACGAATTAGGAATAATCAAAAAAATGGGATATGTTGATTATTACTTAATAGTATGGGATTTTATACATTATGCAAAAACAAATGGAATACCAGTAGGTCCAGGAAGAGGTTCAGGTGCAGGTTCTATTTTGGCATATGCAATTGAAATAACAGATATTGACCCAATAAAATATGGATTACTATTTGAAAGATTTTTGAACCCAGAAAGAATAAGTATGCCTGATTTTGATGTTGACTTTTCAGATGAAAGAAGACAAGAAGTTATAGATTATGTTGCAAGAAAATATGGACATGACCATGTATCACAAATAATCACATTTGGAACAATGGCTGCAAAAATGGTAATAAGAGATGTGGCAAGAGTTTTGGACTATCCATATGCAGAAGCAGATGCATTGGCAAAAATGATTCCAAATGAAATTCATATAACAATAAAAAAAGCCTTAGAGCAAAACAAAGAATTAAGAGATAGATATGAATCAGATGAGCAAACTAAAAAAATATTAGACATAGCAATGGGACTTGAAGGAATGCCAAGACAGGCATCAACACACGCATGTGGAGTTGTTATAACAAAAGACCCAGTAGATACATATGTTCCACTTTATGTAAGAGATGGACAAATCAACACCCAATACATAATGACAACACTTGAAGAATTAGGACTTTTAAAAATGGACTTTTTGGGATTAAGAAACTTGACAGTTATTCAAAACACAATAGATATGGTTAAAGAAAATCACGGAATTGATGTAGAATTTGATCATGATATGTCAGATCCAAAAGTATACAAATTATGGCAAGATGGAAATACATCAGGAATATTTCAATTTGAATCACAAGGAATGACAAACTTTATGAAAGAATTGAAACCAGACTGTTTGGAAGATTTAATAGCAGGTGTTTCTTTATATAGGCCTGGACCAATGGACCAAATACCAAGATATATTAGAGGAAAACAAAACCCAGGGCACAATGAATATACGCACCCAAGTCTGGAGCCAATATTAAACGTAACATATGGATGTATGGTTTACCAAGAGCAAGTTATGCAAATAGTTAGAGACTTAGCTGGATATTCATTAGGAAGAGCAGACTTGGTTCGTAGAGCCATGGGGAAGAAAAAACTTGATGTAATGGCAAAAGAAAGAGAAGTATTTATACATGGACAAGTAGATGAAGATGGGAATGTAGTTGTACCAGGATGTGTAAGAAATGGAATAGATGAAGTTTCTGCAAATAAAATATTTGATGAGATGGCAGAATTTGCAAAATATGCATTCAACAAATCACATGCCGCATGTTATGCAGTTGTATCATACAGAACAGCATATTTAAAAGCATATTATCCTGCAGAATTTATGGCTGCAACTTTAAATAGTTATTTAGGAAATTTAGACAAAGCACCTCAATATATTGACGAGTGTAAAAGACTTGGAATTCAAATTTTAAAACCTGATATAAATAAAAGTTTTGAAAAATTTACAGTTGAAGTTAACAATTCAGAAGCGGTCGGAAAAATTCGTTTTGGACTTGGAGCAATAAAAAATGTAGGAAAAACTCCAGTTGAAAATATTGTAGCAGAAAGACAAGAAAATGGAGAATACAAAAACTTTACAGATTTTTGTGAAAGAATAGCAGACACACAAGTAAATAAAAAATGTGTAGAAAGTTTAATAAAAGCAGGAGTATTTGACGAGTTTGAACAAACAAGAGCAACATTATTAGCTTCATTTGAAACAATTATGGACACAATTCAAAGTGGAAAGAAAAAAGGCTTTAATGGACAAGTTTCAATGTTTGACATAGGAACAGAGCAAGAAAAAGAAGAGATGGAAAAACAAAAATATCAATTTGAAGAACATCCAGAATTACCAGAAAAAGAATTGCTATCAATGGAAAAAGAAATGCTTGGAATTTACATTTCAGGACATCCACTCGAAAAACTAAGAGAACAAATTATGCATTCAACAAATATCAATAGTATGGACTTAGTACAAATAAGTGAACAAAATTTAGCCAATAACGCTGCCCAAGATGTAGCAATGACGAACTCTCAAGCGAGAAATAATAGACCTAAATTTATAGATGGGCAAAAAGTAAAGTATGCAGGAATAATAACATCTATTAAAAAGAAATATACTAAAAATAATAAAATAATGGCCTTTATTACAATAGAAGATTTATATGGAACTGTTGAAATAATTGCATTTGAAAATGCTGTTATAGGAGCGGGAAAAAGCCTGATAGAAGAAAATATTGTTTCTGTAGATGGACGCTTGAGCATTAGAGATGACCAAGAACCAACTATTATAGCAAACGAAATAAAAGATTTAGGCGAAGAAAAACCAAAGGTTGTGACATTTGATATTACTAATTTTACAGAAGAGCAAAAGGAAAAATTAAGATGTGCTATTAAGTATTTTTCTGGTGATAAGAATAATATGAATGTTCAAGTAAAAATTGGTGATGATATTAGACCTTGTGGTGCTATTTATTATAATGATGAGATTAAGAAAATTTTTGATGGAATTTGAGATTATTGGGGTAGACCGAAATTTAATGGCTAATTAAATTTTTTAGACATTAAAAGTGTAACAAATATAAAAGTAATTAAAAAATTTGTAAATATTAAAATAAAATTTTAGTATTTACAAATTTTGCTTTTTTAAGCATTCTTTTTTGGTTTATCGTTTGTTTTAATATTATCTGTTATTCCGAGTATGTAATCAACAGATGTATGATAATATAAAGCAAGTTTTTGTAATAAATTTAAAGGTATTTGTCTTTTGCCTGCTTCATATTGATGATATGTATTTTGTGCACAATGTAGGTATTTTGCAACAGTTTCCTGCGTTAAGTCGTTGTCTTCTCTTAGATCTCTTAATCTCATTTATATCAGTCCTTATATAATTAAATTTAACCTATAAATACTACTAAAATAGATAGGTTATTTACAATATAAAATAAATATTTTATATAAGTCTATAATATCTCAAAATGAGATATTATAATTGTTTTATTACAAAAGTATTACAAATATATTTCGAAAATATAACATTTGATTAAAAAGGAAAAAATGTATTGAATAATATCTCAATTTGAGATATTATTTTAAGTAGGAGATTGCAAAAATAAATTAAAAGACAGGGAAAAAGATGAATGTATAAGAAAAAATAGTGGGATAATACACCATCTAATTGAATAATACAAATTAGAAAAAATAATAAAAAAACATAGGAGGAGTAGAATAATGTTAAGTAAAAAAAATAAAGGTATAACGCTAGTGGCGTTAGTAATTACAATCATTATTTTATTGATATTGGCTGGAATATCAATATCAGCATTAACAAACACAGGGATATTTGAAAAAGCAAAAGAAGCCAAAGGAAAGTCAGAAAACGCACAAAAACAGGAAGAAAGTTTATTAACAAATTATGAATCAGAACTTATTAAATATGCAGAAGGAGATAAGTGGGACGGAAAAGTAAATAAACCAGAATTAATGACAGGAATGAAAGCAATACAGTTTAATGACCCAACAGATAGTACAGAGGGAAGTGTAAAAGAAGTAACAGATAGTAGCAAAAATGATTGGTACAATTATGATGAAAAAAAATGGGCAAATGCACAAACGGAAGATGGAAGTATGTGGGTATGGATACCAAGATATGCATATAAAGTTGTTTACAAAGATCCAAGTGATAAATCAAAAGGCGGAACATTTGACATTGTATTTTTGATTGGAATAACCGATAATTATTATGATGAGAATGGAAATTTACAAACAGCACAAAGACAAACATCTGAAAACCAAACAATAGAAACAGATTCAACAAAAACAGATAAATATACAGTACATCCAGCATTTACAGATGAATCAAAAATTAATTATACAAATGGTGGATGGAAAAAAGAACTTGCAGGAATATGGGTTTCAAAATTTGAAGCTGGATTTGCTTCTGGAAATAATAATGCACCAGTAAAAGCAAGTAATGTAAATTATAGCCAAGCACGAGTATGGGGAGCATCAAATGAAACAGGAACAGGAAAGGATGACTGGGTAACTGCAAGAAACTGGTTAGATAAAGAATATGGAGAAAAAACAACAGCAATAAAATATCCAACATTCCAAGGATTAACATATTCAATGAATTATATAAATCATAGTGATGCATTCAGTATATCAAAAGCATTAACAGATGATGGAAATATATATGGATTAAAAAGTAGCACAACAGATAGTCATTTAATTAAAAACAATGAATGGGGAGCAGTAGCATATTTAGGTCAAAGTAAATATGGATTAAATGGAACAAATATTTATATAAATAATGTAAATCTAAATAATAGTACAACAAGTGTATATGCAGTAACAGGATGTGCTGCAAGTACAGCAGATGCAATTTCAGTAGGCACAACAATAGATAAATTAAATAAAAGATCTCAAGATGGAGTATATGTATGGACGCAAAAAAATGGAACAAAGGCTAGTTCAACAGGAACAATATATGGAATATATGACATGTCAGGAGGAACATGGGAAAGATCAGCAACAATAGTAAATAATGGAAATGGTAATTTAAATACTTATGGAAAAGCAATAATGAATGCATTAAATAATGGAAAAAGTACAGCATATGTAACAGTGTATCCTAAAGGAGAAACATCTGGACAATCACTAGATGATTCAAATAAAGGAAATTATGCAGCAAATACAAAAATATATGGAGATGCAATACGTGAAACATCAACTGCTGGCGAAGGACGAACTTCATGGTACTCAGACTACTCTTACTTCGCTGGAGCCGACTATCCGTTCTTCGTACGTGGAGGCAGTTGTTGGGATACCAGCGTTGCTGGTTTGTTCTATTTCAATCGTGTTAGTGGTAATTGCGGTTACGGTAATGGGTTCCGCTCAGTGTTGGTCGCTCAGTAGCACTTTAAAAATTCCTTATTCCTAGGTTGATTTTTGAACAGATTTGTAATTTCAAGAATATTAACTATACAAAGAGCTAAAAAGATGTTGAAAAAATGCCAATATTATGTTAATATAGAAGTATGAACAATTATATAATAGGACTAAATATTAGCAGGAGGACATATATGAATAAATCTGAAAAAGAAATGGCAAAAATTATAGGCAATAATATTTTGGAGGCAAGAACAGGAAAGGTATGGAAATGTGTTACTCAAAGGGATATTTCAAAATATGTAGGTATTAGCCCTACTGGGTATTTTAACATAGAAACAGGCAAGAGTATACCTAAAGTTACAACACTATTAAAAATTGCCAAATATTTGAATGTAAAAATGGAGGATTTACTTAAGGGCATTGAGGTCTAAAAAAAAAGTCGCAATAATTGCGGCTTTTTTTTACAATTATAATTTAATTTTCGGCTGATACCTCTCAAGCCACATATTCACCTGACAAAGATAAGCCATAAGTTGTGGACCAGTCCTTGGGTGTCAGAAAACAACACAAACAGTTAACTGTTGATACTGTAAGAAAAAGAGAAAAAGTACAATCTGCAAAAATGAACGTTTTTTATAAAAATAACGAAAAATAATATAAAATATGTGATTACTGAAATAAATTGTTATTAAATAACAGTTTATTATGATAATATAAAATAAAATTATACTTGACAGTCAATACTACATAATATATAATACAAATATATTTATTAGTAAATATATACATAAGTGAGAACGGAGTGGTATTATGGAAAACGCTGTTGAGAAAAATAATACAAATGATAAAATTGAATTGGTGAAAAATTCATCAGATAATATTAGAAATTTAATTTATACGATTAGAGGAAGACAAGTAATGCTAGATAGTGATGTTGCGATGCTATATCAATATACTACAAAAAGAATAAATGAAACAGTTAGAAGAAATATTAATAGATTTCCAGAAAAATTTTGTTTTCAATTGACAGAAAATGAAATTGATAACTTGAGGTCGCAAATTGCGACCGCCTCAAAAGTATTTGAAAATAAATTTAGAAATAAAAAATTTTTACCTTATGCATTTACAGAGCAAGGAATAGCAATGCTTTCAGGTTTATTAAAAAATGAAATAGCAGTTAAAGTAAGCATAAATATAATGGACGCATTTGTGGAAATGCGAAAATTCATATTATCAAATGGACAAGTTTTTGACAGGCTAACAAATATAGAATATAAATTATTAGAACAAAGTAAAAAACTAACAGAACATGAAGAAAAATTTGAAAAAGTATTTGACGAACTGCAAAAAAATGAGAGAAAAGAATTCAAACAAAAAATTTTTTTCAATGGATAGATTTATGATGCGTATAGTTTGATAATTGATATTATAAAAAGAGCAAAAAATAAAATTTTAATTATAGATAATTACATAGACGATAGTATTTTAGAAATGTTACAAAAGAAAAATAAAGATGTAGAAGTTGTAATATTAACTATACAAAATAATAGGTTAACAAAATTAGATATACAAAAATTTAACAAACAATATCCTACATTAAAAATTGCATATACAAATAAGTTTCATGATAGATTTATAGTAATTGATAACAAAGAGTTATATCATTGTGGAGCATCACTTAAAGATTTAGGAAAGAAATGTTTTGCAATTTCTAAAATAGAAGATATTGAATACATAGAAAAGATAAGTTGTGTAGAAGAAGTCAAAACACAATAAAATAATATAAAACATGTGATTACTGAAATAAAATGTTAGTTAATGGCACTTTATTTTTTGCATATTTATTGTAATAATTTGGTATTTATGATAATATAAAATAAAATTAAGAGGCATACAAGAAAAAATCATTATGTGTACAATCTTTAAATTATGTATGTGAAGCTATTTATGATTAAACTTTCAAATTTAACTAAAAAGAAAAATTGGAGATGAATTAAGAAATGAAAAATTATATAAAAAATTATCCAAGACCACAATTTATTAGAAATAAATGGGAAAATTTAAATGGAGATTGGAACTTTACATTTGATGATGAAAATTTAGGAGAAGAAAAAGAATATTATATTAGTTTTCCAACAAAAAATAAAATCAATGTACCTTTTACATACGAAACTGAATTGAGTGGAATAAAAGATGAAAGTGTGCATTATGTAGTATGGTATAACAAAAAAATACATATTTCAAAAGAAAATGAAAAAGCAATATTACATTTTGAAGGAAGTGACTATAAAACTAAAATATGGATTAATGGAAAATATATAGGAACAAATGAGGGAGGATACCATAGATTTTCATTCGAGATAGATAAATATATTAAAGAAGGCGAAAATGATATTACCGTAAGAGTAGAGGATTCATTAGCCAAAGAGCAACCTAGAGGAAAACAAAGATATAAAAAAGAAAGTTGGAAATGTTGGTATATACAAACAACAGGAATATGGAAAACAGTTTGGATAGAATATGTGCCTAAATACTATATGAAAAGTGTAAAATTAACTCCAAATTTAGATAATAAAAATATAAAATTAGAATATGAAACAAATATATCTGAAAAAGAATTAGAAGAAAATAATTTTTATATAGAAACAGAAATTTCTTTTGAAAATGAACTACTAATCACAAATAAAATTCAGCTTACAGAATTATATCAAGAAAATGAAATATCAATATGTGAAAATAATGCAGAAGTGAAAAAATGGTCACCAAAAGAACCCAACTTATATGATATTTGTTATAAACTATATTGTAATGATAAACTTATAGATATTGCATATTCTTATTTTGGATTTAGAAAAATATCAATTCAAAAAGATAGAATATATTTAAATGATGATGAATTATATTTAAAATTTATATTAGATCAGGGATATTGGAAAGAATCACATTTAACACCACCAAGTGAAGACGCCTTAATTAAAGACATAGAAATTACATTAAAATATGGATACAATGGAGTTAGAAAACATCAAAAAATAGAAGATGAAAGATTTTTATATTGGTGTGATGTAAAAGGTATGTTAGTTTGGAGTGAAATGGCAAACTGCTACAATTATAATGACAAATCAATACAGCAATTTACAAATGAATGGATTAAAGTGGTAAAACAAAATTATAATCATCCATCAATTATTACATGGCTTCCTATAAATGAATCTTGGGGCTTACCAAATATAAGTGATAATGTAAAACAACAAAATTATGCAAATAGTTTATACTATTTAACGAAATCAATAGATAATACAAGACCTGTAATTTCAAATGATGGTTGGGAACATACAATATCAGACATAATAACTATTCATGATTATAAACAAGATCCAGAATTGTTTTTTTTAACATATACTGATGATGAGAAAAAAGTATTAAATAATATGGAAAAACATAATGGAAAACACAAATTATTTGCTGAAGGATATAGATATAATGGACAACCAGTTATAATGAGTGAATATGGTGGAATTGCTTTAGATTCTGAAAAAGGATGGGGATACGGAAAGCAAGTAGCTAATGAAGATGAATTTATACAAAGGTTTGAATTATTAACTAAAAATATAAAAAAAATACCTTATATATCTGGATATTGCTATACCCAACTTACAGATGTTCAACAAGAAATAAACGGACTAGTTGATGAACACAGAAATAGCAAATTTAGTAAAAAAGTTGAAGATAAAATAAAAGAAATTAATGAATTTTAAATTAATAAAAAAATAAGGATTTTATGATATAATAGAGTATAAAAAGAGCAAGGGCGAAAACCCTTTGCTCAAAATTTATAGCTCTATTTTAGGCTGATACCTCTCAAGCCACATATTAACCTGGCAGAGATATGCCATAAGTTGAGGACCGGTCATAAGTTGCCCAAACCAAGGTCGAGTAAAAGCAGAACCATCAGTATTCAAAATCTCCAAAATATAATCACGATTAAGAAGGCTGTTAATAGGAGTATTTTTATCCTTCATAATATCAGTAAGCATACCCTTAACTTTAGCCAAATAAGTAGGATTATGAGTCTTAGGATAAGGAGATTTTTTTCTATCAACAATTTCATCAGGCAAGAAATCTTTGCAGATATATCTAAGCAAACCTTTTTCACGACCATTCAAAGCCTTTATTTCCCAAGGGATATTCCAAACATATTGAGCCAAACGATAATCACAAAATGGAACACGAAGTTCAAAACCATTATACATAGCCATTCTGTCAGAACGGTCCAAAAGAGTTTGCATAAACCAATTCAACGTAAGGTGTGAAATTTTTCTTTTTTCAGCTGTTTCAGGAGAATCTGAATCTAAAATTTCAACTTCAGACAAACTTTCATTATATCTATAATCAATATAACTTTTTAAATTAACCTTTTGACCAATAGATGGATTCAAAAGTCTTTGCCTTTCATCAATTGCAATAGACCAAGGAAAAGTTCCACTATTTAAAGCATCTTCACGAAAGAACCATGGATATCCGCCAAAAATCTCATCGGCACATTCACCAGTAAGAGAAACAGTCATTTCCTTTTTAACATTTTTACAGAATAGCAATAAAGAAGAATCAATATCAGCCATACCAGGCATATCACGAGCAATCATAGCATCTTCTAAATATTCTGCAAGTTCAGGAGTATCAATTACAATAGAATGATGGTTTGTGTGCAAATTTCTATTCATTAAATTGATATAATAATTATCTGAATTTGGCTGAAAATCGCTTTTA
>OGDY01003626.1_pt1 | contig 11733 bp, 9 predicted proteins | sample 1570341 | NCBI WGS metagenome assembly OGDY01 (sample SAMEA2581972, study PRJEB24529) | metagenome | biome: Human gut stool | place: China | collected 2011 | reverse complement strand
TGGAAGTCTGTTTTGTACTTTCTTTTGAAATGAATAACCATTTAATCTAGTACTATGTATAAAATATTTCATGGCTTCGCTTTGGTGGAAGCCTATCAAAATTTGAAGAAAGCTAAACGTTTAGCTGAAAATAAAAGTGTATCACGGTTTGTGAAGCTGGCAATAGCCATTGTTGTATCTCTTGTATTATGGTGTCTGCCTATCGAAATCTTCGGGGTGGAGGGGCTGACTGTTATTGAACAAAGATTAATTTCCATATTTATTTTTGCAACGTTTATGTGGGTGTTCGAGGCAGTTCCGGCATGGACTACTTCTGTGCTGATTGTAGTTTTATTGTTACTCACTGTTTCGGACAGCAGCCTATGGTTCTTCGTGCAAGGTATTCCTGCTGAGGAATTGGGAAAAGCAGTGAAGTATAAATCCATTATGCACTGTTTTGCCGACCCTATTATTATGCTTTTCATTGGTGGATTTATTTTGGCGATTGCCGCTACTAAGAGTGGATTGGATGTGTTGTTGGCACGTGTTATGCTACGGCCTTTCGGTACTCAGTCGCGCTACGTGTTATTAGGTTTTATTTTGGTGACTGCAGTGTTTTCTATGTTTCTCAGTAACACTGCCACGGCTGCCATGATGTTGACCTTTTTGACTCCTGTGCTGAAAGCACTTCCGGCTGATGGAAAAGGAAAAATTGGTTTGGCTATGGCTATTCCGGTTGCTGCTAATGTGGGCGGTATGGCTACTCCTATTGGTACTCCGCCCAATGCTATTGCATTGAAGTATTTGAATGACCCTGAAGGTTTGAATCTGAACATAGGTTTCGGTGAGTGGATGGGATTCATGCTGCCTTATACTATTGTGGTATTATTCATAGCCTGGTTTATTTTGTTGCGATTATTCCCTTTCAAGCAGAAGACTATTGAGTTGCATATAGAAGGTGAAGCAAAAAAAGATTGGCGTTCTATCTTGGTTTATATTACTTTTGCCGTAACGGTACTTTTGTGGATGTCGGACAAGTTTACGGGAGTCAATTCAAATGTAGTAGCCATGATACCTGTGGCAGTGTTCTGTGTAACAGGAATCATAACAAAGAGAGATTTGGAAGAAATCAGTTGGAGTGTGCTTTGGATGGTGGCAGGAGGTTTTGCATTAGGTGTTGCTTTGCAAGAAACAGGTTTGGCTCAACACATGATTGAGGCTATTCCGTTTAACACTTGGCCTCCTATATTGATGATTGTCGGTTCCGGTCTTATTTGCTATGCAATGGCCAATTTTATTTCTCATACGGCTACTGCTGCTTTGTTAGTCCCCATTTTGGCAATTGCAGGTGTCAGTATGCGTGAAAATTTGTTGCCTTTAGGTGGCGTGGAAACGTTGCTTATCGGTATTGCCATAGGTTCTTCCTTAGCCATGGTACTTCCTATATCTACTCCTCCCAATGCTTTGGCACATGCCACCGGCATGATTCAGCAAAAGGATATGGAGAAAGTGGGTATTATAATGGGAATCATAGGACTGATATTAGGATATTCCATGTTGACCGTGTTGGGATCAAATAACCTGTTGTAAGAGACGTTATTCTACATATTGAGATGTCAGATATAAAAGAGGATGTACTTCACATTTTGAAGTACACCCTCTTATGAATGATAGATTTCTTTATTGTAACTTGAAAATAATCGGAACAGTATATCCTACGCGTACAACTTTACCTCTTTGTTTTCCGGGTTTCCATTTGGGCATGGAATTGACCACTCGTAATGCTTCATCGTTGAGCAATGGGTTACCACCTTTTATAATTTGGGGATTACTGATTGAACCGTCTTTTTCTACAACAAACTTAACAGATACCTTTCCTTCCACTTTCTGAGCTTTTGCCTTTTCCGGATATTCGGTATTAGCCATGAGGAATTTTAAACAAGCTCCCATACCACCGGGAAATTCAGGCATTTCTTCTACAATCTGAAATAGTTGGTTTTCATCGAAATCGGAGCCGGATTGAGCTTGCGTTGCATTGCTTTTGGTATTACCCTTAGCTGTACTCATTGCTTTCTGATAACCTTTGCCGTCTAATGAAAATATAACAGGGACAGTGTAGGATACTCTTACTTCCTTACCTCTTTGTTTACCCGGTTTCCACTTGGGCATGGAGTTAACCACTCTCAATGCTTCTTCATTGAATACCGGGTTGTCAGTTCTTACGACTTTGGCATCCGTAATGCTTCCGTCTTTTTCGATAACGAACTTAACCGATACTTTGCCTGATATTTTATCTCTCTTGGCTTGTTCGGGATACTTGGTGTTATCCATAAGGAACTTTAGACATCCTTGCATTCCGCCATCAACGAATTCAGGCATTACCTCAACAATGGTAAATATCTGATCGTTGTCTTGGTAAACTGCTGGTGTGTCTACAGCTCCTGGTTTGGGTGTTTGGATGGCTGCTACCGTTTCGACCACCTCATTGGTGATACGTTCGGTAGTCCGTGCCACCGTTTCAATGTTGCTGACCAAGAGTAGAGCAGCGGTCAGCGGTGCAAACAGGGCATACTTGATACGACCTGCTGTGCGGGTTCTTCTTTTGTTCATCATAATAATGCGTTTTTTTAAATGTAATAAGTTGAAGTTATTATATAAACCGGTTTGTTTGTGTTGGTTGGCAAGTCCCAGCAAATGATACTGGTACTGTTGCCTGTTGGTTCCCGACTCCATGACCGTGTGGTCGGCAAGGTATTCCAAATTCAGCCTGATTTCACCTTTCAACAGCCACATGAAAGGATTCATCCAACAGATGATATTCACTACCTCACTGGCAATGACATCAATGGAATGGAGCTGACGTGTATGAGTCAGTTCATGTGTCAGGATTTCCTGTCTCTCATTTTCTTTCAGCTCCGGGAGATAGATAAAAACCCAATGCCAGAATGAGAAAGGATTGTTCGGATAAGGAAGGTTTTTTATCCGAATTCCATTTACTGTTTCTTCCTTACTTATCAAAGAGAGCCGGAAGATGCTGAGCAATTGGATGATGAACCGGGCGGAGAGCAGCGCTACTCCGATAAAATATACCCATGTAAACAAGGTCATTAGCGTGGGAGTAGGAGCAGTAACCGCGGTGGTTGCTATTTCATTATTTGTGTTTGTGTTGCCGGTGATTAAAAGTGTATAATAGTCTGTCAGTTCATATATGGCAGGCTGTTCTTTTATCCATGTCTGTATGTTGAGCAATGGGTAAAGGAAAGAAAGCGTAAGAAAGCTGAGCAGAGCAATCCGACGCCACTTAAAGAATGTGTCGCTGCCGCAAAACAGTTTGTAGAAAGCATAGAATAAGGCAATGCCTACATTCACTTTCAGCATGTAGATAAGTTCGGGAGTCATAGTATTGACTTGTTGATGAGGTTATTTTTCTTTTCCTTTTTCTATCAGGTTGATAATGTCTTTCAAGTCATCTGCCGAAATCTTTTGTTCTTTGGCAAAGAAAGACACCATCTCCTTGTAAGAGTTGGCAAAGTAGTTCTGTACTACTCCTCCCATGAATGTACGCTTGTATTCGCTTTGTTTTATCAATGGAGTATATTGGTAGGTGTTTCCAAAGCGTTGAGCAGCCACATAACCTTTACGCTTCAGGTTGTTGACAATGGAAGCGACTGTGGTGTATGGCGGTTTGGGATCAGGAAATTTTGAAACAATTTCTTTAACAAAGCAATCTCCTATGCTCCAAATGTAGAGCATCACTTCTTCTTCTTGTATTGTTAGTTTTTCCATAAGTATATGAATTAATTACGATGTTTTCGCAAACTTACGAAATTATCGTAATCAATCAATGCAAGGAGGGTTAATTAATGCAAAGAGGGTGCATTAAATTAGTGATTGTCTATTTTCGTACCGGTGAGACAGTCCGGCGGGATGCCTGGACAGCTCTACTTATGGTTTGTTGTGCTGAGGATTAGCTCATTTGTTGCATATCGCACAGTTTTTTGTAGTATCCGTCCATGGCTAATAAGTCTTCGTGCTTGCCGCGTTCCACAATGCGTCCTTCGTGTAAAACGCAGATTTCATCTGCATTGCGGATGGTGGACAACCGGTGTGCAATGGCAATGGTTGTTCTGTTTTTCATTAATTTCTCCAAAGCGTCCTGCACCATTCGTTCGCTTTCGGTGTCAAGGGCCGAAGTAGCTTCATCCAAAATGAGGATAGGCGGATTTTTCAGGATTGCCCGGGCAATGCTGATACGTTGCCGCTGACCGCCCGAAAGTTTACCGCCCCGATCGCCAATCATGGTGTCGTAACCATTTTCGCTTGCCATGATGAAATCGTGTGCATTGGCTATCTTGGCAGCTTCAATCACTTGTTCCATGGTGGCATTCTCCACACCGAAGGAGATATTGTTGTAGAAAGTGTCATTAAACAGAATAGCTTCCTGATTTACATTTCCCATAATGCTGCGCAAGTCGTGCAGTGTAGTATCCTTTACATTGATACCGTCTATCAGGACTGCACCCTGTTGTACATCGTAATAACGGGGAATAAGGTCTACCATGGTTGATTTTCCTGAGCCCGACTGTCCGACGAGTGCTACCGTTTTCCCTTTTTCTATGGTGAGGTTGATGTCTTGCAGCACCCATTGGTTTTCGTATTTGAAGCAGACATCGCGGAATTCTATTTTCTCCTTCAGCGGACCGACGGGAACAGGGTTCGGACTTATCTTCATCTTATTTTCCGCCATCAGGATTTTGTCTACACGTTCCATGCTGGCAAGCCCTTTGGGAATATTGTAGCCTGCCTTTGAGAAATCCTTCAGTGGGTTGATAACACTGTAGAGGATGGTCAGGTAAAAGATAAAAGAAGGCGCGGTGATGGTGCTGTTATTGTGTAATATCAGCGTACCTCCGAACCACAATACGATGACAATGAGTATCGTTCCCAGAAACTCACTCATCGGGTGTGCCATTTGTTGGCGGATGTTGACGTGGTTGATGGTGTTGCGGTATAGGTTGTTGGATTCGGTGAAGCGGGTGTTCATTTTCTTTTCTGCGTTGAAAGCCTTGATGATGCGCAGACCACCGAGTGTTTCTTCAAGTTGTGACATTAAGTCACTCCATTGTCCTTGGGCGATGAGCGAGCCGCGTTTCAGCTTCTTTCCTACTGTTCCCATTACCCAGCCCATGATGGGCACGATGGCAATGGTAAATAAGGTGAGTTGCCAGCTGATAATAATAAGTGTAGTGAAATAAGAGATAATAAGAATAGGATTCTTGAGCAACATGTCCAATGAGGACATGATGGAGTTTTCTATCTCGTTCACATCGCCGCTCATGCGGGCAATGATGTCGCCTTTCCTTTCTTCCGAAAAGAAGCCGAGAGGAAGGCTGAGCAGCTTCTTATAGAGCTGAACCCGGATATCGCGGACAATGCCGGTACGAATGGGAATCATGGTAGCGGAAGAGAGGAAATAACATCCTGTCTTCAGGAAGGTCATGCACGCCATGAACAGTCCCAACAGCAACAGGGTGGTGCTGGGACCGTATTGATTGATGAGCTCGGTGATGTAATATTGGAAGTTGTTGATGACGATGTCCTTGATGGAAGCATCCGAACTCCACGGCATAAAAGTATAAGTGGCTTTCTCCATCTGAAACAGGATGCTCAGTATGGGCACGATGAGTGAGAAGGAGAAGATGTTTAAAACGGCTGATAATATATTGAATAGAGTACTTAAAGCTAGGTACTTCTTATAGGGAGGTACGAACCGACGGAGTATCTGTATAAATTCTTTCATGTTTAATCTGTTGATTGATGGGCGCAAAGGTAGTAAAAAGCCATGAATAAAACGGAGGAAAGTGATAAAAGATGGGAGGGAGGGGGAAAAATCTGTCTGAAGGCGTACCAAAAATCCGGAGTAACTGTTATCCTATTTACTGTAAGAGGGTATTCAAAACTAAAACGGCCTATCGAATCGTCAACTGTAGGGGCAGGGTTTGCCTGCCCGAACCAACGGTCACAACTTTGGGAGTAATATGCAAAGCAAACTGTTTTCGGACGAGCGAACCTCGCCTCTACCGGCAAAATAACAGTATTATCAATGCTTTGCCCCCTGAAAAGTTACAGATTGTAGCTGATAAATATAAGAATTGATATAGGGTGTCAGGTTTCAGATTAAAACTTCTTTTCTCTGAAGTTGACTTTGAACCCTCATTATTGGGAGAATTTTTCAATTATTGTTGTTTATGTAATATGTAGTGTTCTGCCAACTCACCGGTTATTTCTTGCTTGTCCCGATCAAGGGCAGTCAGCGTATTCTCGCCTACTTTATAGTAATTCTTTTCTGTTCCATTCTGCAGAGTTATCAGGTTACCTTCGATGGTATAGTTTCCCTTATCGGTGAAGGTGGCATCTTTTCTGTCGATGTATTCTGAGACAAGAGTAAATGTCTTATCCTTGTTCAGCGTAAGGGTGATGTTGATACCCGGGCAATCTGCAGCAGGGAATGTTCCGGTGTAAGTCCCATCGTAGTCCAATGCGTTTTCTGCATTATGCATATCGGCGACTTCGGTATCGGCAGCAATAGTAGTATTGTCTGTACTCTTTTTGTTACTGTTGCATGCAGCAATCAATAGGCAGGCGCAGGCCAGCATGAAAATTTTCTTCATAAGTCTTTCTTTTTAGGTTTATAAAACAAATTCAGACCTCTTTGGGTTTATGTCTGTTTTTTATCTCTTTCAGTCTTGCATATACATGTGTACGGCTGAGGGTTATCTGTCGGCGATAGACAATGCAAGTAGTGAGGAAATAAATACCCGCTTGTAGCCATAGGGCGTGATACTCTGTGGCAACATCGGGCAGTGTAGCCCCCATATTATTGATTCGTACAAAGCCGTTGATGCCGAAAGTGGAGGGAAATATCCATGAAACAACTTTCCAAAACTCAGGAATGGCGGAACCGGGCCATGAAATGCCCGAAATGAATAGCAACGGCACGGAAGTGAATACATATATCATCATGCAGGCTTCGCGGTGGTGGATAAAGGTAGAGCAAGTCATCGCAAAGAAAATGCATGCCAATATATAAGGTAGTACAAAAGCGAAAAGTGTGCCTGCCTGTGCTATCTGCACCAGACTGAACATCTTGGGTACCAGACAAAGCATATAGATCGACATGATGACGTAAATCATGAAATAGGTAAGTGACTTGCCCAATACAATGCGGAGTGTGCCGTGATAATGGCGGCTTAAAGGAACTAAGTCGCGGAAACGGTTGGTTTCACGGGCTGTTCCGGCAGATAAACCGATACCCAGCAGCAGGGTTTGCTGAATGATGAGCATCAATACGGCAGGAATCAGAAAGCCGGCAAATCCGTTTTGCGGGTTGAAGATAGAGATGTCTTCATACTCGATGGGTGAGGAGCTGACTTCGTCCTGACGCTCGGTGGTGTTGCCGGAGCGTTCTATCTTTATCTGCTTGTTCATGGTCAGCGATGCATTGGTATTGGCAGTCAGCATGGCTTTGTAGTATAACATTCCGCTCATGTCGCAGTAAAGTGTGACGCGGGTCTGGATGCCTTTGGCAATATCTCGGCTGAAGCTTTCGGGAATATAAATGATGCCATATGCTTTTCCCTCCTTCAGCAATGCCTTGGCCTCTTCCATATCCGCACAATGAGAAACAATGTGGAGGTCGGGACCGGCATCCACCAATCGCAGATACTCCCGGCTGAGCGTGGAACGGTTATTGTCTACTACCACTGCTGGTACTTCGCGGACGGTTTCGTTCGTATATATAAAGGTATAAAGTAGTGGATATCCCAATGGAACCAAGATAAAGAAAATCAATACACCTTGGTCTTTTACCACAGCCTTCAGCTCTTGCCACCAGATATAGAACAGGTCTGCAATGCCTTCCGAAACTATCTCTTTGAATCTCTTCTCTTTCATAACCGGTTAGTTTTTTAAGGGATATATACATAGTGCAATAGCACGGTGCGAAGCCTTTTCAGTATGAAGAAAGGCAATAGCATGAAAAGCATCAATGCTACTACCGAATGCCATGCATAAATCAAGGGATAGCCGTTGAGTGCCAGGTTGACGTAGATGAGGAAGTAATGCCGTAGCGGAAACAGACAGGCTAATCCCTGCAACACAGGATTCATAGCCATGACGGGAAAGCTCATTCCTGAAATGGAGAAGGAAATGACTCCCCATAGCGAAGCTGTGCTTAAAGCAAGCCGCATGGTGGTGAACAGTCCGAACAAGAAAATGCCAAAGGCTTGTGATGCCAATACCAGCAACAGTCCTGCCAAGAGCATGGGGAGGATACCGCTGTTGCACGGATAATGCAGGAATCCATACAGGTATACATTATAAAAAGTGGCCATGATAAAGAATATGAGGGTCTGTGGCAACAGTTTGCCGGATAGAGCCAAAGTGACGGAATTATCGGCCATTTGCATCCATTCTTTCTGGGTATTGCCTTTTATTTCACTTCCGATGGTATAGATGGTGGTCATGAATATCAGTAACATCAAGATACCCGGTATAATGGTATTGCTCAGGTAAACGGAATAGTTCAACCATGGGTTGTTCAGTATGTGAGAATCAATGACAATAGGTTGCAGGAAAGCCACGGCTTGGTCGTCGGTAGCACCCTTGGCACGCAAAGTGGCGCGACCGATGGCACCGCTTGCCAGTTCGGACATGGTGCGTTGGTCTTTATAAAGCAGTGACCCGGCTACCAGATAAGAATAATTGGTATAAAAAGAAACCTTGGGCTGACGACTGGCAAGTGCCTTTGCCGTTGTACCTTCGGGAATAAAGTAAAAAGCATAAATCTTTCCTTCCTGCATGGCTTTGCGCGCATCGGCAAAGCCGGCATAATGTGCCACAATTTTGGTTTGCTGAAAGGCATCCAGGTTGCGGATAATGTTGCGGGTGGTTGCTGTATTGTCCAAGTCGACAACCCCTGCCGGCATATCCGTGGGAAGTCCGTTCCACATCAGCGTAGTAAAGAAGATGTAGCAGAACAAAGGAGCTATGACCATGCAAAACAGGTATAGCGGCCTTGTGGCGATGCGGAACACTTCGCGCTTGGCTATCTGGAAGATGATATGCGTTGTTCTCATTTATTTCTCTATAATGGCGCTCATTCCGGGGCGTAAGCCTTCTACTTTCTCCACAGGAACGGCTTTCACTTCAAATGTCTTCAAGTCAAACTGTCCGGTTGTTTTCGTTGCCTTCCAAGCGGCGTATGTGCCAAGGTCTTTCATGTAAGTCACTTTGAATTTCACTTCTTTATCGAATGCCGGAATAAAGGCGTTGATTTCTTCTCCCACAGTGAAGTCTTTCAAGAAATCTTCGCGCACATTGAAAGTCACCCACATATCATCCAGTCGGGCGATATTCATAATCGGAGCACCGGTGCCGACCAGCTCGCCCACTTTGGGGAATATTTCGGTCACTTCACCGTCGGCAGCAGCTGTGAGGATGGTCTCATCCATGTAGGAAGATACCTCGGCAACTGCTCCTTTGGCACGTTCCACTTGTGCGGCGGCAGCTGCTTTGTCTTCCTGCCGGGCGCCATTCTTAGCCATTTCGTACTGTGAACGGGCAGCTTTTTCGGTGGCTGCCATTGCGTCAAATTGTGCTTTGGCTTCATCGCGCTTTTGTGCGGACATCACGCCTTGTTCAAAGAGTCGGTTCACACGGTTGTATGACTTCTCGGCAATTTCTACTCCGGCTTTGGCTTTCTGCCACATTTCGAAAGCAGCTTGCAACTGTTCCCGGCGAGTCCCTCGCTGTGCCTTCTCGCTGATTGCCCGGGCTGCTTGTTCGGCAGCTTGTGCCTGCGACAGCTTTGCCATCACATCGGGAGCTTCGAGGATAACCAGGGTATCGCCGGCTTTTACCTTATCTCCTTCTTTTACACGGAGTTCAAGAATGCGTGCCGGGACTTTTCCGGACACACGGTATTCGTCTGCTTCAGCTTGTCCCTGAATAATTTCGGGACCTTTGCCCAATGTGAAGAAACCTATCAGAGACACGACTGCAATGACTGCCGTCAGTGAAATGAATGCCAGCAAAATGTTGCTGCGTTGTGTTCTTTCTGCCATATCTTGTTCTTATTTTAATGTTCCCATTGATTTGCGTAGATATACTTGAGTCAGTTTCACGTCTATCTGTGCATCTATTTTGTCCGATTGAGCCGACAACCATGCTGTTTGTGCTTCCAGTACGTTGCTGGTGGGGATAACTCCTTCACTGAATCCCAGCTTGGCATAACGGAGGTTTTCTTCCGCCTTTTCCATGTTCTTGGTAGCCATTGCCAGTTTCTTTCCGGCTTCATTTACTTTGAAGGTGGCCTGATTGACTTGCAGCTCCACCTTTTCTTTTACGTCCGACAACTGATAGCGGGCAATATTGGCTTCGGCTTTGGCGGCTTTTACCTTATACATTCCTTCGCCCCAATTCCAAATGGGTATTTTCACCATTGCTCCTACGGCCCACATACCGCGGAATTTGTTCTCAAATCCGTTGACCAATGAAGGATTAGTCACCATATAATTGGCTGTCAGGGCTACAGTGGGCAAGAACTCGGCACGGGTGACATTGACTTTCTGTGCATATATTTTGGCAGCCAGGTCGAGGCTTCGCAGTTCTTCGCGATTGGCAAGGGCAGTGGCAACATTGTCGGAGGCCTGTGCTTCATCGGCAACCAGGAGGTTCTCTACCTCTTCGTCCGCCAATCGGATGTCCTCATTCAAGGGAATGCCGCAAAGCTGGCACAATACCATTTTAGAAAGGTTCAGTCCGTCTTCCACTTGCGTCAGTTTCATTTCGGCTTCATTTACTTTCACCTTTACGCTGAGACCATCGGCTTTGGTAGCCACTCCTTCGGCTATCATTTTGTCTATATCGCTGTCCAATTGCTGTACCAGTCGGAGATAACTTTCCGCCAGCTTTTTCTTGTTTACCAATGAGATGACCTGCCAATAGGCTTGGTCGGTACCGAGAATGATGTCCTGCATGCCGGTGGCATGTTGTGATTGGGCCAGTTGTTCGGCATATCGGGTTATCTTGTTGTAGGCTGCAATTTTGCCTCCCATAAAGATGGGTTGGGTGAGAGTGACGGCACCTGCATACATATTGCGGGTATCGGTGTGCAACGCATCGACCAGCCCTTGCCCTATGCCATTCAGTTTGTTCCCTATGCCGGGGATGAGCGGAGCCAGCGGCTGGAGCAGGGCGCCCAGTTCGGGGCTGGAAGCGGCCAGTTGTTGGAAAGTTTCTTGGATAGACCCTTGTGCGGCGGTTCCTATGTTGCCGATAGCTCCTTTCTGGTCATTGCTTAATAAGGAGATTTCTTTTTGGGTGCGCATATACGTTCCCATAGCGGCAATCTTGGGCAGGTAGTTCGTAAAAGCAGCTTTCTTTTCATAATGCGCCACATTTATTTTCTCGGCGGATATGCGTAGCTCTTTGTTGCTCTTTAGTGCCATAGCACGACAACTATCCAATGTCAGTGTGTGTTGGGCTGAAACCCCTACTGATACCCATATAGACAGGACAAAACCGAAAATTCTCTTCATCTTAGTGTTGTTGCTAATGTGTTTAAAGTTGCTTATGCAACGATGCAAAGATACGACTAAAATGTGAATAGGCAATATCAGCCGAATAAAAAGATATAAAAAAAGGAGTGTGTCAAAACTAAACCGGTCTATCCCATCGTCAGCTGTAGGGGCA
>OGDY01003625.1_pt1 | contig 11738 bp, 8 predicted proteins | sample 1570341 | NCBI WGS metagenome assembly OGDY01 (sample SAMEA2581972, study PRJEB24529) | metagenome | biome: Human gut stool | place: China | collected 2011 | reverse complement strand
CATGCCGGAGGGGAAACACCGGCATGGGAAATAGAGAAATGATGTGAAAATGAAGTGGTATGCCCAGCTGTACGAAATCGCCAGATGTCATTCACGCAAAGGAGAGTGGGACAGTTCTCCAAGTGCATATGATATGACGATATCCCCCGCAGCCTTTTGATACGCAGACGGGTTTCAGGCCAAAATACTCTGCCGGTGAAACAGACGCGGCTGGATTATGCAGCCGCTATAAAGAAAGGACAGGAAAACGCAGCAGATGCTGCGGTTCCCTGTCCTTTGTTTCATTTTCTTGCGATAACAGCGCTGGTAGTGATATTTCTGGCATCCTCACCATTGGCATCCTTGGCGTAAACGGTCACGATGCCGCGGTACTGATTGCCAACCGTGCCGTAATAGGTCACAGAGCCCTCGTGAGAGCTTCTGTTATAGGCGACCATATCCGGGTAGTCCACCGGATAATAGTAGGCTACGTTCGTCCACTTGCCGGAGCTGTTCTTCTCCTGCAGGACAATGCAGCCGGCGCCAACCTGGGAAACGGTTTTTGTGGCGTCCACATCAAATTCAATGACGACCCGGCCGCCGCTGAGCGCAGCGGAATTCACATAATAATCATCCAGATACAGGCTTGCACGCCGGGCAGTTGCCAGTGTAGAGGTGCTGAGGCACAGCACAACAAGAACGCTAAGCGCCAGAATTTGAGTCAGCCGTTTTTTCATGATTGATCTTACCCTTCGTTAATGGAATCAATCATAGAATTGATCTCATCATCGGAAAGGCTGCCGCTGATAACAACCTGAAGATTATCAACGACCCAAGTTACCTTGCGGTTATCCACATTCGACAGAATGTAGTAATCTATCCCATTGATGTTCCGTACATCGAACTCGCCGGAATCTTTTTCAAGGAACGCTTTCGATGCTTTCAGCGCAGTCGTAAATCGGTGTATGGTGATGCTGTACTCAGACTCGCCGTTGCTGTATTGCGCCCGAATTTTCGTAGAGTCCAGAAGAATTCTGCAATAGACCTCTGTGCACTGATATTCACTGGGATACCATGTGGGGAGGACTGACGGATCGATCGCATTTTCCTCAAGTGCTTCAGACAAAGTAGCGTATGTTACAGAAGTTGGTGAAGACTGTGTTTCTGTGAATTGAGCAGGGCCGAAATGGAAAACATCCTTTGTCCAGCGTGCGATGCTCTTGAAAATGTCGATCCCGCTTGCAGATGCGATCACCGTACAGCTTAAAGCAGCTGCGAGTACTGCGGCAACCAAACCACGAGAAATTCTGTGATTGTTGTTTTGGCGGGGTGCAGGCGTTGTCTTGCCATGCGTATGTTTTTTGGAAACTTTCTTTAGGAGCAGCGCGTGCTTGGCTTTGAAGGCAGCCAATGCTTCTTCGGGTTTCTTTTGCTCCGGCATTGGGTCCTTTTCCTCCAGCACCTTCAGGTAAGCATCGATAGCGTCTAAATCGACTTCCTGATCTGACCACTTCATGGTTTGGGTCAGCTCGTCCAGCAGCTCCTGTTCTGATTTTTCTCTAAGATGTTCCAGTTTTTGAGCCGAGCAGTTCCCGTTCCCGCCGACTGGGTCATGTCGTTTCTCAGACATCTCTGGCATATACTAGGCACCTCCCTGTATATACTGTTTCTGTTAGGGGAAGAAATGTTGCATCATTTCTAAAAAAATTTATTTTTCTTGGTCAGTAACAAAAAATGCGCTTTTGCGCGAAAAAATCTGGAGCGGCAACTGACTTCCGATATGCCTAATATGGGGGCAATTTCGGCATATGTCAATTCCTTCTCCAGCTTTAATATTAAAATATCTTGTTCATCCGGACTCAGCCCCTGCGGAAGAAGGTGCTCCAATGGTTCTGGACTGCTTTGGATATCTGCGGTTTCCTCCAGAATATCCAGTGAGAGCGTTGGATGCAGGTCGCGCCGTTTGATGTAGTTGCCGATCAGGTTTCGCAGAATTTTAAAAAGGTAAGCGTCTGGATTCGCTATGTCCATTTCGTTGGTATGTTGGTAATAAACAAGGAACGCCTCGTTTGCTAAATCCTCTGCATCTCCTTTATCATGTATGATATGAAAGGCGTATTGGCTGAGACGGGTGTAGTTGCGTTTATACACTTCGTCGAAGCCTTCAACCTGTGGAGTTGAAATCATAATCCCATCCTTTTCAATCAAATTATCTTCACTCACTATCCGGCGGCGAGTCGCTATCCGGATCGCCATCTTTCAGATAATCGTTGATCTCCGGAATGTTGATTAGCTCGGCGGGACTAATGCTCAGTGCATTGGCAATTTTCATGATCATTTTAATGCTCGGATTCTTGGAACGCCCATTCATAATGTTGTCCAATGAAGAGTGCGGAATACCGCCCATAGAAGCTAACTGGTTGATGCTGATATCACGGCAATCACAAAGTTGCTGGATTCTTTCTGCGAGAATTGAGGAAACCGACAACCAGACCACCTCCCGGACAGTTTTCTTTATAATAGCAAGAGAATGGGGGAAATTTGCCTATATATAGGCTATTCGAGGGGTAGATTTTGCTCATATATAGGCTGATTTTTTCAGTTTTCCCACAAAAGGACCAGGTTATCAAAAAGTGAACCCTGCAAAATAACAGCACAGCACCTACGAAGCGAAGGATCGCAGGCGCTGTGCTGTTGTTGGAATATGGCAATGCTGCCAAAATAATATTTTTTTCGACGGTTTGCAACGTTTTTCGGAGTTGGCGAAACATATCATTATGGACAGGTCCCAGTGAACCTGCCCGGGAATGATTTTACTATGTTTGGAAGATAAGGAGAATGTGTTATGTACAGTGGTTTTAATCTCAAGATCAATGCTGCTCGGGATTGCGGACCGGACAGCATTAACTTCTTAGATCCGAGCTATATTGATGTGGGGAAAAAGCACCTTGGAGATGCCCCCGGTAAGGTGCATCAGGAACTGGAAGATATGGTGTTGAAAGGCACAGATATTCCGGATGGTGTTGCGATTCAGGATGACTGGTTCCCTGAGATCAATGCCGACATTTTTATTTCCCATTCTCATGGTGACTGCGATCTGGCAAACGGTATCGCAGGGTGGATGAATGAGGAATTTGGACTTCGCTGCTTTATTGACTCCAATGTTTGGGGGTATACGAATGATCTGCTGAGGATTTTGAATGACAAATATAGCGATAAACGCAAGGGTGATGATGGCGGAATTGTTTATACCCATGAGAAGTGCAATAGGGCGGCGAACCATGTGAACACCATGCTAACGATTGCGCTTCAGAAAATGATTGACCGTTGTGAATGTGTGCTTTTCCTGAACACCAATCAGTCAATCTTACCCTATGAAAAGACTCTGCGTGATGCCACGGATTCACCGTGGATCTACAGCGAAATCGTATGTACGCAGTTGATCCGTCACAAAGAATTGAAAGAATACCGAAAAGAAATCTTTCATGAGGATCAACGGATGTTGTTTGAGGCATCTGGAGGTTTTCACCCCGCATATTCCGTTTCGCTGGATCACCTGATGCCGTTGGATATAGGGAATCTGATGAAATGGGAACAGAGTTACCGGAAGGCTACATCAAAAAAGCATTATCCGCTGGATTATCTGTATCAACAGTTTCCTGTAAGGGACTGACAGATCGAGGAGGGGACACAACATGGAAAACGAGACTTCAGACGCCAAGGTGCCGATTATAGAGCGGCATAAGGAAATTGACCTTACACAAACGACCAGAAATGATCGAACATCGAGAATAAATGGAGTGGTAGGCGTTGTTATGAAAGTCAATGGCGGATATGATTGGTTTATTCATCCAAGAATCAATTGCCATGGGACGCAGGTTGTTACATATGACAATTCCCTGCTGTATCCGATTATCTCCAACAATCATTTTAACTCGGAACCAGAACAATGGCACTGCAGCCAGTGTAAAACGTTTGACTGGCTCAATGGTTCTTATATCGAATATGTAAAGGAAGAAGACTTCCTGTTAAACCCGAGTATGTATGTAGAAAATGCGTATACCAAAAGCCAGAATGGTGGAGCAGGTTATCGCCTGCAGCGTACTCGGAAGAATTGACGTTTACTACCCTCATAGAAATTTAATTTCTATGAGGGTAGTACTCTATATGCTGCTGCAAAAGGAGAACCACCCCTCGTCATGGATTGAAATATTGTGTGCAACAACTTAGTAAAAACACATAACATTGAGAAAAAGGGCAGATACACATAAAATTTCGACATTTTGCAACGTTTTTCAATCTCGACGAAACATTACTAATGGTGGGGTAAGATTACCGACCCCACCAGCTCAAAAAAATTGCACGAAAGGAGGGTAGACCAACAAGCAACCCCGCAAACACAAGACAATAAAGGCAGAAAAAAATTTTAGGAGGGCACAAATGAGACCGCGAACAAAGAAATTTGGCAAACGATTCCTTTCGCTTTTCCTGAGTTTGGCAATCTGTGCGACATTGCTCCCGACCGTCGCACTGGCGGAGGATGCGGAGCTAATCAAGTTCAAGAACATGCACATGACCGTGCTGCGGAACGGCACAGCGGTTGCAAATTATGACTATTTCTCGAAAGACAATGATTTTGAACACGATATTGCATTTGCACTGAATGATACATGGGTCAAGCTGGATTATGTAATTTCGTATTCTCAGTATGTGAGTCTGGAACTCTATAAAATGGCAGATGGTCAGGACTGGCAGACTGGAAATCCCCTGAAGCTGGAATCCTACATTGATCCGAATTCTCCACCGGACTACGGTGCGGATGTCGATGAAGAATTCCTTGGTGATTTTATCGGTTATCTGAACGGCGTTCGTGTGACTGACAATGTAACGCCGGTCGATGAAAGCGTCGACTTTGTTGAGTATCAACGGATCGATGAAGATGATTGGAATGAGATCGTCTGGGACGCCATTAAGCGTGATGACGGTGACCGTTCCGGTTGTACTACAGCAGAGAATATTTATGCTTTTGGCTTTGAGGGCGAAAGCTATGCCCACTATAAGCAGGAAAAGGACGATGCACTGAATCAAGCAGCTGACCATTCTGCGGCGCTCCCGGATACAAGCCCTGCTGAGGAGCCCGTTTCTTCTGAGGCTCCAAATCCTGCGGAAGATGTGGATGATGTGGCACCCTCTGATGAAATTGAAGATACAGCGGGAGAAGCTGCAGCAGAGCCGACGTCGGAGAACTCCGACATCTTAGGCACGGAGCCTGTTGATGCCGAAACTCCTGATAGCGAGAACGATGACACTGACGTGGCTGCGGCAGATAACACTGCGGCTGCACTGAATCAGGAGACCGTATCCGAAGAGGCTGACCATAGTGATGAAACGGCAGCACCGGCGGATGATGTGATCAACCAACCAGAGGAATCTGAGGGGACAGATGCTCAGACTCCCGAGGACACGCAGGAAGAAACTCCGGCGGAGTCTATTCCCGAAGAAACGGATGAAAGTGTTGATGAAGCTCCAGAGGATGCTTCCACAGAGAAACCCGCTGAGCAGCCCGAGGACTATGTGGAACTTGAAGACGAATCCGCAGTTCTGCTTGGCGATACGGCGTTTTTCTCTGACCGGGATGCCGCAGGCGGAGAGACGATTCAAAATATCTTCTTGTGGGACGGTTATGTTGAAAATGACGGAAAGGTGTTTAAGCCGGATTATGAACCAGGCCGCTATGTGATCGTCATGCAGCCGGTCAATCCTGCGACAGCGCCGTACAACAGCTTCCTTGCCTTTGAAGTTGTTGATAGCGAAGATATCAGCGATACTTTCCAGAATATCAACAGTTATGAAAATTTCCTGGAAATTGTAAATGAACTTGCATGCCCGGCAGAGCCGGTTGATCTGCTCACAGGCAGCTTCAAGTGGGAATACACGGATTTCTCCTTGTACGGAGATCATGACCTGCCGTTTACCCGTTACTATGAATCCAAGGATGCGGCATTTGAGCATGGATTTGGATGCGGCTGGAGCACAGACTACACCGCAGAATTGGAATTCCATGATTTGTATACCACAGCTATTTTGCCCAAGGGTGTCCGGCTGAACTTTACGCTGGACTTCGATGGAAGTTATTATGCTGCCGGTGATTATTCCCTGAGTGAAACAGCAGATGGTTACGTGCTGTATAACAGCAAAGCAGGGAAAATCTGGAGCTTCAATGTTGCCGGAAAGCTGACAAGCATCGAAGAAACTGATGGCAATACGATCAACTGCACCTACTCCGGTGGAAAGCTGACGGAAATTTCCGGTGACGCAGGCAGCTTTACGCTGTCTTACAGCGGCGATCATGTGACGAAGGTTACTGACAGCACTGGCCGCAGTATTGATCTGACCTATGACGGTGATAACCTGGTATCTGTCCGAAATCCCGACGCAGACAGCCTGCGCTTTTCCTATGATGCAAACGGCTATCTTGCTTCTGTGGAAAATTTTGAGGGACAGGTTTATGTGGAGAACACTTACGATGAAAGCGGACATGTGATTCACCAGTATGCCGCCAATATCGGAACCTTTGACTTCTCCTATGATTTTGATGCCAGACACAATATCTGCACAGGCACAGATGGCTATTTGTGCGAGATCTGGTACGATGAACTGGGACGAATCACGGCTTCCAAGGATGCCAGCGGCACACAGCATGTTACCTACAACGAGCTGAATCAGGTGACGAGCCGTACCGACCGGGAAGGAAATACCACGGAATTCGAGTACGATGCTGCCGGTAACAAGTCCAAAATTACATACGCGGACGGGACCTATGAACAGTTCAAGTATGACAACAACCGTCAGGTGACTTGGATGCGGGATCGTAATGGTAGCGAATCCTCCTACACCTACGATGACCACACCCACATGACGTCTAGCACGGATGGGCGCGGCAATACCACTCGGTATACCTATGATAGTGACGGAAATATGACCTCCGTTACCAATGCCCTGAACGAGACGATTTCCTATACCTATGATGCCAATGGCAACTGCACCGCCATGACGGATGCACTGGGCAACACAACCCGATACGCCTATGACGGGCAGGGACGATTGGTATCTGCAACAGATGCTAACGGCGGTGTGACCAACTATGAGTATACCACTGCGGGCAAGCTGGTGAAGATTACCGATGCAGATGGTAATGTCCAGACCTATGAGGTGAACGGCAACGGTTTCAACACGGTTGAATCCGACTGGATGGGGAACCTGACCCGGTACACCTATGATACCCAGAGCAATGTGACTTCTGTGACAGATCCTCTGGGCAATCAGACACTCTATACCTATGATGATCGCGGCAACCTCTCTACGACCACGGATGCCAACGGTCATACCACCAGCTATACCTATGATGCTTCCGGGCGCATGATTTCCATGACGGACGCCAACGGAAATGTCTGGACGTACAGCTATAATAACGAAAGCCAGATGACCTCCGTGACCGATCCCACCGGCGGAAAGGTCACCATCAACTATGACGAGGTTGGCCGCACTACTTCTACCAAGGATGCCAATGGCAATACTACCCGCTATACCTATGATGGTGTTGGCAACACCACGAAGGTTACGGATGCCCTCTCTCACAGCACTTCTTACGAATACGATGAGAATGGCAACCTGACCTCCATGACTGACCGCAACGGTCATACCACCACTTATGTCTATGATGCAGAGAATCGTCTGACCAGCACCACGGATGCAGAAGGCAACACAACTTCCTACACCTATGACGCCAATGGTCAGATGACCAAGACCACCTCTGCCATGGGTGCGGAGACTTCCAGCACCTATGATGCACTGGGGCGTCAAATCTCTTCGACGGACGCACTGGGTCATGTGACCAGCTATGAATATGATGTGCTGGGACGTGCAACGAAGATTACTTATGCGGATGGCGGCTTTGTTGCCTACACCTATGATGCCAATGGTCAGGTACTGACTGCCACGGATGAACTGGGTGGCGTTACCAGCTATATCTATGATGCCAATGGGCAGCTTACCAGCGTGACCGATGCCATGAGTGGCGTCACTGCGTATGCTTATGATGCTGTCGGCAACGTGACCTCTGTGACCGATGCCATGGGTGGCGTGACCGCCTATACCTATGACAAAGTGGGCAACATTGCTTCTGTTACAGATGCCAATGGTAATATGACCGGCTATACCTATGACGCCCTTGGTCGCGCTGTTGCTATTACGGATGCCAATGGCGGAGTGACCCGTGCAGAGTACGATCATAATGGGAACATCGTCAAGGCTGTCGATGCCGAGGGCAATGCCACCACCTATGTCTATGATGCGCTGGACCGTCTTACCAGCTATACCAATGCTGAAGGCTATACTTTCTCCTTCAAGTATGATAACGAGGGAAATACGGTTGCCTCCACTGACGGTAACGGCAATACCACTCGCTATACCTACGATGGACTGAACCGTGCAGTCTCCAGCACCAATGCCGAAGGCAATACTGCATACAATACCTATGACGCGGATGGTCGTATGGTAAAGTCTGTCAACGAAGAGGGCGCGGAGACCGCCTATGCCTATGATGCGGATGGTCGCCTGATTTCTATGACGGACGCACTCGGCAATGTAACGGCATTTGAATATGACAGCCGAGACCGGGTCATCAAGGTCACCGATGCCAAGGGCAACGCGACCACGTTCACCTATGACCTGGCTGGCAATGTCAAGAGCGAGACCAATGCCAAGGGCGTTGTTACCAGCTATGTCTATGATGCCAACGGCAACCTCACCTCTATGACGGACGCCGCAGGCACCGTGACCTATACCTATGACGCTCTGAATCGGGTTACCAGCGTGAAAGACCGCCGCAGCAATACGCAGTTCTTTACCTATGATGCCACAGACCGCATCGTGCAGGTCAAGGACCGCAACGGCAATGCCACCCAGTATGTCTATGACGGCAATGGAAATATTGTAAAGACCATCGATGCGCTGGGCACGGAGTCCGTATTTACCTACAATAAAAATGACCAGCTCATTTCCACCGACCTCCACCGCGTGGATACGCTCAATGGCGTGGACTCTCACGAAATCACGTTGTATGAGTATGATGGTCGGAACCTCGTTACCCGCGAAGTTAATGCCCTGGGTGACAGCACCATCTATGTCTACGATGGGAATGGAAACATGGTTTCCAAGACCGATGCGGACGGTTATGTGACGCAGTATTCCTACACAGCCCTTGATTTGGTGAAGAAAATCAACTACAATGGGGCAAAAGAGGTTTCCTATCAGTACAACAAGGTCGGCGAACTGGTGCAGATGAATGACTGGACCGGAACCAACACCTTTGAACTGGATCTCCTTGGCCGCCTCCAGAAGATGACGGACCACAAGGGCAATACGGTTTCCTACGCCTATGACGCTGTTGGCAACCAGACCAGCATTACCTATCCGGACGGCAGCAAGGTCAGCAACTTCTATGATGCTGTTTATAACCTTACCAGTGTGATCGATGCGGAAAAGGGTACCTACGTCTATGTCTATGATGATGCTAACCGCCCTGTCAAGCTGACCTATCCCAACGGCTGGGTCGAACAGTACACCTACGACGCCGAGGGCAACCTCCTCAAGACAGTGGACACTGATCCCTTCCAGCTCTACAACAAGACGCCCAAGGTCAAGTATGAGTACACCTATGACGCCGAGGGCAACGCACTGACGAAGTTCCAGCGGGACAGCGATGCTACGGAAAACCTCAAGAGCCGCACGACATATACCTACGATGCCCTTAACCGGCTCACCGGCAGCACCCGCAAGCTGGAAATCTACCCCTACGATACGCTTTCCTATACCTACAGCTATGACACGCTAGGCAACCTGCTCAAGCAGAGCGGTCCGACCAAGGGCGAAGAGGATAGCTGGCAGTATAATGACCTCAATGCTATTTCTCAAAATCCGGATTTGAAGCAAGCCTATGACAAAATGTTGGGATATGATGTTTTGGATTATATGAGTAGTGGAGGAACACGTTCTCCCAGTCACTATCTGAATCCGTCACCCGACCTGCAATGGCATCATCCCGTTGATAACTCAAACGTAATTCAACTGGTTGAAAAGAGTCAGCATATGTCTAGCCTGTTTCAGGATGTAATGCATCCCAATAATATTGGTGGGTATTCAACATATTTTAAAAACTAATTAAAGAAGGTGAGCATATAAAGTCGGTGCAGGAACTCGTAGAACGTGCCCAAATCCAACTTGTCCTCAATGACCGATTGATTTGGGAAAACGGATATTCGGAAGGGCGTTTTCACAGTATTGAAGAGCGGAAGCAACAGCAATGTCTAGAAGCATCATGGATTGTTTCCCACGGCCTTGACACAGTAATGAGTCGTAGAGATATGCAATTATTGAACCAAGAAATTGAGACTGTTGAAACTACCATCCGAGGTCAACGTTCATTTGAATGTGAATCCATTGAACCTATTTTATGGGCTTGTTCATTCGTGGAAAAACTAACTCCAATTGGAAAGTTCATGCAGTCTGATTTTCATGCGCTCTTAATAGGACAATCTAAAGACTATCTTTCCCAAACTGGAAGATTGCGGAATGAAGAAGAGATTGCCAGCCAGCGTGATATTCTTATGCTTTGGTATTGGAGAAGTAAGATCGAGCGAAAATTTGACACGACCAAAGGAATGTCCGTGGTTGACGCAATTGCTTCAACATTTACACAACAAGAAGTTATGTGCGCAAAAAGAATTCGGAGAATGAAGGGGGATTTTGCTGTTCGAGGAATACCTTTTTACAATTTAACTCCAAAGGAAAAGTATATGCTTGGAACCTGTGTGAAATGGCGATACCATGCATTAGAGTGGGTTCTCAATGATGAATCTTGGTATGACACAAGTGTTGATACATGACATGTATTTTGAAAATTCTGCCTTGCAAGTATTGATGTGAAGGATGAATTTTCAGAACTGTAAAGTCGTACATATAAGGAACGGGGGAGCCCACACAACAAGACTGATAGTCTGGTAAGGAAAATGCCTGCATAGTTTGCCCAAAAGGCACAGGTGGGAGATTTACCTCCTGCCTGTGCCTTTTGGCAGTAGTATGGTCAGTGAACATCCCCACATGGTGGCACGAGGACAATTTATCTTATCCTATCCAGTCTCCGTAAAAATACGTAGATGATCAATCACCATTATTGGGTGTCCAAGATTTCATTTGCCCCCTGTCCATATCAATCTGATATAGCCAGAAGCGACAGGAAAGTTATTTTAATCAGAAGCTGTGGTATTTGATAAAGGTCAAATGAATGGGTCATGCTACTGGTTAATCGTCCCAGAGAAGATATTGTGGCAAAGTCGCTGTGCTTTTCACGCAGTGTCCCCATAACCTGAAGAGAGTTTCTGTGACCTTCTGACCATAGAGCGATTAGGCACCTTGCGTTCCGTCGCCATCATTTCCCCGTAGCGGCTCCACAGGTTTGCCAGACAAAAACATCAATCTGCAGTTGACTTATTCCGTTGAGGTCACCATCGCTTCCGGGCGGTTCAATGCCATCCTTGTTTTGATGGATTCCGTCCGTAGTGCCCGTAGTGCCGTATCGTCAGCCGGTCGTTCCCATTTTGGCGGAGCAAGGGGGGCTGTCTGCCAAAGTTATAAAGTAGCGTCTAATAGGTTGTGTAGAGAGGGGGGATATCGTGCGCCCAGAGGAAGATAAATTTATA
>OGDY01003617.1_pt1 | contig 11746 bp, 14 predicted proteins | sample 1570341 | NCBI WGS metagenome assembly OGDY01 (sample SAMEA2581972, study PRJEB24529) | metagenome | biome: Human gut stool | place: China | collected 2011 | reverse complement strand
TAAAAGATCTTCAAGTTTGATATTGTTGCGATCGGTGAAGAAATTGAAGATGCTTATGGCTCTGGAATATATATAAAGCAGCAAGAAAATATAAAACTTGAAGATCTTTTATATGGATTAATGTTAAGAAGTGGAAATGACGCTGCCCTAGCTATTGCTAAGTATGTGGGTGGAAGTGTTAGTGATTTTGTAACACTTATGAATGATAAGGCAAAAGAATTAGGAATGTTAAACAGTGAATTTAATAACCCAAGTGGTTTAGATGAAGAAAAAGGTAATTATTCTACCGCTTATGATATGGCAATACTTACAAGTTACGCTATGCATAATGAAAAGTATCGAGAAATAGTAGGAACTAAGAGGCATAAAGTAGCTACCAATATGAATTATTATGATTGGACGAACAAAAATAAACTATTACTGTCATATAAATATTGTACAGGTGGTAAAACGGGTTTTACAGAAATTGCTAAAAGGACCTTAGTTACAACAGCCAGCAAAGATAATCTTAATTTAGTTTCTGTAACTTTAAACGATGGAAATGATTTTGCTGATCATAAAAACTTGTTCGAAGAAGCATTCAATAATTACCAAAATTATATATTATTAAAAAAAGGTAAAATATCTATACCAGAAGAAAATTATTATAATAATTATGAATTGTATATAAATGAAGATATTTCATATCCTTTTTCTGCTGATGAAACCAATTCTATTAAAATAAAATATGAAATTCAAAAACTTAAAGATTATGAGAATAATAATAAAATTGGAGAAGCTATCGTTTACGTTAATAATGAAGAAATAGCAAGAGAACCAATATATATAAATGTAGAAAAAGATAATAAAAGAATAAAAAACGGTTTTTTCAATAAAATTACGGATTGGATTAAAAGCTTATGGTAAACATAGTATGGTCAGCATTAATTATTTTAGGAATAATATATAGTATAATTGTTGGCAAAGTTGATGTTATTAATATTGAAATTTTATCAAGTGCAAAAAATAGTATTGACATGGTTATAAAATTGCTTCCTATTATGGCTATATGGTTAGGAATTATGGAAATAGCAAAAGATTCGGGTTTTTTGAAAAAATTTTCAGCATTTATTTCACCTATATTAGGTAAATTGTTTCCTGATATTCCAAAGGAGCACGAGTCATTAGGATTCATTGCATCTAATATGATTGCAAATATGTTTGGCCTTGGTAATGCAGCTACACCGTTTGGTTTAAAAGCAATGAAATCACTACAAGAATTAAATAAAAAAAAAGATACAGCAAGTAGAAGTATGATTACATTTTTAGTATTAAATACAAGTGGTTTAACAATTATTCCAACAACAGTAATATCAATGAGATTAATGCACGGTAGTACTAATCCTACAGAAATATTAGTCCCTTGTTTTATAGCAACATTTTTTTCTACTATGTGTGGTTTAATTTTAGATAGGATTTTAGCAAGGAGACATAAAAATAATGGCTAAGATATCATCGCTAGTAGTACCATTTATAATTTTTATTATCTTGGTTTATGGTATAAAAAAACACATTAATGTTTATGACTCATTTTTGAAAGGGGCAAAAAGTAGTTTTGAAATTGTTATCAATATTTTTCCTTCTATACTTGCTATGATTTTAGGCGTAAATATTTTTATAAATAGTGGTTTTATAAATGTTATATTTACTATTTTAAAACCTATTTTTAATTTTATTAAAGTTCCTATTGAAATAATTCCTATAGCTTTGATGCGACCAATTTCAGGAAGTTCTTCTCTTGCTATTTTAAACAATATTTTAATGTCTTCAGGACCAGACAGTATGATTGGAAGAATAAGTTCTATTATACAAGGATCAACAGATACAACTTTTTATATTATTTCACTTTATTTTGGTAGTGTGGGAATAAAAAAAATAAGATATTCTCTTTGGGTAGGATTATTTGCAGATATTATAGGAATCATTTCTAGCATTATAGTTGTTAAGCTCTTTTTTTAGTTGCAAATATTATTATTCTGGGGTATAATTGATCCAGGTGATTTTATGGAACGTTTGCAAAAAGTTATTGCTTCATCTGGTATTTGTTCAAGAAGAAAAGCGGAAGAATTAATAAAACAAGGTAAGGTAGTTGTCAATGGTCAAACAGTAAGAGAATTGGGAACTAAAGTTAGCTATGCAGATACAATTGAAGTTAATGGTAAAAATTTGAATCAAGAAGAAAAAGAATATATTTTATTAAATAAGCCACGTGGTGTTGTTACAACAACAAATGATGAATATAAAAGAAAAACTGTTTTAGACCTTATTGAGACAGATAAAAGATTGTATCCCATTGGAAGACTTGATTATGATACAACAGGTGCTTTAATCTTAACTAATGATGGAGAGTTAGCTAATTTACTTACTCATCCTAAAAACCATGTTGATAAAACTTATATTGCTAAAGTAAAAGGTCTTGTCAATAAAAGTGATATTCTTGCATTGAGAACAGGAATAAAAATGGATAACTATAAAACATCAAAAGCTGGTGCTAGAATCATTAGTTATGATAAAAAAACAGATACTTCTATTGTTGAAATAACTATTCATGAAGGAAAAAATCATCAAGTAAAGAACATGTTTGCTGCTATTAATCATGAAGTAATAAAATTAAAAAGAGAAAAAATATCTTTTCTTAATCTAAAAGGGTTAAAATCTGGTGAATATCGTTATTTAAATATAAAAGAAGTAAAAAAATTATATAATGAAGCAAAAAAAAATTAAGATGTTCTTAATTTTTTTTGTCTTTAATTTCAATAGCTCCAACAGGACAACAATCTGAAGCTTCAATAGCGCTATCAAGTAATTCTTCAGGAATAGGGTTTTCTTTAGCTTCAGCAATTCCTTTATCACCTATTTCAAATAGTTCAGAAATAGCTGTACAAGCTCCACAACAAATACAAATATCTTTTACATTAGCTTCTTTCATAATAAACCTCCTTTAATATTATAAATAAAATGATATAAATATTCAAGTAAAGGTTTAAAAAAATAAAAAAATATGATATTATTTATATAGTCAGAGGTGATAATAATGCCTAGTAGAATGGAAAAATATTATAGCAATAATCAAAGCCGTAATAGTAGAACATCAAGAAATAATAGTTTATATGACAAATTATACGATAATGTTCCTTATTCAAATGTTGAAAGTGTCACAACAATTGAAAAGGGAAGTGAAATAGATTTAGAAAAAATAAAAAAAATGTTAGAAGAGCATCAAGAAATAAAAGAAGATAATTTAAAATTAAAAGAAACACGTTATCCACAAAGAAACTACGAAGAACGTAATGAACCTGAAAAAGATTACGATATTAAGATAGCATTAAGTAAAGCTAAAGATGAATATAATGATGATAATAAAAATAGATCATTAAGAAATACACAATATAATATTTTAAAAGATATTAATATAAAAGATATTAATGAAGAAGATGATAAATCTCTAAAAGATTTAATAAATACAATAACAAATACAAGCGTTCTAAATAAAATGGGTGATAAAGATTTAAGCCTAGATATGTTAGAAGATTTAAAATCGGATGATAAAACGCAGATGAATATAAAACCTGTTGATGAATTTATAAAAAATACAAATACTGATGATAATACTGCGGATTTAGATAAATCATTTTTCACTTCAAGTATGAGTTTTGGTAACAAGGACTTTGAAGAGTTAAGTGATATAAAAACATCTTTGAAAAAAAATAATATTTTAATTTCAATTTTAGTATTTATATCTCTTGCTATTGTGATAACGGGAGTATTGTTCTTATTACACAATATAAAATAAATAAAACCAAGAAAATTAATTTTTCTTGGTTTTTGCTTTAATTAACATAATGATAATAATTAGAAATATAGTCAAATAAAGTACTGCGGGTAGTATATTTAAAAGTACATAGTTTCCTTCTGTGTTATTTTTAAATATCCAGTTAGAAAGTATTAAAATTGTTAAAGAAATTAAAGTTATTACAATTTTTATTTTTGAATCACTTTTTACATTGAAAGTAACACTTATATAATTTTTTATAAAATATAATCCAAAAACAACAATCGTAAACATATAAAATATCCAACGTAATGATAATGTACTTTCAACTCTTTCTATAAAGCCACCAATAGATATTCTTTTTAAAACATGAAATTCTGGATATTGATATATTAATGCTAAATTGCTTCCCAGCACACTTATTATAATAAAAAACAATATTGTCATAATTATATAAACGAAAATATAAGTTTTTAATATTGATTTGTTAAAGTTTTTATTGTTTAAAATTTCATTTTTAGGAATGCTTAACAATAATATCAGCTGAAAAACTATATAACAAATTAGTTTACCAGCTGTGATAAAAATATCAGTAAAACTATTTTCCATAATGGGCTTAATGTTATTTAAATCAACTTGTCCCAATAGTCCAAAGATTGAGAAAAATAAAAGTATAAGTGAAAAAAGAAATAATATAAATGTAGTTCTCCCAATGACTTTTAAATCTTGTAATAAAAGATATATAACTGGAATCATTAGAACTGCAATTATGAGACTACTGTTGGTTCTATTTAAATATTGTGAGCTAATAAAATTTGTTAAATTAAAGAAATATATGATGACACATATAGTTACTACTATAACAGTGACAGTATTTATAATCTTCCCTATTATTTTACCAAATAAGTATTCATTCAGTGAAAAGAAATTTAAATCTTTTTTGTAATTCATTAAATAAAGGTAGATAAATAAAGGGATTAATCCTAAAATGCCAGACATAATAATAGCAATCCATGCATCTTGTTTTACACTAAAAAAGGTAACATAAGCAGCAATACCAATACCTGATGATAACATCAACTGCCAAGTAAGACTACTCATTTCTAACACAGTTATTTTTTTATTCATTTTACCACCTCTTTAAGAGATTGTTCTAGAGATCCTTTGTTGTTTAAATTTATGTCAACGGCAACATCTATAGTAATGTTTGGAAATATTTCTTCATCCCATTTTTCATTAATTACATTCCACTTTTTTAAATTATTTTTATATATGTAATTACCAAAACCGAAAATATCACTTTTATACTCTTTTTGTGTTGTGTTAAGTGTTTCATTAATGATTTGCTTTAGTCGTTCACTAAAGTCTTTTTCTAATTCTTTCATTACTTTTGTTTCTTCCAAGTTGCGTTTGCACTGCATTTCAAGTATAGCTCCATCTGCTTTGATTTTTAATTTAATTTTAGGAATATCGTTTTCAAATGTAATTACAGGTTCTGTTTTTATATCCTTTAATGTGCTAGTCATATATTTATCGTCGCATTTAGTTTCAAGCAGCACAAATCCAGTACTATTGTTAATGATATTAATGCCTACAGTTTCATCATGATTTGTCCAACCTAAAAGTTTATCTTTTTTAAATACTCCTATTGTGTCAATTTTCATGGTAGCGCTAGGAGTTGCTTTTTCTAGAGAGTCTTGTATTTGTCCTTCATTTTTATCGCCCTCTAGTTCAATTCCATTTATAATTGGCTCAACCCCTTGATCTAGTAGGTCAGTTATGACATCGCTATACTTTTGCATAATAATCGTTGATTGATCATCATTATTTGATTTGATAATTTCGGCAATGTTTTGCGAAGGAAATGATTCTAGTGGTGTTAGTGTTTTTAATAAAGCTCCAGCTTCAACACCTTTGCTTAAAACAATATAAAATTCTTTTCTTGATTCAGGATTTCTCATTAAGAAATCTAAAGCTTCTAACATTCCTTGCTTGGCTAAATCTTCAGAAATTATTACCACTTCTAAATGACTTATATATGGTATTTTAGGGTTTTTACTGTTTAAGTCTATGTAAGCAGAACTAATTGTATTTCCTCTTCCTTCGTAAATAGTGCTTTTAGTTTCAGAACCTTTTGAATCTGTTTCTACTTTATTAGAGTTGGCAATCATATAACTTACAATATATTGATCTTCTTTAATATCAAAAGCAATTCCTGTTGTTATGGCTAGGTCATTAAGCTCTCTGTAATTCCCACATCCTGTTAATAGAAATGCTACAAACAAAAGTAAACATATTTTAATTTTTTTCATCATTATCAACTCCTAATCTAACTTCATCTTTTGGTTCTAGATAAAGAGGTCTTTTCTTTAATAAAGTGCTAGGAAATTTAAGAATTCCATATCGTAATCCTTCCTTGTTTAAAGGACCAAATGGAGATAAATAAGAGATACCTAAAACATCTATAGAAGCTAGTCTAGTTATTAATACAATGCCTGCTGCTACAACACCAATTAATCCTAATGTAGTAGCTGCAATTATGAAAATAATTCGCCATAATCTGATTGAATTAATAACATCTATATCACTAAATAATAGCCCCCCAATTGATGTAAGTGCTACGATAATAACAGCAATGGGAGAAACAATACCTGCAGCAACAGCCGCATCACCTAAAATTAAAGCACCTACAATACTTACTGATGCACCCATTTGTTTTGGCATGCGCAAATCACATTCTCTTAAAATTTCAAAAGCTGTTAAAAGGATTAATACTTCAATAGTTGTAGGAAACGGAACTCCTTGTCTTTGTGTTGCAAGAGAAATTAAAAGTTTACTAGGTATTAGTTTAATGTCAAATGTCGTCAAAGCAATATATATTGCAGGGGTTAAGATAGTTATAAAAAAGCCTACAAATCGTAATAATCTAGTTATTGATACGTTTAGAGGTAATTGATAATTATCTTCAGCAGAATGAAAAAAATCTACGAATAATCCAGGTATTATTAAAACAAAAGGAGAGTTTTCCACCATAATAACGATTTTACCATCCAAAATAGATGAACAAGCTAGATCTGGCCTTTCTGAACTAATTACTTTAGGAAAATCACCAAAGTTGCTATTTGTTAAAAATTCTCTTAGATAACCACTATCTAAAATTCCATCAATATCTATTTTTTTTAACTTGTTAAGAATTGAGTTTATTTTTTTCTTGTCAACAACGTCATTTAGATATGCTAAAGAAACTTTCGTTTTAGTTCTTTTTCCTACTTTAAGTTCCGTGAACCATAAATTAGGATCTTTAATTCTCTTTCGTACTAATCCAATATTAGTACTATAATTTTCCGTAAAACTATCTTTTGGACCTCTGACAATAGCTTCTGTAGTCGCCTCAACAACGCCTCTATCTAATTTGTTTTTTGTTTCAACGACAATACATTCACTATAACCATCTACTAAAATAGCGGTAAATCCAGAAGCAAGATAGTAAAATAAATCATCATATGTATCTATGGTACTTAATTTACTATTGCTTATTGTATTTTCTAATTCCGAAAATATTTTTTCAAATATATTGAATTTAGTTTTTTTTATATCAAATGTTAGACTTTTCACTAAAAAGTCGCTAATTTTATCATCACTACTAACGCTTTCTAAAAAGATATACCCAACCTTTTTTGTACCAATTTTTATAGTTCTTGTTGTAATATCACAACTATTACCATTTATGGTTTTTATATAATCAAATACCTCATTAATATTTTTATCAATTTTTTTCATGTTTCACCTACTTTGCTAATGTTATTATGGCAAAATTTAGATAAAATATGTGTTATAATTAAATTGGATGTGATTTTATGTATAAAGTTGAAGTGACAAAATTAGATCATCAAGGACGAGGAATTGCAAAAATAAATGATAAAATAATTTTTATTCCTAATGTACTTCCTTGTGAAACTATAGATGTAAATATTGTTTTAGAAAAGAAAAAATATTGAAGGTACTGTAAAAGAAATAATCAATGCTAGTGATAAAAGAATAAAACCTATTTGCCCTTATTTTGAAGAGTGTGGTGGATGTCAATTTTTAAATATGAATTACCAAGATAGTTTAGATTACAAGCAAAATAAAGTAGAAGAAATAATGAATAAATATCTAGGGATAAAAATTAAAATAAATAATATTGTTGCATGTGATAATAATTTGTACTATCGTAATAAAACAACTTTTCAGGTTGAAAATGATATTGGCTTTTTTAAAGAAAAAACAAATACTTTAATACCTGTCGATAAATGTTATATATCAGATATTAGAATAAACGATATATATAAAGAAATTAAAGATAATATCGATCTAACTAATGTTAATCAAATAATTATAAGAGCTACTAAAAATACTTTAGAAAGTATGGTTATATTTAAAACAAGTAATTATGTAGATAACAAAAGACTTATTGATGTATTAAAAAATAAAGTTGATTCAATCTATATAAATGATGAATTAATATACGGAAAAGGTAAGATAATTGAAAATTTGTGTAATAAAAACTTTTATATATCGCCATCATCATTCTTTCAAGTGAATACTGTGCAAGCTGAAAAATTATATAATAAAGCAATTGTTTATGCAGATATAAAAAAAGAAGACACGGTTTTAGATTTATATTGTGGTACTGGTACAATAGGAATTGTTGCAAGCGATAAAGCTAAAAAGGTGATAGGTATTGAGCTAAATAAAGAGGCTATAAAAGATGCTAATGAAAATAAAAAATTAAATAATATCAATAATATAGAATTTTATGCTGGAGATGTTGGTAAAATTTTAAATAAAAATAATTATAAACCTGATATTATCATCGTAGATCCGCCACGCGTTGGATTAGATTCTTTAGCACTCGCTCAAATACTTAATATTAGACCAAAAAAACTTGTCTATGTATCTTGCGACTTAATGACTCTGGCTCGCGATTTAAAACTATTAAGCAATGATTATGATATATTAGAATTAACTCCTGTAGATATGTTTCCTTATACCGCACATGTGGAATCTGTTTGTGCTTTAAAACTTAAATAGAAGGAGTTAAATATTATGATATGTTTTGCACCTGAACATAGTGAAGTATATAATAAAATAATACAAGTTTTTTTGTGTCATTAAAAAGTATTAGGATAAAAGTGCAGACAAAAGTCTGCCTTTTTGATATAATGAATGTATTGTAGAAGTGTGGAGTTTGGTAGTATGAAAGAAATGTATAGTAAATATTTAAAAGAAGATCATTCATTTGATAAAATGACTTTACTCGGTATATTTTGTTTAATTATTGTAATAGCAGGTACATTTGGCTTTTTTTATGAAGTTATATTTTACTTCTTTGATGGTGGTATGAAACAACTTTATTGGCGTGGAGGTAACTTCTTACCTTGGATAAATATTTACGCAACGGGGGCCATGATAGTATATTTTTTAACATATAAACACCGTAAAAAACCTCTTAAAGTTTTCTTGACAAGTTTAGTTGCATGTGGATTGTTAGAATATATATCTGGTTTAGGTATTTATTTACTATTAGATGGGACTAGGTATTGGGATTATAATGTTGAAATATTAAATTTTGGTAACATAGGAGGATTCATTTGCTTTAGAAGTGTCTTATTTTTTGGCTTTTCAAGTTTATTTCTTATATATGCTGTAGTACCACTTTGTTTCTATCTAGCAAAACATATGAATAAAAAAACATTTTTAATAATGAGTTTTACACTATGTTCAATAACGCTTATAGATGAATTTTATAACTTAATATTTACTAAATTATTTGGTTTACCTAAATCAACTACACTATATAAAAAATTAGGAATACATTATGTAAAACGTTTATAAAAGAGGAGGCAACATGAAAAAGATTGGAATTATTTTTGCAATGAAAGAAGAGTTAGATGCCCTTCTTGATATTGTTAATGTAGAAAAAGAATATAAAATTTTTGAATTAGATTTTTATGAATGCACGATAGGGAATACTAATTGTGTTTTGTGTGAATCAGGAGTTGGAAAAGTAAATGCTGCTAGATGCACCCAGATATTAATTGATAACATGCAAGTTGATTATATTATAAATGTTGGTGTAGCAGGTGGATTAAATGAAAATTTAAGTGTTTGTGATATTGTGATTGGAAATAAATTAGTTCAACATGATTTTGATATAACGGCATTTGACCATGAAAAAGGTTATATTCCAAACGTGGGTAAATTTATAGATGGTGATGAATATTTAATTAAAATTGCTAACGAAGTAGCACGAGAAAATAAATATACTATCCATAATGGTGTTATTGCATCTGGAGATATATTTTGTACAGATAAAAATATGGCTACTAAGATAAAAAACAAATTTGATGCTTACTGTGTTGAGATGGAAGGATCTAGTATAGCTCAAGTATGTTATCTATGTCATATACCATTTTTAGTACTAAGAGCTATTTCAGATATACCTAACGGAGATAATGTTATAACATATGAAGAATTTTTAGAACAAAGTAGTAAAAATGTTGCTAAATTTATATCAGAGATTATATATAAATTATAAATGAATTGGTTTTATAGACTAATTCATTTTCTCATGATATAATTAGATAGTAGATGATGGAGGGATGATATGAGAAACGTAGGTACAACAGTTAGAGGTATTAGAACACCTATAATTAAAGAAAATGATGATTTAGCTGATATTGTTGTTAATTCATTAATGGCTGCCAAAGAAAGTGAAAGATTTGAATTTAAAGATAAAGATATAGTTGCAATTACTGAAGCAGTAGTTGGAATTAGTGAAGGAAACTATGTAACAGTAGATGATATTGCAACTGATGTTCAAAATAAATTTCCAAGTAAAAATATTGGGGTTGTTTATCCAATTTTAAGTCGTAATAGATTTTCAATGATTTTAAAAGGCATAGCTCGCGGTATGGATAAAATAACAATGTTATTAAGCTTTCCTGCTGATGAAGTTGGAAATAGTATTTTAGATGAAGAAACTTTAGATAATAGTAAATATAATTTATCTAGTGTAATTAGTGAAGATGAATATAAAGAAACTTTTGGAACTTTTATTCATCCATTTACAGGAATTAACATGGTTGATTTTTATAGAGATTTAATTGAGAGTGAAAACTGTGATGTAGAATTTGTTTTTGCTAATAATCCAAAAGAAATATTGAACTATACAAATGATGTTTTAAGCTGTGATATTCATACAAGATATCGTACAAAGAAAATGTTAGAAGAAGCAGGCGCAAGTACTGTTTACGGGCTATATGAAATCATGAATGAACCAGTTAATGGTAGTGGCTTTAACCCTAATTATGGATTGCTTGGTTCAAATAAATCAACAGAAGAAAGAGTAAAACTATTTCCAAAAACAGGCGATAAATTAGTTTTAGATATTCAAAACAAATTAAAAGAATTAACAGGTAAAAATATAGAAGTAATGGTTTATGGCGATGGCGCATTTAAAGATCCTGTTGGACATATTTGGGAACTTGCTGATCCTGTTGTATCTCCTGCCTATACAAGCGGTCTAGAAGGTACACCAAACGAAATCAAATTAAAATATATTTCTGATAATAAATTTGCTAATTTAAAAGGTGATGAATTAAAAGAAGCAATTAAAGAAGAAATAAAAAAGAAAGATTCTGATTTAAAAGGTAATATGTTATCCCAAGGAACTACTCCTCGCCGTTTAACTGATTTAATAGGTTCCTTATGTGATCTTACTAGTGGTAGTGGAGATAAGGGAACACCTGTAGTGTTTATTCAAGGATATTTTGATAACTTATCAAATGATTAAAAATATATTGAAAAAGAAATGAAAATATTGTAAAATTAATATAGTAAAGGAAAGTGGTAGTATGGTTAACATAACTTCAAAAATTTTAGCAGAAACAC
>OGDY01003616.1_pt1 | contig 11746 bp, 9 predicted proteins | sample 1570341 | NCBI WGS metagenome assembly OGDY01 (sample SAMEA2581972, study PRJEB24529) | metagenome | biome: Human gut stool | place: China | collected 2011 | reverse complement strand
ACAAATAGATAGATTATCTGATGGTAAAAGAAAGATTACTTCTATTAGTGAGATAGATGGTATGAAAGATGGAGAGATTGTTCTTAAAGAGATATTTTCATTTAAGCAAGTTGGAGTGGCTAATGATGGAAGTGTAATGGGAGAGTTTGGTGTTTATAAGAGAAAACCTAGAGTTTATGATAAAATTACAAGAAAAGGTATAGATATTAAAGATATTTTTAACTAAAGAAGAAAGGGATGATAATTATGGAAACAATGTTTATTTTGCAGGGTATTTTACTTGTTATACTTTTGATAATTATCATTATTTTATTTAGAAATGTACTAGGAGATAAGAAGGCGGCGAGAATTAAGTATTATTCTTTGGAGCCTATTAAGAGAGAAGAATTATCTTTTAGTGATAAATTTGTTAGTGGATATATATCTTTTGTTGGTAGATTTAGGAAAATTGTTAAGAAGAGTAATTATTTTACTAAGAGAAGTAAGAAGTATGAAAGATATATTAAATATAAAGATAGAGATAGAATACAGACTGTTGATTTTATTACTAATAAGTTTATTATATCGATAGTATTTATTATTTTAACTACTATATCACAAATATTTACTACTAATTATTTCTCTTTATTTGGATATATTATTAATTATTTTATTGGATATTATTTACTTGATATATTGTTATTTTTGAATTATAAGAGAAAGACTAGAAATATAGAGAATGATTTACTTAGGGCAATAATTATTATGAATAATTGTTTTAAGGCAGGTAAGAGTACACTTCAAGCATTACAGACTGCTAGTGTGGAGCTTCCTTATCCTCTTGGAGATGAGTTTAAAAAGATGTATTTGGATATGAAATATGGATTATCTGTTGATACTGTTTTTGAAAGATTTGCTAGAAGGGTTAAACTACAGGAGGCTGTTTATGTTTCTTCATCTCTTACTGTTCTTAATAAGACTGGTGGTAATATAGTAGAGGTATTTTCTTCTATTGAGAGAACTTTATTTGATAAGAAGAAGTTAAAGGAAGAAATGAGAAGTAAGTATGCAGATGACAGGGTGGCATATACTAATGGAAAGCAAGGTATGATAGATATTATTCTGAATTGCAAATAGATTGTTGACATGAATTGCCAAGACTGGTATATTATTCAACAAAAACAAGGAGAATACACACATGAATCAGAATAAATTCAAATGTTATTGTGCAACACCCATTATCCTGTAATGTGTAAAATTTAAGCAGTTGCAGGAGGCTTTGCTGTACAAATATTTATATTTTGATACATAAACCGTAGGTGACTTAAAAAACGCCGCTAATTTCTGCGCCGTTTTTATTATATGCTGAACCTCCAATATGTACAGCGTTTTTTGCAAGACCTGCATATCCACGCATAATGACAGATATGCTGTTAAAGAAAAATTCTGTGAATAAATTTTGTCTGTTAATGCTGACAGATTTATGATACAATAGTGCTGTTAGTTTGAATTGAAAAGTGGGTAAAAGTATAAAAAATGAGGAAACTGAATTTTACAAAAGCACTTAAAAACGCATTACCGTATGTATTAACGCTTATACTTGTCGGTATAATGACTTTTGTTGCGGAAATATTGGGTGAGGGGGAGATAATCTTTCCTGAAATAACGGCACTTGCAATTGGTTATATGGTTACACAAAAGCAAGGTTGGAAAGTCAATGACAGCCGAATGATTGCGTTAATTACGATTTGCGCTGTTGCGGGTGTGCTGACAGTCCGATACATAAAAGTCGGGCTTTATCTTGAAATATTGATTGCATTTGTATTTGCACAAATTCTCTTTATGTTTTCGGGAACAACATTTGCACCGATGATTTCGGCAATTGTGTTGCCCGTTATGATGCAGACCGAGAGCTTTATATATCCGATTGCCGCATTTTTGCTGACAATTGCGGTTGTATTATTCCGCAGATTTCTTTTGAAAGTTAAAATAAGAGATAAAGAGGATTTTCAGTCGGTAAACCTGCATGCAAAGAGCGATGTGATTGACACAGCCGTAAGAATAATCTGTGTTGCCGTTGTGGGATTCTTCGCAATTTGGTCGGGCTTTAAATTTGCAATTGCACCGCCGTTGCTTGTGGCGTTTACGGAATTTTCCCGTCCGAAAAATAAGGCTCGCAACAAGCCGGTAAAGACGGTTTTGGTGATAACAGTCTGTGCATTTGTCGGGGCGGTTTCAAGATATGTGCTGAATATGACGCTCGGATTGCCGTTGACAGTTGCCGCATTGACAGCCACGGCGATAATGCTTGTAATTGTTTACTGCACAAAAATGTATATTCCGCCTGCCGGAGCATTGACAATTTTGAGTATGATTATTCCGAGTGAAAGCGTACTTTTGTACCCGTTGCAGATACTTGTCGGAACTGCGGTAATAATGCTTATTTCACGGCTTTTGTTTATGAAACGGCAAAATTAAAATAAAACTTAATTTATTTATATTATTCTATAGAGGAAATTAAATGGATATATTTATTACAATTTTAGTTACATTTTTTGCAGGAATGGGCGCAGGTCTCGGAACAGGTTTTGCAGGAATGAGTGCGGCGGCTGTAATAAGTCCGATGCTCATAACTTTTCTTAATATGGATCCGTATATGGCAGTCGGAATCGCACTTTCGTCCGATGTTTTGGCGAGTGCAGTTTCGGCTTATACATACCATAAAAATAAAAATCTCGATGTCAGAAACGGTTTGATTATGATGGTGAGTGTGCTTGCATTTACGATTGTCGGCAGTTATGTTGCAAGCATTGTTCCATCAGCTACAATGGGCGGATTTTCCGTGTTTATGACATTTTTGCTCGGCATAAAATTTATCATCCGTCCCGTTATGACAACTAAAGAAGCTATGCTCGGTGTGTCGGCAAATAAGAGGGCAATCCAGTCTGTAATCTGCGGAATGTTAATCGGCTTTATCTGTGGATTTATAGGTGCGGGCGGGGGAATGATGATGCTTTTGATTTTGACGACCGTGCTGAATTATGAATTGAAAACCGCTGTCGGCACAAGCGTATTCATTATGACATTCACCGCCCTGACAGGTGCAGCTTCGCACTTTATGATTGGTGGCACACCCGATTGGTTTGTGTTCATTCTCTGCATAGCGTTCACCCTTATATGGGCGAGAATTGCCGCCGTCTTTGCAAACAAAGCTAAGCCCAAAACCCTGAACCGTGCAACAGGCATTGTCCTCGTGGTGTTAGGTGTTGTTATTATGGGCTTTAAGCTTTTAGCAAAATAAAAATTGACAGTTTAAAATTAAAAATTCAGGTCGGCAATATATTTGTAAAATGCAAAATTTCTGTTGCCCGATTTTTCAACGGTTATGTTGGGGCTAATCGAGTAGGGCGAAACAAGTGCTCGCTTTGAACAATATTCGGGGAAAGTATGCTTTTTTAAAAATTGCATTATTATTTCACAAAAAAACAAAGGAGCTGCGAAGAACGAAGTCTTAAACTTCATTTCTTCACAGCTCCTTAAATTTTCGTGTCAGATGTGCTGTACTCAGCTTATTCCCATAAGCTCCAAATCCATCACGCAGGTTGCGTAACTCAGTTAGGGGGCAGACTACTTTTAAAACTATAGCTTTTGAGTAGGGTTGCAAAATAAATTTTTAGTTATTATAATTCATTAACGGAATTATAATCTTCCGACTTAATCTATCATTTGTGGAGTTATAATTATAATTTATTATAGCATACAATCGTATGATAACGATAATAATTATAAACTTTTAGGTTTTGCACATGAGTTGCGAACTTTTATTGGACAAGGCAGATAGACACGCATAGGAGAAAAATAATCGGTGCTTTTAGATTTCATCATATTCAAAATAAACCTAATGCCGTAAATGCCCATTGCATATACAGGTGCGTTTACCGTAGTAAGCGGAGGGTTTGTATATCCCGAAAGCTCCGTGTTATCAAATCCCATAACAGAAATATCCTCAGGAATTTTGTAACCGTTTTCTTGCAGAGCTCTCATTGCACCGATTGCAATATGATCACTTGCCGCAAAAATAGCTGTGGGGAGATTCCCTTTGCTGATCATTTCTGACATCATTTTATAACCGGATGATGTTGAAAATTTGTCCTGTATAATAAACCCATCATATTTAATGTTTAGTTCATCGCAAATGTCTGTGAAAGTGTTGAGTCGTTTGTCAGGAAATATCGTTCCGTCCTCAAGCTGTTCAATGCCTCCGATAAAGCCAACTGTTCTATGGCCTAAATCATATAGATATTTAATTGCATCGGACACTGCCTGACGAAAGTCGAGTGATACGGATGTGATTTCAATATTCTCAACGGTCATATCAAGAAAAACAATTTTATTATTCAATGAATGCAGTAATTTTATTTCTTGTTTACTAAACTTTCCGAGGCAGATTATGCCATCAACATCAGAAAGTACATTCTGATAGTCATTGTCTGTTTTAAATGTTCGTACAATACTTATATTATTTTTTGAACAGTAGTCCTCGATACCCTGTCTCATCAAAAAGTAATAATTATCTTCAATTTCCTGTTTGGAAGAGAACCATTGTAGAATTCCAATGCGACATGAAGGTGCTGATGTAACCCTTTTTTTCTTTACATAATTAAGTTCTTTAGCTGCTGCAAATATTTTTTGCTTTGTTTCAAGCGAGGTGCTGAGGGTAGTGTCGTTATTAAGCACTCTTGAAACAGTAGCTACTGATACATTTGCCTTTTTGGCAACATCTCTGATTGTAGCCAATTGAATCACCTCACTACCATTATAGTGAAATATTACTAAAAAATCAAGTCGTGTTTAGTGAAAAACAGAGAAAGAAAAAATGTTTACCAAAAACTATTGACAGTTTACGAAACAAAACATATAATTTAGTTAATATAAAAACAAAAGAAACATTATTATTAAATAATAACGAAATCTTTTGTGCAGGTTGTCACGGCGTTTCATTTAAAATTAAAAGGAGGAAAAATTATGAAACAGACATCATCACAACCAAGACTTGATGGCAAAATCCCGGGTAGAATCAAATACACCTTTGCTTTAGGTGCCCTCGGCAAAGATATGATTTATGGTATGATTGCCACATTTTCAATGATTTATTTCACAGACATCATCAAGGTTAACCCGGTATTTATCGGCGTAATGTTCTTTGTTGCAAAGTTATGGGATGCCTTTAATGATTTGTTTATGGGTATGATCGTTGATAACACACGCAGCAGATGGGGTAAATTTATTCCATGGCTTGTAATAGGTACGCTGGTTAATTCAATTGTATTTGTTGTTTTATTCACAGACTTCCACCTCGATGGCGTTGGACTTTGCGTATTTGCAACAGCAGCTTACATACTCTGGGGTATGACTTACACAATTATGGATATTCCTTATTGGTCAATTATTCCTAACCTCACTTCAAATCCTGAGGAGAGAGAAAAAGTTTCGGTACTTCCGAGAATCTTTGCAAGTATCGGACAGTCACTTGTTATTGCAGGCTTTGGTGTTCAAATTATTGAGGCTCTCAGCGGCGGCACAACAAATCAGGCAGGTTATCACAGATTTGCAATCATAATTGCAATTGTATTTATTCTTACAATCGGTATTACAGTAATCAATCTTCCGAAAAAGAGAGATGATTCTGTTCCGGAAAAGAAAGTTAAGTTTAAAGATATTTTCTCAATCATCGGCAAGAATGATCAGCTTCGTTGGGCGGTAACTCTTATCTTCCTTTACAACATCGGCATTCAGTGCATTATGGGTGTTGCTACATATTATTTCAAATATGTTTGCGGCAACGCAGGAATGATGTCATCATTTATGATCAGCGCATCAATCGCAGAGGTTGTAGGTCTTATCGTATTTCCTAAGGTTACAAAATTTCTTTCAAGAAAAACTTCGTTCCTTCTTGCGTGTCTTTTACCTGCATTTGGTCTTGTAATGCTTTTGTTCGTAGGTATTTTTGCTCCGCACAATGTTGTGCTCACATCAATCTCAGGTGTTATTGTAAAACTTGGTACAGGTCTTGAGCTTGGTTGTGCAACAGTATTCCTTGCAGATGTTGTTGATTACGGTGAATTTAAGCTTGGAACAAGAAATGAAGGCGTTGTATTCTCACTCCAGACGCTTATCGTAAAATTTACAGCGGCTCTTACAGCACTCGGTATTGGTGCGGCACTTGGAAGCACACAGTATATTCCGGGTCAGGAACAGTCATTTGCAACAGTAGCATCAATCAGTACACTTATGTGCATTGTTCCTGCGGTTTGTATGCTTATTGCTTATGTTGTTTACAGAAAGAAATATAAACTCAATGACGGTATGATGAAGAAGGTTATAAACACAATCGGTGCAAGAAGAGAAGGCAAGATTGATATGACACAACAGCTTGATGAAAGCGGTAACACAGAGCCTTCTATGTTCCTTCCTACAGTTGCGGAAAAGGCAGGTAAATAAAATGATTGATACTAAAACAGCAATTGAAAAAATTACAAACGGCGAATTTGATAATCTTTTCACTGATATATATATAGATTCATCAATGATTGATTATCAGAAAAAAAGATATGTTCATGCAATTGAGCAGTATGAAACAATTTTTTGCCCTGATAAAGTAGCAATATTCAGTGCTCCCGGCAGAAGTGAGGTTTGCGGTAATCATACAGATCACCAGCATGGAATGGTGCTTGCAACATCCATTAATCTTGATACTATTGCTGTGTCGGCCAAGAATAACAATGATGTTGTAAGATTTGTTTCTGACGGTTATGATATGATTACTCTCAATATAAATGACCTCGAAATTAATAATGATGAGGCAGGCACAACGGTCAGCCTCATCAGAGGTGTTCTTCGTGGACTTAAGGATCATGGATACAAAATTGGTGGATTCAATGCTTATGCAACAAGTGATGTACTTGTTGGTGCGGGACTTTCATCGTCAGCAGCTTTTGAGGTAGTTGTCGGAACTATTATTTCCGGTTTATACAATGATATGAAAATAAATTCAGTTGAGGTTGCTCAGATTTCTCAGTATGCTGAAAATGTATTTTTCAAAAAGCCGTGCGGACTTATGGATCAAATGGCTTGTTCAGTCGGAGGAATGGTTAACATTGACTTTAAAGATCCGACAAAGCCAATTGTTAAGAAAGTACCTACCGAATTTGAAAAATATGATTACAGTTTTTGTATTGTTGACACAAAGGGTGATCATGTTGATCTTACAGATGATTATGCTATGATTCCCTCGGAAATGAAAAAGGTTGCAAATTTTCTTGGAGAAGATTATCTGAGAGATTGTGATTCAAACGAATTTTATATTCGCCTTGACGAAATTCGTGAGGCTGTTGGCGACAGACCGGTACTTCGTGCAATTCATTTCTTTAATGAGGAGCATAACGTTAAAAATGCCGTTTCGTCACTTGAAAACGGTAAGTTTGTTGAATTCCTTGACGCAATCAGAAAATCCGGTAATTCATCGTTTAAGTATCTTCAGAATGTATATACAACAAGAGATATTCAACATCAGAACATCTCGGTAGCCCTTGCACTCAGCGAAAGCCTTCTTCGCAATTACGGCGTGTGCCGTGTTCACGGCGGTGGATTTGCAGGTACAATTCAGGCGTTTGTTAAAAATGATTTTGTAAGTAATTACAAAGAATTTATAAATAAAATTTTCGGAGAAAACTCATGCCATGTTCTCAAAGTGAGAAAATACGGCGGAATAAAAGTAATGTAATTATGTAGGTTTTGTTTTTATTAAGGAGGACAAAATGAAAATTCTTGTTTTAGGCGGTGCCGGATATATCGGTTCGCATACAGTTTACAGACTTATTGAAAGCGGTAATGAGGTTGTTGTATTCGATAACCTTGAAACAGGTCATATCGAGGCGGTTCATCCCAAAGCAAAATTTTATAAAGGTGATCTCAGAAACAGAAGTGAAATTGACAGCGTTTTTGATAAAGAAAAAGGTATTGATGCTGTAATTCATTTTGCAGCCAATTCACTTGTCGGTGAAAGTATGACCAACCCTCTCAAATATTATGATAATAACCTCAACGGCACAAAGGTTTTGCTTCAGTCAATGGTTGCTCACGGAATTGATAAGATTGTATTTTCATCAACAGCGGCAACATACGGTGAGCCTGAGAGAACTCCTATTCTTGAAACCGATCCGACAAATCCGACAAACTGCTACGGAGAAACAAAAAAATCCATGGAGAGAATGTTCTATTGGGTTGAAAAAGCACACGGTTTAAGATATGTTTCTCTCAGATATTTCAATGCATGCGGAGCACATATCAGCGGAAAAATCGGTGAGGCACATAATCCTGAAACCCACCTTATTCCGATTATTCTTCAAGCGGCACAGGGTACCCGTGACTACATAAGTATTTTTGGCACTGATTATCCCACATCTGACGGAACTTGTATTCGTGATTATATCCATGTTACTGACCTTGCACAGGCTCATATTCTTGCAGTTGAATATCTTATGAAGGGCGGTAAAAGTGATATATTCAATCTTGGCAACGGTGTAGGTTTTTCTGTTCGTGAGGTAATTGAAAAAGCAAAAGAGGTTACACAGAAAGATATTAAGGTTGTTGAAGAAAGCAGAAGAAGCGGCGATCCTGCTGTATTGATTGCGTCAAGCGATAAGGCGAAAACTGTACTTGGCTGGAAACCTGAGTATGATGATCTGGGAACAATTATTAAAACAGCGTGGAAATGGCATTCAACACATCCCAACGGCTATAGTAAGTGAGGCGGTATTAATGAAGAACAGCGTTTACGGCTTAATATTAAGACTTGTTTCATACGGAATCAATACAGGGCTTATTGAAAAAGAGGATATAATCTACACGCAAAATAGGCTTTTATCGTTGTTCCATATGGATGAACCCGATGACAGTTGTACTTGCCTTACAGCAGATAACGAGGATACTCTTGAAGAAATTTTGTCGGGACTTCTTGATTATGCATACGAAAAAGGAATCATTCCCGAAAATACAGTAACATATCGCGACTTATTTGATGTGAAACTTATGGCTTCACTTGTTAAGCGACCGTCAGAAGTAATAAGAGAATTTTGGCAGAATTATAGCTGTTCTCCTAAACTTGCAACCGATAGCTACTATAAATTCAGCTGCGATACCGATTATATAAGAAGATATCGTATTAAGAAAGACTTAAAGTGGAAAACATCAACCGAATACGGTGATATTGATATCACAGTAAATCTTTCAAAGCCTGAAAAAGATCCAAAAGCTATTGCAGCGGCAAAACTTCAAAAACAGTCAGGCTATCCGAAATGTTTGCTTTGTAAGGAAAATGAAGGATATGCCGGAAGAGTAAATCATCCTGCAAGAGATAATCACAGAATTATTCCGCTCACCATTGACGGAGATAACTGGTTTATGCAATATTCTCCGTATGTTTATTACAATGAACATTGTATTGTATTTAACGGTGAGCATACACCAATGGTAATCAATGATTCCACATTCAGAAAACTGTTTGATTTTATTTCACAGTTTCCGCATTATATAATCGGTTCGAATGCTGATTTACCGATTGTAGGCGGTTCAATACTTACACATGAACATTTTCAGGGTGGCAGATACAGCTTTGCACTTAATAGGGCAGAGGTTGAAAGAAAGTTTATTGTTAATGGCTTTGATGATGTGGAGTGCGGAATTGTAAAGTGGCCTATGTCAGTTGTAAGATTGACAGGTAAAAACAAGGACAGCATTATTTCATTATCTTCTCATATTCTAAAGAGTTGGAGAGCGTACACGGACGCAGATGTTGGCATTTTTGCCGAAACAGATGGTGAAATTCACAACACTATCACTCCGATTGCTTTTACAAAGGATGGAAAATTTGTTATTGACCTCGTTCTCAGAAATAATATTACAAGTGAAGAGCATCCTCTGGGAGTATTTCATCCTCATGCGAATTTGCATCATATTAAAAAAGAAAATATCGGCCTTATTGAAGTTATGGGACTTGCAGTATTGCCCTCAAGGCTTAAAGATGAAATGGCTATTTTAAAGGATGCTATTCTTAATCACAAGGATGTAAGTGAAATTCCGAAAATCAGCAAACATTCCGAATGGGTAAATGAATTTGTTTCGCAGTATGATGAAATCAATGAAAATAATATTGATTCAATAATTCAAAATGAGATAGGAAAGGTGTTTCTTAATGTTCTTTTGGATGCAGGTGTATTCAAAAGAACTCCTGAAGGACAAAAGGCTTTTGATAAATTTATAAAGACGCTGTAGTAAAGGAAGTGCTAAAATGTCAAAGGTAAGGGTAGTGAATTTTGAACCTACATCCAAAGGTGAAAACACTCATCTTTATATAATAGAAAATAACAGCGGAGCAAGCGTGACATTATGTGATTTAGGCGCAAGTGTCGTTTCGATAAAAGTTCCCGACAAAAACGGTAGTATTAGAGATGTAGTTCTCGGCTATGAGCACATTGACGGTTATGAATTTGACGGAACATACTTCGGTGCTACTGTCGGAAGATGTTGCGGAAGAATTGCATACGGCAAGTTTACTCTTAACGGAGAAGATTATCAGCTCCCTGTAAACAATGGGAGTAACCATCTACACGGCGGATTTAACAGCTTTAGCCGCAAAGTGTGGCTTGCGGTAGTTGATGATAAAGTTCCAAATACAGTTCTATTTATGCTTGATAGTCCCGACGGTGATGAGGGCTATCCCGGAAATATGAAGGTCTTTGTACGCTACACCTTTGATGATGAAGATGTACTTACGATAAAATGGTCGGCAGTTTCCGACAAAGACACAATATGTAATCTGACCAATCATTCATATTTCAATCTTAACGGACATAAAAGCGGTAAAGTTACAGAAAATCACAAGCTGAAAATAAATGCAAATTTCTTCATACCTATAAATTCAAACCTCAATCCCACAGGAGAGATAACTCCCGTTAAGAATACATCGTTTGATTTTACCGAACCCAAGTTAATTGGAAATGGTATTGACAGAAAAAACGAGCAGATTGGTTTTGCAAACGGTATTGATCATATGTTTGTGCTGAATCATTCTGATGAAGAATTTGTGCTTGCAGCCGAAGCTGAGGGTATTGATAGCGGTATCACATTAAAATGCTATACTTCTCAGAAAGGTGTTCATGTATATACAGCAAATTATGTCGATGTTTTGTCCAATATGGGAAAGGATTCAGCGACATACGGAGAAAATCCAGCGTTTTGTCTTGAAACCCAGGGCTTTCCCGATGCTGTAAATCACAAGAATTTTCCTACGACAATATTAAAAGCAAACGAAAACTATACACAAACTACGAAATATATTTTTGGTATAAACAAATAAAATAAGCTAATTTCTAACTCCTTTTAAAAATAAAATCTCTCTAAAATCAAGGACCACCTATTTTTCTTGGGCGGTCCTTGATTTTTAATCTATGAGAATGTTTCATGTTTTACAGTATTACACCGTCTTAAACATATTCTGTTTTAGCGGTTATGTGCAATTCTGCTTGAAAATCACCCTGTTCTGTTTGCACCGTAAAACCGGAACATTCCTCTTGCACGGCTGTTTTTACAAACTGCATTTTTCAAATGCAAAAATAAAATTATTGATTCCGTATTGTCTAAAAATCCTTTGTTGTATACTGATAAGGCAGATAAGAAAAATCACGGCAAGGGAATTTTCTTATCTGCC
>OGDY01003610.1_pt1 | contig 11758 bp, 8 predicted proteins | sample 1570341 | NCBI WGS metagenome assembly OGDY01 (sample SAMEA2581972, study PRJEB24529) | metagenome | biome: Human gut stool | place: China | collected 2011 | reverse complement strand
GCATGATGGAGCCGATCCAGTGGCTGGAGAGCGCCTGCACAAGCCACTGGATCGGCTCCATCATGCCCTGCGCATAGTTCATAAACACGGTGAGCGTGCCGATGAGCATCACACCCTCGCGCGTGACGATGCCGCCGCGCCAGAGGACGAGCGCGAGCGCGAGAGAGGCCGCGAGCGTCGTTGTGGAAATGAAGATCGCGCGGAAGTGCATCGCGCGGACGCTGACCTTTTTCATGTCGGCGGTCAGCTCATCGAATTCCTTCTCCATCTTATCCTCAACGACGAGCGTTTTCGTCGTCGTCGCGCCGGTGATGCCCTCGTTGAAGGCGCCGGTGATGCGGGAGTTTTTCTCGCGCACCTGCCGGTGGAAGAACACGAGCTTCTTCTGGAAGTACATGGACGAGATCGCCACGATCGGCACGATCACGAGCACGCACAGCGCCATCTTCCAGTTGAGGATGAGCATCATAACGATGGCGCACACGAGATACGCCGAATGCCACACGCCCTCGGCCATGCTCCAGGCGAGCGTGCTCGCGATGCGGTCGGTATCGGACATGACGCGCGCGTGGACATAGCCGACGCTGTTCTGGTTGAAGTAGGAGAACGAGAGCGTCTGCAGATGGTTGAAGCTCTCGCGCTTGAGATCGCGGCCGACGGACAGCTCCAGCTTGCACGCGCCGAAGGCGGAGATATAGTTGGAGGCCGTCTGCGTGAGGATGACGACGACATACGCGCCGATGAACCAGCCGAGCCCCGCAAGGGTCGAGTCGGCGATGTAATGATCGATGGCGTACTGCTGGAAGAGCGGAATGACCGCGTCCATGGCGCTGCCGTAAAACGCCATGAGTACCATCCAGAAGATGAGCTTGCCGTAGGGTCTCATATACGGGACGAGGTTGGGGATACCGAACCATTTTGCGCCTTTGGTCTTTTTCTGCTCGTTCATGCTCCTTCCTCCTCTCCGATGGACATCTGCATGTCGTAGATCTTGCGGAAAATGCCCGGCTGGGCCAGCAGCTCCTTCGGGGAGCCGAGCTGACTTACGCGGCCCTTTTCGAGCACGAGGATGTTGTCGCAGTCGAGCAGCGTTGTGATGCGGTGGGAGATGATGATCGTCGTCGCGCCGCCGAGATCACGGTCGAGCGCCGAGCGGATCTTCTCGTCCGTCTCCGTATCGACGGCGGAGAGCGAATCGTCAAAAACGATGACCGGCGTTTTCTTCGTCAGCATGCGCGCGATGGCCACGCGCTGCTTCTGTCCGCCGGAGAGCGACACGCCGCGCTCGCCGACCATGGTGTCGTAGCCCTGCGAAAAACGGGTGATATCCCCGTCCACGCAGGCGGTGACGGCGGCGGCACGGATCTCCGCGTCGCTCGCGCCGCAGATGCCGATGTTCTCCTGCACCGAGCGGGAGAAGAGGAACGGCTCCTGCAGCACTACGCCGACGTTCTCGCGCACATAACGCGCGGGCATATCGGCAATGTCCACGCCGCCGACGGTGATCTTGCCCTCCGTGGGCGCGTACAGACGGCAGAGCAGAAGCAGCAGGCTGCTCTTGCCGGAGCCGGTGCCGCCGAGAATGCCGAAGCTCTTTCCGGCTGGTACGGTGAAGCTGACGTTTTCGAGCACGTCCGGGCCGTCCTCGCCGTAATGGAAGCTGACGTTTTCAAAGGTGATGTCCTTGTCCATCGGCGCTTCGGCGGCGTTGGGCGCGTCCTGCTCGGTCTCGGCTTCCAAAACCTCGCCGAGACGGTCGATGGAGACGCCCGCCTTGCTCATTTCGGAAATGATGCGGCCGAGACGGCGCACAGGGCCGATGAGCATCGTGTTATAAAGCGAGAACGACACAAATTCGCCTGCCGTCAGATTGCCGTTCACGCACGAGACCGTGCCGAGCACGACCACGAGCAGGATCTGCAGGCAGCTCGTAAAATCGCCCACCGCCCAGAAATCCGAGAGCGTCCGGGTCAGGCTGATCCAGCACTCGGTATACTTGTTGTTCTGCGCCTCGAACCGGTCGCGCTCAAACTTTTCGCGCCCGAACGCGCGCACGACGCGCACGCCCGTGAGGTTTTCCTGCGCGATCGTGGAGAGAACGCCCTCGTTCTCGTCGCACTCGGTGAAGCGCGCGCGGATCTTGTTATGGAAGAGCACGGAGTAGAGCACGATGATCGGCGCGATGACCCACGCGACGATGGAGAGCTTCGCGTTCATCAGCGTCATAAGCGTCAGCGCAAGGATAATGCGCACGATGATCTGGAAAACGGAGATGAACTGCTCCTGGAAAAAGTTTTTAATGCGCTCGACGTCGCTCGTGCAGCGCTGGATGATATCGCCGGTCGGATGCTCGGCGTGCCACTTCCACGGCAGGCATTCAATGTGGTGGAAGAGCCGGTCGCGCGCGGTCTTGACGAGCGTTTCGCCCGCTTTGGCGTTGAACATGTTCGCGCCATAGCGCAGCAGCGCCGCGACGAGACCCGCAAGCGCAAGAATGAGCGCGATGAACCACATGTTCGCGCGCAGAAACGCCACGCCGCCGAGCGACTCCACCCACCGGAGCGCCCACGCGGGCAGATCCATCGGCTGCGAGTCGATCACCGAGTCCACCGTTACGCGGATGACCTGCGGCGCGATCATTTCAACCACCGTGAGCAGCAGTCCCAGAAGGATGCACACGGCGAAGTATTTTCCGCTGCCCTCAAGCAGCGTGCCGAGCACGCGCATCGTGCGAGCGGACTTCTTTTTCTGTTCCAATTTGTCTACCTCTCAAAAAATTTGCTGAGTGGATCGGAAATAAATAGAAGAGTGGAATGGAGTAAAACGGACATTTATTCATTATAGCATACATTTATATTATTACAATTCATTTTTCCGTAAAAAGTCAGGCAATGGCAGAAATACCCCCTTGACGAACGTGTTATAATATTCTATTGGAAAAACAGGCTGCTTCCAGCAGAAAGAGGTTATATGTATGACAAAAGTTGATGTATTTTCCGGTTTCCTCGGCGCGGGCAAGACCACGCTCATCAAAAAGCTGATTGCGGATGCCTACGCGGGCGAAAAGCTCGTCCTTATCGAGAACGAGTTCGGCGAGATCGGCGTGGACGGCGGCTTCATGAAAGACGCCGGCATTGAGGTGACGGAGATGAACTCCGGCTGCATCTGCTGCAGCCTTACGGGTGATTTCCGCGCCGCGCTGCACGAGGTCTGCGAGCGCTACGCCCCCGACCGCATCCTCATCGAGCCCTCGGGCGTCGGCAAGCTCTCCGACATCGTGACCGCCGTGGAGCAGGCGTCGGACGGTGAGCTTACGATCAACGCGCTCTGCACCGTCGTAGACGCGGGCAAATGCAAAATGTATATGCGCAACTTCGGCGAATTTTTCAACAACCAGGTCGAATCCGCCGGGTGCATCATCCTCTCCCGCACCGCGGGCATCAAAGAGGAAAAGCTCGCCGAGTGCGTCGCGCTGCTGCGCGAGAAGAACCCCGGCGCCGTCATCATCACGACGCCGTGGGACGAGCTCTCCGGCGCGCAGATCCTCGACGCGATGGAAAAGCGCGACACGCTCACCGCCGCGCTTGAAAGCATTGAGCGCGAGCACGAAGAGGACGAGGATGAGCACGAGCATCACCATCATCACGACCACGAGCACGAAGAGCACGAGCACCATCATCATTTCGATGAAAACGGCAACTGCTCCTGCGGCTGCCATCACGACGATGACGAGGATGACGACGGGCATGAGCACGAGCATCATCACCACGACCACGATGAGCACGAGCATCATCACGATCACGGCGAGGAATGCGGCTGCGGCCACGACCATGAGCACCACCATCACGATCACGACGAGCACGACCACGATCACGAGTGCGGCTGCGGCCATCATCACCATCACCACGGCCACGACGCGGACGAGGTGTTCACGTCCTGGGGCATGGAAACGGCGAAGAAGTTCACCGAGGACGGCCTGCGCGCTGCGCTCACCGCGCTCGAGGACGAGGCCAAATACGGCGCCGTGCTGCGCGCGAAGGGCATCGTCGCCGCGAGCGAGGGCGAGTGGATCCACTTTGACTACACGCCGGGCGAGATCAACATCCGCCGCGGCAGCGCCGGTGTGACGGGACGGCTGTGCGTCATCGGTCACGAGCTGCACGAGGACGCCGTCGCCGAGCTCTTCCGCTGAAAGGGAGAATAAGCCATGGCAAAACAAGTCCCCGTATATCTCTTCACCGGCTTTCTGGAGTCCGGCAAGACGAAGTTCGCCCAGCAGACACTCGAGGACGCGAGCTTTAATAACGGCGACCGCATTCTCCTTCTCGTGTGCGAGGAGGGCGTGGAGGAATACGATCCCTCAACGTTCGCCGCGCCGACCGTGTTCACCGAGACGATCGAGAGCGAGAGCGATCTTACGACCGAAAATCTCGCGGCGCTTTTGAAAAAGCACCGCTGCTCCTACGTCATGGTGGAGTACAACGGCATGTGGACGCTCGACACGCTCTACACGAACATGCCGAAGGAGTGGATCGTGGCGCAGGAATTTCTGTTCATCGACGCGCGCACGTTCCTCAACTACAACAACAACATGCGCCAGCTCATGGTGGACAAGCTCCAGAGCTGCGAGCTGGCGGTGCTCAACCGCTTCCCCGAGGGCGACGAGGATCTCAAAATGCAGGCGCACAAGATCATCCGCGCCATCAACCGCCGGTGCGACATTGCCTTTGAAACGCCGGACGGCAAAATCAGCTACGACGACATTGAGCTCCCCCTCCCCTACGATCTCAACGCCCCCGTCTGCGAGATCGGCGACGCGGACTATGCGATCTTTCTGCAGGATATCATGGACCAGCCGGAAAAATACCGGAACAAGACCGTCTCTCTCAAGGGCAAGGCGATCACGAAATCGCGCAGTCTGAAGAAGGGATACTTCTACTTCGGGCGCGACGTGATGACCTGCTGCGCGAACGATATCCGCTTCATCCCGCTCGCCGCGGAAGCCGCGGATACGGAAGAGATCAAAAACCTTGCCTGGTACAAGCTCACCGCCCGCATCGACATCCGCACTCTGCCGGACGTGTACGAAGGCCCCGGCCCGGTGCTGCACATGGTGTCCATCGAGCCGTGCGACGTGCCGGAGCAGGAAGTTGCGACGTTCTACTGAATCAAACAAACCCCGCTCTATAATGCAGAAGCTCCCGGCGGACGAATTGTCCGCCGGGAGATTTTTTATTCCCAGCCGAGGATGAAGTGTTTGTAGTAATGCACGGCGAGAGAATAGAGGTTCGTTTTCGGGATGCCGTTCGCGCAATAGCTCTCTATCGCGCTGACAAAGCGAATGGAAGCGGTCTCGTGCGCAACGTATACGCTGTCCGAAAGCGTACCCGTTTCGTCCGTCACCGTGACGGTGCAGCTCTTTCCGCGCGGGCAGGTCACGGAAAGCGCGCCGTCCCGGACCGCCGCAGCGCAGCCCTCGCCCTCGCAGGTCACGGTATAGCCGGTCAAATCATCGCTCGCGCTCAGGGCGTAGAGCGAGAGCACCGCCTCCGTCTCCCCGCGGGAGAGCCGGTAGTCGTAGATGAAATTTCCGTCCCCGTCTGTGAGCTTTATAAGCGGCGGCATTACATCGTGCTCGCCGGAATACGCCTCCGCTTCGGTAAGTCCCGCGTGCTTGCCCTCCGTTTCCAGCAGCCGGACGGTGAAGCCTTCGCAGTCCGGCTCGTCCACCGGCACCACCGTACCGGCGGGGTCGAGCGCGCCGACGGCGTACCGGTTCCCGCTCGGGAACACGATCTCCGCGGCGAGGACGTTATCCTCCGGCGAGGGGTTATCGTAGAGCCGGATCTCCGTCACGTCCGCGGCGGGAAACGAAAATTCCGCCTCGCGCGCGGTGTCGCCGCTCTCCGGCGTCCACACGGCGCCGTACGGCAGCTCCCTTCCGGCAAGGTCCTCCGAGTGGAGCAGCCGGAAGTCCGTAAGCTCCGCGCCGCTGCCGGACGATACGCGCACCGCCACGCCGTACAGAAGCGAGCCGGTGCATCGCTGCCAGAACACCTTATCGCCGTTGATGATGCGCGGCGCAATGCGCCAGAGAATCTGGCTTTCGTATTCTCTTGAAACGGCAAAGCTCCGGCATTCCGTGAGCGAGTGAGAAAGAGCGCGGCCGTCCATCGGCAGGCGCACGCGCGCGTCCCAACGGAACACGCCGTTTTCCATGCGCGCCCCGTCAGGGTTTACCGTGGAGAGCAGATTCACGGAATCGTAAAAGTCCGCCGGGGTGTGGAATGCCGTGGAGTAGGTAAAGCCCTTGAGCACGAGCGGGTCGTAGTCCGGCGCAGCGGTCAGTATTTCGCCGAGCGCTTCATCGAAAAACATCGTCACCGCGCGGTGGTCGATGTTCTCATCATAATCCACGCAGAAGATCACGTCGGCGCGGATCTCCTCGATCACGCTGCGCAGATCGCCGAGCAGGTTTTCGCGCGTATACGGCGTCCCTTCGCGGTACGCTTCGTGGTTCGGCGCGGCGTGCGTCTCCGTCCGCCCGCTCAGCGACGGCGTCACGGCGTTTGGCGCTGCATTATAAATGTGTATCCCGTCGTCCGGGATGCTGTCGCCGTAGCCGAGGAAGATGATATTCTCCTCCGGTACGCCGTCGAGCGAGAGCGCGTTGATCGCCTCGTATACGCGCTTCTCCCCCAGTCCGGCGGCGTCGCCGGTCGAGACGAACACAACGTACACCTCGCTTCCGGCGTCGGTGAACTGTCCCGTCACTCCGCTCAGGAGATTGAGATCGTCGTCCTCGTGCGGCACGACGGCGAGCACGCGCTTTTCGGAAAAGATCGCTTTCGGCTCCGTCTCCGGCGCTTCGTACGCCGTTTTCGGCGCCGCAGCGCTCCACGCGGCGAAGAGCGCGAGCGCCGAGAGGACGGCCGCGCCCGCTATGGAAAGGAATGCGATGCGCCGCCCCTTTCGCGTGAACCCCCGCCAGAGCGAGAGCGCCGCCGCGGCAAGAAACAGCCCCCAGAACGCCGCGCGCGGCAGAGGATTCTCCCCCGCGGCGAACAGCAGGTCGGCGAGAACCGTGATCTCCGCGGCAAGAAAGACGCTCTGCACGATCCGGCAGAGGCCGTCCCACAGTGTATACTTTTTCTCCAAGCTCATCCCCCCTGCCGCATTATACCCGCTTTTCGCGCGAAGCACGCGCATACCACGCCGCGATCGCCGCGGGGGCTTCCTCGCGGTTTTCTATCGTCAGCGGGAAAAGCTCCACGCCGTTCTGCGCGCGCACCTCGTCCAGAAACGCATTATGCTCCGGCTTGATGACGCCGAGCACCGGTGTGCCGGAATGTATCGCCGCGAGCACCGCGGCGCGGAACGCGTACGCGTCCAGCTCCATGCGCCCAAGCTCGTCCATGAGGATAATGTCGCATTCCCGCTCCGCGAGCAGCGCGCAGCCGCGGCCGTCAAAATGCTCCGGGCGCTTTTCGTAAGCGCCGCCGCGACGCCCGACGAGGGCGTCCGGCGTGAGATCGCACTCCGTCCACACGGGCGGGACGATGAAAACGTCAAATCCGGTCCCCGTCGGGATGCTCACGGTGAGAAAACCGCCCCGCCGGAGCGCAGAATTTGCACAGAAAAAGCGGCGGATGGCCGTGCTTTTGCCGGTCTGCACCGCGCCGGTCAGAAAAAACGCACTCATAATTCTTCTCCATTTCGCCCGTTTTGTTCTCTTTGAGTATAAAAAGGCGCGCGCTTTCTGTCAAGCGCGGCGCGGCGCGTTTTTTCGCCGTATTTGCCAATTGCAATCCGGGCTCATACATGATATTGTATCGTTCGGCAAAAGGAGGGCAAGATATGGTCATTCACGGTTTGCAGAAATTAACGCTGCTCGACTATCCGGGTCATACCGCCTGCACGGTGTTCACCGCGCACTGCCCGTGGCGCTGCCCCTTCTGCCACAACGCCTCGCTCGTGCTCGAGCCCGAGAGCCAGCCAGTGATCCCGGAGGAGGAGATCTTCTCGTTCCTCGCCCACCGGAAGGGGCTGCTCGACGGCGTTGCCGTCACCGGCGGCGAGCCGACGCTGCAGCGCGATCTGCCGGAGTTTCTGCGGAAGATCAAAGCTCTCGGTTTTGCCGTGAAGCTCGATACGAACGGCACGAACCCCGCCATGCTCCGCGCCATTTTGAGCGAAAAGCTCGCCGACTATGTCGCCATGGACATCAAAGCCGGACGGGAGAACTATTCCGCCGTCACCGGCACGCTGCATCCCGGCCTGGCCGCCGTGGAGGAGTGCGCCCGGATGCTCATGGACGGCGATACCGATTTGGAATTCCGCACAACGGTCGTGCGCGGCCTGCACTCGGCGGAGGATTTTGCCGATATCGCCGCGTGGCTGCCGGGGAACGAGAAGTATTTCCTTCAGGCATTCAAGGATTCCGGCGACGTGATCTCCGGCGGCTGCGCCGCCTTCACGCGCGAGGAGATGGAGTCGTTCCGGGCGATACTGCTGCCCGCCATACCGAACGCCGAGATCCGCGGCATGGACTGATCCCCGTCTCCGCAATATATGCCGCCGCCCCGCCGTTTTTGGGGCGGCGGCACTATATTTAGTGGTAAAAGAAACAAATAATGAAAATCAGATACTATATATTGACACCATCAAGGCTCAATGATATTATAATGGAGCGCGGCGGACAGGACATGCGGTGCGCATTACTTTGATTAAAATTATAGAAATATATGGAGGAATACTATGTACCGGGTTGTGAAGCGCGACGGCAGGATCGTTGACTTTGAGATCAGCAAGATCGCCAACGCGATGAAAAAGGCGTTCGACGCCACCGAAACCAATTATAACCAGAGCGTCATCGATTTTCTGGCCGTTATGGTCACGGCGGATTTCCAGCCGAAGATCACCGACGAGCTCATCCACATCGAGGATATCCAGGACAGCGTTGAGAGCGTCCTCTCCCGCGGCGGCTACGAGAACGTTGCCAAGGCGTACATTCTCTACCGCAAGCAGCACGAGAATCTCCGCGCCGTGAGCGACACGGTACTCGACTATAAGAAGACCGTCGATAACTATCTCAAGATCAACGACTGGCGTGTGAAGGAAAACTCCACCGTCACCTACTCCGTCGGCGGTCTCATTCTCTCGAACTCCGGCGCGATCACCGCCAACTACTGGCTGAGCGAGGTGTACGACGAAGAGATCGCCAACGCCCACCGCAACGGCGATCTGCATCTGCACGATCTGAGCATGCTCACCGGCTACTGCGCCGGCTGGAGTCTGAAGCAGCTCATCCAGCAGGGTCTCGGCATTCCGGGCAAGATCAACTCCACCCCGGCGAGCCATCTGAGCACGCTGTGCAACCAGATGGTCAACTTCCTCGGCATCATGCAGAACGAATGGGCGGGCGCGCAGGCCTTTTCCTCGTTCGACACCTATCTCGCGCCGTTCGTGCGCGTGGACAAGCTCTCCCAGAAGGAAGTCAAGCAGTGCATCCAGTCGTTCATCTTCGGCGTGAACACGCCGTCCCGCTGGGGCACGCAGGCGCCGTTCTCCAACATCACGCTCGACTGGACCGTTCCGGCCGACCTGCGCGATCTGCCCGCGATCGTCGGCGGCAAGGAGCAGGACTTCACCTACGGCGACTGCCAGAAGGAAATGGACATGGTGAACAAGGCGTTCATCGAGATCATGACCGAGGGCGACGCCAACGGCCGCGGCTTCCAGTACCCGATCCCGACCTACTCCATCACCAAGGATTTTGACTGGAGCGAGACCGAGAACAACCGCCTTCTCTTCGAGATGACCGCCAAGTACGGCACGCCGTACTTCTCCAACTACATCAACTCCGACATGGAGCCGAGCGACGTGCGCTCGATGTGCTGCCGTCTGAGGCTGGATCTGCGCGAGCTGCGCAAGAAATCCGGCGGCTTCTTCGGCTCCGGCGAGAGCACCGGCTCGGTCGGCGTCGTGACGATCAATATGCCGCGCATCGCCTATCTCTCCAAGACCGAGGACGAGTTCTATCAGCGGCTCGACCACATGATGGACATCGCGGCCCGCTCGCTCAAGACCAAGCGCACCGTTATCACCAAGCTCCTCGACGCCGGGCTTTATCCCTACACGAAGTACTATCTCGGCACCTTTGAGAACCACTTCTCCACGATCGGTCTCGTCGGCATGAACGAAGCGTGCCTCAACGCCCGCTGGCTGCACAAGGATCTCACCGATCCCGAGGCGCTGGAGTTCACCAAGGCCGTTCTCAACCACATGCGCGAGCGGCTGAGCGATTATCAGGAAAAGTACGGCGATCTCTACAACCTGGAAGCGACCCCGGCGGAGAGCACGTCCTACCGTCTTGCCAAGCACGACCGCAACCGCTACCCCGAGATCATCACCGCCAACATGAACGGCACCCCGTACTACACCAACAGCTCTCACCTGCCCGTGGGCTACACGGAGGATATTTTCTCCGCGCTGGATATTCAGGACGATCTCCAGACGCTGTACACCTCCGGCACGGTGTTCCACGCCTTCCTCGGCGAAAAGCTGCCCGACTGGCGCGCCGCCGCCGATCTCGTGCGCAAGATCGCCGAGAACTACAAGCTGCCGTACTACACGATGAGCCCGACGTACTCCGTCTGCCACGACCACGGCTACATTACCGGCGAGCACTTCACCTGCCCCAAGTGCGGCAAGGACACCGAGGTCTGGAGCCGCATCACCGGCTACTACCGTCCCGTGCAGAACTGGAACGACGGCAAGGTGCAGGAGTTCAAGGACCGCAAGGAGTACAACATCGGCCACAGCCACTTCACCGGCGGCATCCACCGCCACGAGGCCTGCTGCGGCGACGGCACCGTCGCCCACGGCATGCAGCCCGAAGAGGTCGGCACCGTTTCCGCGGCGCATACCGCGCAGCTCTTCACACGCACGACCTGCCCGAACTGCCGCGTGGCCGAGAAAATGCTCGACAAGGCCGGATTTGCCTACGAGAATCTGACCGCCGAGGAACACCCCGATCTCTGCCGCGAATACGGCATCAAGGGCGCGCCGACGCTCGTGCTCTCCGACGGTGTGCATTTTGAGAAATACTACGGCGTAGCCGAGATCAAAAAGCTCCTCGCCGAGACCGCGCAGAAGGCGGAATAAGCCGCTTTTTCCCGCACAAAATAGAAACGAAGCCCGCTCCGGCTAAATTTTTCACAACGCCCTTCATATCATTATCTATTCCGTAGCAGCTTAAAATATCCATCGCCATTTTTACCTGTATGCCCATAAGCGGTACCGAATCGGAAAGTGGCACGGGTACAAATGATGTAGCCGTAACAATACCTGCGGCTAAAGCCGCGTATTTCGGTATCTTGTGCTTTATCATCATTTCTGCCATTTGACCCTGCGCTTTTTTGAGCGACGGGATAAAGCTTTCTCTGAGGTAATCGTCAAGATTATGATGTGCCCAGCTGTTTATCTCAGATTTCTGCACATACTCGTCGCCAAGATCGCTGTTAGTAGAATAGGTAAACACCTCAACGCCGTTTATTCTGCTGCGTTTTCCGGCTTCGCCGACAGCGTCCTTTATCTGAGCGACTTCGTTCTCGTCAAGATTATCCACCTTTGTAATAATAACGCACACGGGGATATTTCTTGCCTGTATGTCCTTTATCAGCTTTTCATCAATATCCATAAAGACTACTTCTCCATCTAGGAAACCTAATCCTTTAGTTTCTTCAACTTCATACCC
>OGDY01003608.1_pt1 | contig 11763 bp, 5 predicted proteins | sample 1570341 | NCBI WGS metagenome assembly OGDY01 (sample SAMEA2581972, study PRJEB24529) | metagenome | biome: Human gut stool | place: China | collected 2011 | reverse complement strand
TATGGGTGTATAATGAGCAAGCACAGGACAAGAAAATAGAGTTTGAATTTTTAAAAGATGGAAAGAAATGCACTTCTTTCCCGTTCGGAATCAACTTTACCGGTTGGCGTGCAGCGTGGGTATGTTATGAACGTGATATGGAGGGGACACCGGAAGAGGGGATGAACGAAATCCGTATTATTGCTCCCGATAGTGAAGGGAAGCTGTATTTAGATCATATCATACCCGCCAGCAAGGTGGATGCCCGCCAGCAGACGGCTGACGTGCAAGTCCCTTTTGTGAATAAGGGAACTACCAATCATTGGCTTGTTATTTACGAACATTCTTTATGGAAACCGGATATAGCCTTGACTCCGGTAAGCGATGTGCAGAAACAGGAAATGAGGGTGATAGAGAAACGCTTCAGAGATATGCTTTATACACCCGGCAAGTTGTCGGATAAGGAAATGGCGGCTATTCGTAAGCAATACGACTTCTACAAGATTACATATAGAAACGGTAAGGTGAGCGGTCTGCCTATCTTCATGGTACGTCAGTCGGAAGCTTACGAACGTATGATACCGAATTGGGATAAGGATATGTTTACCAAGCTGGGTATGGAAATGGACAAGTATTTCAAACTGATGAAACGTATTGCCATAGCCTATAACAATGCAGCGGATGTTGCTGTGCAGGATGAATTGAAGCAAAAGTTCCTTGCCATGTACGACCATATTACCGACCAAGGCGTGGCTTACGGCAGTTGTTGGGGAAACATTCATCATTACGGTTACAGTATGCGCGGACTCTATGTAGCCTATTTCCGGATGAAGGAGGTACTGAATGAAGCCGGCAAGCTGAATGAAGCCGAACGCACGCTGCGCTGGTATGCCATCACTAACGAGGTTTATCCTAAACCTACCGTAAACGGTATAGATATAGATTCTTTCAATACGCAGACTCAGGGACGTATGGCCAGTATCCTGATTATGGAGGATACTCCGGAAAAGCTGCAATATCTGCGTTCTTTCTCGCGTTGGTTGGATTATGGATGCCGTCCGGCTCAAGGATTGTCGGGTTCTTTCAAGAAAGATGGAGCTTGTTTTCATCATCGTAATAACTATCCTGCCTATGCTGTTGGCGGCTTGGACGGGGCTACGAATATGATTTATCTGTTGAGCGGAACAGGATTCAAAGTATCTGAAATAGCACACGAAACAGTAAAGAATGCATTGCTCACCATGCGTTTCTATTGTAATACCAAACAGTGGGCTCTCTCCATGTCAGGACGCCATCCCAATGGAAAGGGACAATTGATCCCCGTACAATATGCTACTTTGGCATTAGCTGGCACTCCCGATGGGAAACAAAAATACGATCCTGAATTGGCTGCTGCTTATCTGCGTCTGGTTTCTTATACGGAAACTCCTGATAAGAATGCTCCTGACTATCTGCCGAAGGCATCTACCGCTTACGAACAAAAGCTAAAACAGCTATTTGAAGCACAGGGATTCCGCCCCGAACCCAATCCGCAAGGTAATCTGGCGTTAGGGTACGGTTGTGTTTCAGTACAGCGCCGGGATAACTGGGCAGCTGTGGTACGCGGACATTCCCGTTACCTTTGGGCAGCAGAACATTATCTGGATGCCAACTTCTTCGGTCGTTATTTGGCTCACGGCAGCATGCAAATATTAACCGGAAAGCCCGATGAAATGGTTACTTTTACCACCAGTGGCTGGCAAGAAGCAGGATTCGATTGGAACCGTTTCCCCGGTACGACGACTATTCATTTACCATTCGATCAGCTTCGCGCTAAAGTGATGAATGTAGATACTTTCTCCGGCATGGAAGAAATGCTTTATTCCGATGAGGCTTTTGCTGGTGGCTTGTCTCAGGCGAAATTAAATGGTAACTTCGGCATGAAGCTTCATGAGCATGACAAGTACAACGGCTCACACCGTGCCCGCAAGTCTTATCACTTCTTCAATGGAACGATTGTATGTCTGGGTACGGATATTGAGAATACAAATGAAGAGTTCCCGACAGAGACTACCGTTTTCCAATTGGCAGCCACTACTCCCGAAATGCATGATTACTGGGCAGCTTATAAAAGTGACGGACAGACCTATATCGATCCTAACGGAGTAGGTTATTATTTGTCGAAAAACTCGATGAAAGTGGCAAAATATGAAAAGAATTTCCCACAAGTTACCGTAGGTGAACGTAATCCGAAACCTACTTCCGGTGATTGGGTTTCATTGGTATTAGAGCATGGAAAGGCTCCGAAGGGTGCTTCTTATGAATATGCTGTCCTGCCCCGTACGGATGCAGTTTCCTTGAAAGCTTTCGCAAAGAAACCGTCTTACAAGGTATTGCAACAGGATCGCAACGCTCATATCGTTCGTTCTCTGACTGATAAGCTGACCTCATACGTACTTTTTGAAACACCACAGGCATTGCCTGAGGAGGGTTTGCTGCAGAAAGCTGATACTTCCTGACTCGTCATGATACGTGAAGACAAAGATAAGCTCTTATTGACCGTTTCCCAACCGGATCTGGCACTATATCGGGGGCCGAGCGATGAGGCTTTTGACAAGGATGGCAAACGTATGGAACGCAGCATTTATTCGCGTCCTTGGATTGACAATGATAGTGGTGAGATACCTGTAACCGTTACTTTAAAGGGTGAATGGAATGTTGCAGAAACTCCCTATTGCAAAATGATTTCCAAAGATAAGCAGCAAACGGTTCTGCGTTTTATATGTAGGGATGCCGCCAGCTTCGATGTGGAGCTGAAGAGATAATGAAATTAATCCTTAAAATAGCGCTGTGATGAAAGTAAAGAATATAATGTTGTGTGCAACGGCTCTCACTCCTTCCTTGGTTTGGGCGAAAGAGTTGCCTAATATCATCTATATTGTAACCGATCAGCAGACCGCCTCTGCGATCAGTTGCATGGGAAACGATGACTTGCATACCCCGAATCTGGATAAGCTGGCACAGGCAGGTATCCTGTTCCGTAATGCCTATTGCTCTACGCCCCTGAGTGGGCCTGCCAGAGCGGCTATGTTTACAGGCTATACTTCGCACGAAGTAGGACTTGCCCGAAACGGTACGCCGATACCGGACTCATTGCGTACCCGGACTTTGGGAACATTGATGCAGGATGCCGGTTATGATTGTATCTATGCCGGTAAATGGCATGTACATACAGCCTCCATGCCGGATAAAGAGTTCGGTTTTACTACTATCCATCCGCATAGTGATAATGGGTTGGCAGAAGCCTGTGTTGGTTTTCTGGAACAAGAACATACCAAACCCTTTTTCCTGGTGGCAGGGTTCGATAATCCGCATAATATCTGTGAGTACGCACGTAGCCAGAATTTGCCTTGGGGAAATCTAAAAGACCTGCCGCAGAGTGAGTGGCCGGGACTACCCCTTAATTTCGCTAAGAATCCCTATGACGCTGATGTTATCAGTTATGAGCAGAGCTTGAATTATTCGGCTTATCCTACCCGTAACTACACTTCGGATGATTGGCGCTGTTACCGGAGCCTCTATTACCGTCTGGTTGAAAAGGTGGATGCAGAAATCGGTAAGATTCTGAATGCTATGGACAAACAGGATTTATGGAAGAATACAGTCGTGATATTTACCAGTGATCATGGCGACGGAGTGGGAGCACACCACTGGAACCAGAAATCGGCTTTATATGAAGAGGTGGTAAATATCCCTTTGATTGTAACCTTACCGGGGAAGAAGAATGCCGGCAAGGAGATGCCGCAACTCGTGAATAATGGTGTGGATTTCTTTGCAACAGTTTGTGACTGGACAGGTATCCGGCTTCCTGAAGGCCTGCATGGTGTCTCTTTCAGATCGTTGGTAGAGAAAGCCGATCCGTCATTGAAGCACCAGGACTATATCGTAACCGAAACCACTTTCGATAAAGGCGGGAACACACGTGGCTGGGCTTTACGTACCTCTCGCTATAAATATGTGTTGTACGACAAAGGCCGTTACCGCGAGCAACTTTTTGATATGGAAAAAGACCGTGGTGAAATGCGGAATCTCGCCATCGAGGAGAAATACAAAGAGATCCTGCTGCAACACCGTGAGTACCTGCACGACTGGATGAAGTTGCATCATGTAGCGCAGATACGTAAAGATGTACATACGATTCCGGGCGTAAATCCGGAATAAGATCAATGATTACCCCAACAAGCTGCGGACTGCCGCCTGGTAAGTTTCCAGCTTGTTGGACTTATGAATTGCTTTTTTGGCTTTCCGGTCTCCATCCGGCATTAGATATTCCCAGAAGTTCTTCATTTTCGTCAGCAGTTGCTTGTCTCCCCCTTCCAGAAGATTACCATACTGGGCAAATACATCAGCATGGAACAGTCTGAGTCTCTCCTGCATATCCTTTTCGGAAAGCGGATGTCCCTGTTGATACTCCAAAGCTAAGGCGGGATTGGCAAGCAGTCCACGACCTATCATGATACCTGCCAGTTGTGGGAAACGTTCTCTGATGGCCTGTATATTTTCTACTGTAAGTAAATCACCGTTATAAATAAGCGGATGGCGGCATTCGTTGTAGAAGGTTTCAAAACCTTTTAAGTCGACTTCCCCCTTATATTGTTGTTTACCCAATCGGGGATGCATGATGATATGTGTCAGTGGCAGTTCATTCAGCAAGGGTAGCAAAGCCAGACATTCTTCCGCGTTCTCCCAACCCAACCTCATCTTGACAGAGAGCTGAAGGTCGGGGTGATTCTTTATGGCAGCAGTCAGCAACTCCCGTACCTCTTCGGGATAAGGAAGCATTCCTGAACCATTGTGCCGTTTAGCCAAAAGAGGGAAAGGACATCCCAGATTTATGTCCACATTCTTATATCCTTTTTCGATGAATAGGGCTATTATCTGCTCCATTTTGTCCACATCGGGAGCAATGAGTTGCGGAATAAGCTGCACGCCACGGTTGTTTTCCAGAGTAATCTCACGCATATCTTTTTTTCGGATTTCTCCGTGCTCCACACGTACAAAAGGAGTATAATAACTCTCTATACCGCCGAATATACGGGCATGCGCTTGTCGGTAAATAGCCTCGGTGTAACCTTGCAACGGGGCAAAATGAATGGGGAGGGTACTCTGCATATCAATCAGTTATTCAATATTTCTGCAAAGGTAACTATTTTAGCGGAATAACCATGTTCATTAAAACCATACCTGAACTATACTTGAACCATACTTGCTCTGTACCAACCCCGTACTTCCTCCGTGTAGAGGTACCTCTGAGTGGAGAATGTACGGAGCAAGTCTGGTCTAAGTATAGCTCAAGTCTGGCTCAGGTATGTAGCCGAGTAATTACTACAAATATTCTTTCGTGATTCTCAATTTTGCTGTAGGCTGAATTCTACAGGTTGTCCATGTTGGCAATGAACAGTGAGAATGGTATTCTTTCCGTCTGCTGTCAGGGTTACTTTTTCATTGGGCGTACTGATTTTCCATTTTCCTTTTAATTCCAGTCTCTTTTCAAGAACGCGACTGGGATTCTTGGTGGTATATGCCTTTTCCTCAATATTTAGGTTTGGATCGCAAACGCTCATAATGATATTCGCTTTGTCCTTCCTATACATAACCATTGTTTCTGCCGGAATAAGACTAAGCAGGCTATCCCGTTGCGAGCGATAGGTTTCGAAGACAGCATAGGCGGTAATATCAGTTAATCGGTCGTGTACGATATGTGCACTATCATTCCGTTGTAATACTTCGTATGTTTGCGTAGCCTCATAGTTTTTTAATTCCTGATCGGTTGGCTGTATCCATACGAGGTATTCATACGTTCCATTTTTAGGGGCTTTTCCATGTTCAATCCATGCTGAAGCGAAAGTGCCCTGTGTTACAGCACGTGTTTTTTCATGACGGGATTCTTGTTTCGTGATCTGTATTTGTACATTACCGTCTTTCACGAAATAATGGTTATTGTAACCGTCCCGGATAGAAAGTAACTTTTCAGTAGTACCGGAAAGTTTCTTTTTGAAACCAATCTCTTTTTCTTCTTCTCCGTTAACGAGGATGGTGCTTTTCCCTTTTTGGAATGTACTCTGGAAGAGAGTTGTTTCGGTTGGATATTCGTTATTGCTGTTATGAATACCTGTTCCTAAACAGATCATCCTGTTTTCAAAACAGAATACTGATTTGCGGGCCACGAAATCCGGGGTGAAGTTTTTCAGTTCACGTTCCATCAGTTTCGTTACAAACATGCCGTTTTTCCCTTCCAGTGAACTACTGCCTGAGAAATTTTCTTTGGAATGTGCCATGGTAGTTCCCGGTAGCGGGCTGTCCAATAATTCGAATGGCAAGTGGATGGTCGTAGTTCCCGGTAGGCGATTCCAATCCCAACCGTTCTCATCGTAACCGCTGGAAAGGCGTGAGGGGTATCCCATAATCTGGACAGAACCATAACTCTGATAACGTCCGTAGCGGTTATCTTTCCGGTAAATCTCAGATCCCCAGACGTCAGTGGTATACCCTTTTAAGGTTACCATCCAATCGCTTCTCCGGAAAATACCTGCCGCCCCATAGTTATATACAAAAAATCCTTGTGGGGCAGAGGCGGGAGTGATACCTTGCGTTTTGAAGTAACGCGCTTCGGGGGGATCCTTTTCACAAAGCCGCAGGTAGTCTGCTGCCAGATGATGATCGAAGGCATTACCTTCTCCTGATAAGTCTCCTGACAAGGCAAGATAAGCAAAAGCAGCTACATCATCCGCTTTCATCGAGCCGCCGAAAGGATGTCGTCCGCTGATGCCAACTCCCCACTCATATTTGTTGGAGTAGTTACGCATGGCAATAAAGGCGGATTTCAGTACTTGACGGGCTTCTTCGGTAGGTTCATAGACCGTTTTATTGGTTAAGGAGATGAATTGTCCTACCATGGCTAACACACCTGTGGTATAGGCCGGATAGAAACCGCCATGGTGAAAAGTGGTTCCGTCTACTTTGATGCCTCCGATAGTGCCCGGAGTGTATTGAAGAGAAGAGGATACCCAACGGGAAAGGCCTTTCAGTGCGCGTACTCGTTCCCGCTCGTCAGTGAACAGCAGTGCTGAAACTGTTTTAGCCATTAAAAGAGTATGCCAACTGTCCAGCAATTCATCTCTGCCGTATTGATAAGGCCGACGGGTTTCTTGCAAGGCAGACCAGAAAATGAGGGTAGACAAGATATTATCCCGGTTGGGAGTCTTCCAGATAGCGTCACGCATTAACCAGGCTGTAGTATATATTTTCCGTACTTGATAGCCGTAATGATGATTGGTTCCCATTCCGCTACCGAAAGAGAATCCCTGACTGATGGCAAAGTCCCAGACAGTGAAGTAATTCTGACGGGAAGATTCGGAATGATTGTAATAAGCATCGTAAGCGAATCCGGAGAGCATTGTTTCCAGGTCATTCCAGGATATTTCTCCTTTAGAACGGTCCAGTTCATCGGGAGTCAGGATAGGAGCACCTGTGAATCCAGTTCCGGAGCGTTGAATATTGGCTTTCTGAAAAACATCGTATGCTTTGGAGACTGCTTCTTTCGGTGCTTTTTGAATATCGAGGGCGGTGGTCAACCGTTGTTCCACTGTGCACAGTTCCTCTTTTTCTGCTTGAGTGAGGGTGGCAGGTAGTGGGATATCATACTTATATTGTTCCCATTGCCAAACCCGGCACCAATGCCACAGGTCACGATAGGAAAGGGAGTTATTGTAAGGTATTTGCAAGTCGGGGGTAGTGCGGTCGTTCATCTTTTTCACAGGGAAAGTCAAACGGTCCAGAAATATGCGGCCTTTTCGTTCAGGGGCTATCAGGCGATAACTTGCTATTTCTTTGTTTTGTTTATTTCCTTTCATGTGTTGGAAGCCAATCCAGCAAGCGCGCCAGCCAGCCGATGCCAACTGGAAACTGAACCAATAAGACACATCTCCTTGGGGGGAAAGGAACTCAAAACGAATGGAATCTTGCTGGGGGACTTCATTATAAATCCATAAAGTTATTCCGTATGAATTTTCCATTTGTTCATCAAGGGTGAGAAGCTGTTCCAGAGAAACATTGAGTTTGGAACCGGAATGGAAATCCCATTCCAGGCTTTGTTTCCCTTCTTTATAATACCGGGTGGACAGGGCGATTTTTCCCTTATCGGCTGTTGTAAACTCTTTGGGGATTTCTGTCTCAAAACCTATGAATTGAGCAAAAGATACTTGGCTGCATAGCAACGCAAGGGTGAATAGCAAGTGTTTTCTGGTCATAAGGTATATTGTTTTTTAAAAGTTATAAAAGAGGAGAGGAACCTCACGGTCACTCTCCTCCACACATATCAAATTGATTAAGGTCTATTTGATTTCATTTTAAGGTTAGAAGTTCTGTGTAATTAAATGATTATTTCCAATATTTGTTTTGTTCCAATTTGGTGTTTACACCCAGTTCCTTGGTGGGGATAGGAAGGAACTGGTTCTTTTCAGTTGTATTACTTACATACTGAGCCGCTCCTTTGGCATTGTTGGCAGTAGACCAACGTGCATCATTGACTGCCGCTCCCAAATCCTCTTTGATAGCCTTGTAGTAAATGCCCCAACGTACCAGGTCGTACTTGCGAAGAGACTCAAAGCAAAGTTCACGACCGCGTTCATCACGGATCAATTTCTGGAAGTCACCGTATGACAAATCTTTCACTTCGTCAATTCCTGCACGTTTACGTACTTCGTTGATACATGTGTAAGCTAATGCTGTAGGACCTTGGTTTGCTTCGTTTTCAGCTTCAGCGAGCATGAGCAGTACATCGGCATAACGCAGGAGACAATAGTTCTCTTGAGTATAGTTCTTATGCTTAGGGCTGCTGCTCTCCCATTCACGACGGTATTTGCCACAACGACGGTCTACAATCTGATTATCTTTCCAAGCAACCTGTACATCTTTGTTATTGAGTTTGTAAGGTGCCATAGCAAGATCGCGGCGAGCATCTTTTGCATCATACAAATCCCACAGAATCAAACTACCGGCATAGAATGCATACGTATAACCGGCGCCTGTTCCTGCTGAGTTTTCTTGAAGGTTACCGATTACATTACCGATACGGCTTTCAGTATAACTACCATCATCACGTGTTCCAACAAATTCTACTTCCCACATGCTTTCATTGTATGTAGTTTCATATTGGTCAGAAGCTAAGGCTTGCCACATGGCATATACATCCGGGTTCAGCTTATGTTTTTTAGAGTCGTATACTGCTTTAGCATACTTGGCAGCTTTTTCATAATATGGCTTTCCACCTTTTGAAGGTTCGCCTGCACGCCACAAACATACGCGGGCCAGAATACCTTCTACTACAGTTTTCTTTACATGAGAAGGAGACTGATCATAGCTACTGTTATCTACCATATCGAGGCAGTCTTCCATTTCCTGAATGATCCAGTCGAGTGCTTCGGCGTGGGGGGTAGCCTCCAGACTGCTGACGGTAATATCTTTTACTGTTTCTTTACGGATGGGCACTTCATACCAACCTTGTACCAGCAAGAAATGATAATAGGCGCGTAGGAATTTAGCTTCTCCTTTGATGCGTGCTCTTACTTTCTCGTCAGAGATACTGGCTCCATCGATATTGTCGAGCAATACATTGGCATTATTGATTCCTGAGTAAAGTGATTCCCATGTGTACCATAGATCGGTATTACCCGTATTATGTGAATTGGCCACTACCGCACTTGTTTGGTTTTGACGATAGTAATAACTCAAATCGTCAATATTGGACAACATGCAAGAATAACGGTTTCCATACACATGTTCTGCTGCCATTGTCCAGTATACACCGGCTAATGCCATTGTGCAATCAGTTTCATTCTTGTAGAATGTTTCAGGCGCTACAAAATCGTAGGGCTTGGTGTCAAGCATATCGCAACCAGCCATAGAAGTAACTATTGCCAAGATGCAAACTTTCTTGAAGATATTATTGATACTTTTCATATTAGTTTCTTGATTTTAGGTGATTAGAAGGTTATGTTAATACCAAGTGATGCGTTGAATGAACGCGGATAAGCGGACCAGTCGAAACCGGGAGTCAATACACTGTTACGTGTAGAAACCTCAGGATCGGAACCGGAATAACCTGTAATGGTGGCTATATTCTCTGCCGAAACAAAGAGTCTGGCTGCACTGATACCTAAAGAACGCAATGTATTAGGTGTGAAATTGTAACCCAGTGAGATGGTCTTTAACTTCAAGAACGAACCGTCTTCTATATACAGAGAACTGTAGTATTCTGCACCGATAGCTCTTGCACGTGGCATGTTGCTAGCCGGATTCTCAGGACTCCAGCGGTTTGTATAAGAAGCGAACATATTTGTATTCTTCTTGCTTTGAGGATTTTCAAATACCATGCGGTTCGCATTCAAAATATCGTTGCCGTAGCTCCATTGCAGGAAGATATTAAGATCCCAGTTCTTGTAGACAAAGTTATTGCTGAAACCACCTGTATGCTTGGGCTGTCCGTTACCAATAATGGTGCGATCGTCATCAGTGATTTTATTGCCTTCTTTATCACTTAGCTTCTTATATTTCGGATCACCCGGTTGGGCATCGTCTGAAATACGAACTACATCATCTTTCAGTTTGTATATGGTTTTGCCATTAGCATCAACTGAGGTGTTGAAATCTTCATATTTGTAAACACCGTCATAGATGAAACCGTACATACTTCCGGCTGCGTCACCTTTTTTGCTGATATAAGCAGGCATGGTCTTATATTTGTTATCCCAGTTTACGAAACTGATCATGTCATCTTGCCCGTAATTCAGTTCTACAATCTTATTGCTGTTGAAGGCAATGTTAAAGTTAGAAGTCCATGTAAAGTTCTTACCCTTGATGTTTATAGTTTCCAGTGTAAGCTCAAAACCTTTATTGCGTAATTTACCAACATTCAGTGTAGCACTGGAGTATCCGGAACTTGCGGGAACATCTGCACCCAACAACAGATCTTTGGTAGTTTTGATATAATAGTCCATTGTTACATTGATACGCCCATCAAAGAAACCAAGATCCAAACCGAAGTCATATTGTTCGGTAGTTTCCCATTTCAACTTTTCATTGGCCATTGATCCTAATACATATCCGGGATAGAAAGAACTGCCCCAAGGATATTTGTATACATTAGAACTGGTAACCAATTGTGCCATATAGTCGAAGTCACCGATACGGTTGTTACCTGTGAGACCCCAGCTTGCACGTAATTTACCGTTTGACAACCAAGGAAGTGCGTCGGATACGAACTTCTCACGACCGAATGCCCAAGCCAATGAAGCTGATGGGAAGTAACCCCAACGATTGCCGGGGGCAAATTTGGAAGAACCATCGGTACGCATAGATGCTGTAACATAATACTTGGATGCATAGTTGTAGTTGATACGTCCCAGATAAGAAATCATGGCGTTTTCTCCTTGTGATGCTGTGACAACCGGAGTTGCGGAACCTTTGCCGATACCGGACATTCCGAAAGCTTCGTTTGTAATCTGTTCCTGGGTAATGCTGCTAAGATAGCTGGTGTATTTTTGGAAAGTAGCACCGACTAAAGCATTCAGGTTGTGATTGTTCTTTGCATAAACGTATGACAATGTATTTTCGTTCAGGTAGTTTCTTGTCTCCTGTTGTCTCAGGAATGCATTGATACCTTTGCTTCGTGTATTGGACGGATGCGTATTACCGGTACTGGTTTGGCTTCCGTTGAATTCTTCTCTTTTGATGTCGCGTCCGGTG
>OGDY01003607.1_pt1 | contig 11763 bp, 10 predicted proteins | sample 1570341 | NCBI WGS metagenome assembly OGDY01 (sample SAMEA2581972, study PRJEB24529) | metagenome | biome: Human gut stool | place: China | collected 2011 | reverse complement strand
CGTCCAGTTCGTGGGGATAGGAGGTGGCCAGGCGCTTTTCCAGGCCCACTAGATTCATGGCCTCATAGACCTTCTCCTCCCGCTCGGCCCGGCTCTCGCCGTTGCCGCTGACCTTCAGAGAGTCCTCAATGAGGCTCTTGACGTCCATACGGGGGTTTAGGCAGGAATAGGGATCCTGGAAAACGATCTGCATCTCCTTGCGCATGGCCTTCATCTGGGCCTTGTTGTAGCCCACGATGTCCTGGCCCTCGAAGATCACCTGGCCGGTGGTGGATTTTCCGCATCCGGACTCACCCACCAGGCCCAGGGTCTCGCCTCGGGCAACGTCAAAGGACACATCGTCCACAGCGCACAGGGGACCGGCCTTGGTGGCAAAATACTTTTTCAGGTTCTTGACCTCTAACAGGGTATTGACTGCGTTGCTCATTCTGCCACCTCCTCGGTTTTCTCCGCGCCGCAGGGCACGGCGTGTACGCAGCGAACCAGATGGCCCGGAGCCACCTCGACCATCTCCGGCATGACGGCGGAGCACTTGTCACACACTTCTTTGCAGCGGGGATGGAAGGCACAGCCCTCCGGCAGGTGGATGGGGTCGGGAGAAAATCCCTTAATGATGTTGAGCTTGTGCTTCTCGCCGTCCAGCGTGGGGGTTGCGTCAAAAAGTGCACGGGTATAGGGGTGACGGGGATCGTCAAAAACGTCCTCCATGGCGCCGTATTCCACAATGTTGCCGGCATAAAGCACAGCCACCTTGTCACACACCTCCGCTACCACGCCCAGATCGTGGGTAATCATGATCATGGACATGCGGTACTCGGCCTTGAGCTTTTTCATCAGTTCCAGCACCTGGGCCTGAATGGTCACGTCCAGAGCGGTAGTGGGCTCATCGGCGATCAGCAACTTGGGATTGCAGGAAAGGGCCATGGCGATGACCACCCGCTGCTTCATGCCGCCGGAGAACTGGTGGGGGTAATCGTTGGCGCGCTCGCGCTTGATACCCACCACCTCCAGCATATCCTCCGCCCGTGTCCAGGCCTCCTTGGAGGAGATGTCGGTGTGCAACTCAATCATCTCCTGAATCTGGTTGCCCACGGTTTTCACCGGATCCAGAGAGGTCATGGGGTCTTGGAAGATCATGGAAATCTCCTCACCCCGGACGTCCCGCATCTCCTTGGCGGAGAGCTTCAGGAGATCCCGTCCCTTATAGAGGATCTCGCCGCCTGTGATCTTCGCCGGGGGATCCGGCAGAATCCGCATGATGCCGAAGGCTGTGGTGGATTTACCGGCGCCGGTCTCGCCCACCAGGCCCAGGGTCTCGCCCATGGCGATGTTCAGGTTCAGCCCGTTGACAGCTTTCACAGCGCCGCGGCTGGTGCGGTACTCTACCCAAAGGTCATGTACCTCCAGAAGGTTTTCCTTGTTCTCTTCCAGAGTCCCGACGGAATTCTTGTTCTCCATCTCAAATACCTCCTCAGTCACGCAGCTTGGGATCCAGTGCATCCCGCAGGCCATCGCCCAGCACATTCAGGCTGAAGATGGTGGCGGCAATGCACAGGCCGGGGAACACGGTCATATTCCAGTTGTCACGAATGTAGTGGCGGCCGGAGGAGAGCATGGAGCCCCATTCCGGAGTGGGAGGCTGGATGCCCAGGCCCAGGAAACTCAGGCCGGCAGCCGTCAGGATGGCCAGGGCCACGCCGGCCGTGGCCTGCACGATGATGGGGGCCAGGCAATTGGGCAGGACATGCTTGACAATGATCTTGAAGTCGCTGGTGCCGATAGCCCGGGCAGCCTCAATATACTCCTGATCCTTGACGGACAGGACGGAGGCTCGGACGATACGGGCATAGCTGGGGGTGCTGGCAATGCCCACTGCCAGCATCAGGTTAAAGAGGCCGGAGCCCAAGGCCGCGGAAATGGAGATGGCCAGCAGCATCTGGGGAATAGAAATCAAAACGTCCATCACGCGCATGATGAGGTTATCCAGCTTGCCGCCGTAATAGCCGGCAATGGAGCCCAGTAGCACGCCGGCCACAATGGCAAAGCCCACGGCGATGAATCCGACCACCAGAGAGATCCGGGCACCGAAAATGCAGCGGCTGAAGATGTCGCGGCCATACTCGTCGGTGCCGAACCAGTGGGCAGCAGTGGGCAGCTGATAGGCGCCGTTCAGATTTTGGGCGTCCATGGCGTAGGGAGCGATAAAATCGGCGAACACAGCACAGACCACCAGCACAACCAGGATAAAAACGCCCAGCATGGCCAGCTTGCTCTTGCAGAGCCGCCGCCAGGTATCTGCGGCGAAGCTGTAGCGCTTCTCGGTTTGATTCTTTTTCATACTGCCCCCCTTACTTATACTGGGCGCGGATCTTCGGATCGATAAAGGCGTAGATAATGTCGATCAGAAGATTGACAAGGCTGAAGGTCACAGCCACGAACAGCACAACGCCCTGGACGATGGGATAGTCCCGCTGCTTGATGGCATCAATCATCAGTCGGCCCAGGCCGGGAATGGCAAACACGGTCTCCGCCATGATGGCGCCGCCCAGCAGCGCTCCGAACTGAAGGCCGATGACGGTGACAATGGGGATCAGTGCGTTGCGCAGTGCATGGGAGATAATGATTTTATATTCCTTCTGGCCCTTTGCCCGGACAGTGCGGATGTAATCCTGCCGGATCACCTCCAGCATGGAGGAGCGGGTCATACGGCAAATAACGGCAACAGACTGCGCTGCCACCGTGATAGCAGGCAAAATCATTTGCTTCATTGTCCCCCATCCCGAGGGAGGTAGCCATTTCAGGTGCACGGAGAACAGCAGGATCAGCAGGATGCCGATCCAGAAAACCGGCATGGAGATGCCGATCAGGGCAAAAATCATGGTCACGTTGTCAAACGCGGTGTACTGCTTGGTGGCGGAGATGATACCGATGGGTGTACCGATCACCGCTGCTATGAAAATCGAGATGGCCGCAAGCTCCAGGGTGTATGGCACGCAGTTCCAGATACGGGTCATCACCGCTTCCTTGGTGGCATAGCTGGTTCCCATATCCAGCCGCAACAGACCCATGAGATAGTCCGCGTAGCGTACTAGGAATGGGCGGTTGAGACCCAACTCCTCCTCAAGCTCCGCCACGGCTTCCGGAGTGGCATTCTGACCCAGCATCAATTCCGCCGGGTTACCGGGGGTAATGTAGAGCAGGGTGAACACGACAAACGTCACTGCCAGGAGAATGGGGATCATCATCAGGATTCTTCGTCCGATATATTTGAGCATGGCATTTCCTCCAGATATGCAGGAGCGCCCGGTTTTTCAGAGTTGCGGCGTCCGCGCCGCAGACGCCGCAACCCTTCGGGGTTCCTTATTTGCCTTCTTTCGTTACTTCAGAATGACGTTCTTTATAGACCAGGCAGTGGTAGCCGTCACAGGCATAGAATCGATGCGGGCGTTGGCGCCGATCTCGATGGTATCGACCCACAGAGGCACCCAGGGCACCAGATCGTACACGCGCTGCTGGATCTCCTTGTAGGCAGACTCACGCTCGGACTCATCCATGCTGGTGTTTCCGATGCTCAGCAACTCGTCGATCCGGTCATCCACGATACGGGAGCAGTTGCCGCCCTGGCCCAGCATTGCAGAGTTGAACACGGAGTTGAAGATGATGCTGGGATCAGGGCAGGCGCAGGACCAAGAGAAGATGTAGATATCAATGTCGCCGTTGTAGCAGGCGGTGACGTGAGAGCTCCACTCAGAGACCTTGATCTCAGCATTGACGCCGATCTCGGCCAGCTGGGACTGGAGGATGGTAGCAATATCGACACGCTCCTTCTGCTCGTCCACCCAGATGGTGGTGCTCAGGCCGTTGGAATAACCGGCGGCAGCCAGAGCGGCCTTGGCCCCCTCGGGATTATAAGGACGCAGCTTGATATCATCGTTGAAGTACTTGATGTCAGGGGCGATGGGGTTGGTGGCAACCACGCCCTTGCCCATCTTCACAGCGTTGACGATGCCCTCGATGTTGATGGCGGAGGCGATAGCTTGACGGACGGCCACGTTGTCAAAAGGAGCCTTCTGGCAGTTGAAGCCGATATAGCGGACGGAGTTGCTGATGCCGCTGAACAGGGTCAGATCCGGGTTGTCGGCAACACGGCTCAGGTCAGATGTCTGGATCTCATAGGCCAGGTCGCAGATGCCGCTCTCCAGCTCGATGGTGCGGTTGGTCGCCTCGGGGATGAATCGGAAGACCACCTTGCTGACGTCGGGGGTCTCACCGTGATAGTCGTCGAAGCGCTCCAGGGTGATGGAGTTGCCCCGGGACCATTCCACGAACTTGTAAGGGCCAGTGCCGATGGGGGCAGTGCCAGAGCCGTCGCCCACCTCGGTGACATACTTCTCATTGAGGATGGAGGCCGGCAGAGCGGTCATCAGGGCCAGCAGGGCGGGAGCGGGTTCAAAGGTGCTCACCCGCAGGGTGTATTCGTCGATGATCTCGATACTGTCGGGATCAATGGCGCCCCAGATGTACTTGGTGATGGCAGTCTCGCAACCCTTCTTCATGGTGAAGGCGATGTCGTTGGCCTTCAGTTCGTCGCCGTTGTGCCACTTGATGCCCTTGATCACCTTGAATTCATAGGTGGTGTCGTTGATGAGCTCATACTCCGCCAGGTTAGGAAGGATATTGCCCTTCTCGTCGGCCACTAGCAGGGTGTCATAGATGTTGTTGTACACCGCGCTGGAGGTACGGTCGGTAGCGCCGCACATGGGATCCAGTGCGTTGGGCTCGCCGGCTAGAGCCACGTTGAGTTCCGTGTTCTTCTCGCCGTCAGCGCCGGTGCTGCCGGGCTGAGCGGAGCTGTTCTTTTCTCCGCAGGCCGCCAGGGAAAGCGTCATTGCCAGAGACAAAACCGCAGACAGAATACGCCGAATGTTCTTGTTCATCTTAACCTCCTAAAAATGATTCGTGATAAGGAATACGCCGGGAGTTGCAGCTTTATCAAATAGGGCAGCAGCCTCCGGGGCGGTCGCCTGCCTCCGCCGCAGAGATGTCAGAGCCCTTCTGATTCTTTTGAATGAACACTTACTTACGGATTGGGATAGACCTGAGGAATCTCCTGGCCCCGCAGGACCCGGAGGGTCCCCAGCGCCAGGGCTTCCATTTCATGCTCACCGGGGTAGACCGCCACCGGGGCGATGAAGTTCACCCGCTCCCGGATCCAGCCCACCAGCATCTCGTCATGGGCAAGGCCGCCGGTAAGAAGGATCTCATCCACCTGACCCTTGAGGACGGCGGCACAGGCGCCGATCTCCTTGGAGATCTGATAGGCCATGGCCTCATAGACCTCTGCAGCCTTCTCATCGCCGCAGCGGATGCGCTCGGTGATCTTCCGGCCGTCGTTGGTACCCAGATATCCCACCATGCCTCCGCCCCCGATGAGCTTCTTCCGCAATTCTGCCTTGGTATATTCACCGGAGAAGCAAAGGTCCATCACGGAGCCGAAGGGCAGTCCGCCGCAGCGCTCCGGAGACATGGGGCCGTCGCCGTCAAGGCTGTTGTTCACATCCACCAGCCGTCCCTTCTTGTGGGTGCCCACGGAAATGCCGCCCCCCAGATGGGCGATGATGAAGTTGTAGTCCTGATACTCACCGCCCAGGGCCTTGGCCGCTTCCCGGCCCACCGCTTTCTGATTCAGTGGGTGATCTTTGGACTTTCGGGCGATCAGGGGAGTTCCGGAATACCGGGCCAGGGGTTCCAGTTCATCCACGATCACCGGATCTACCACATAGGCGTTCCGTCCCAGAGGCTGTGCGATGGCATAGGCGATGCGTCCTCCCAGATTGGAGGCGTGCTGGCCCATGACTCCGATCTCCAGATCCCGAAGCATCTCTTCATTGACCTGATAGGTGCCGCCCACCACGGGCTTCATGTTGCCGCCCCGGGCCACCACCGCATCCAACTCTCTCAGGGCGATGCCGTCCTTCTTCAGTTCGGTAAGCACCGCCTGAAGCCGGAAGTCCAGCTGGTCGTTGATGTGATGAAAGTCTTTCAGATCCTCCGCAGAGTGTTTGAGTTCTCTGGAAAAGGTCATCTCCTCATTGGTGAAGATGGCGATCTTGGTGGAGGTGGAGCCGGGATTGATAGCGAGAATGCGGTATGCTTTTTCCATGTCTTACTCCTCTCCGGCCACCAGCAGGCCCACCGCAATGGAAAGGAGTTTTGCGCGGTCAGAACTGGCCCGGGATGTCAAAATGATTGGCTTCTTGGCGCCCATGATCACGCCAGCCTTGTCCGCCCTGGCGAAATATTCCATAGACTTGTTGAGGATGTTGCCGGCCTGAATGTCCGGGGTGATCAGAATGTCCGCATTGCCGGCCACGGGGTGGGTGATGCCCTTGTGCCGGGCGGCCTCCGGAGAGACGGCGTTGTCCAACTGCAGGGGACCTTTCACCAGGCACCCGGTGATCTCACCCCGCTCATTCATCTCCGTCAGAGTCTGGGCGTCTACGGTGGCAGGCATTTTTTCGTTGACCTTTTCCACCGCACACAGCAACGCTACCTTGGGCTGGTCAAGTCCGAAGGCACGGGCCACCTTCACGGCGTTGCGGATGATGTCCGCCTTGGCTTTGAGATCCGGGGCGATGGTCATGGCGGAGTCGCTGACGAAGAACAGCCGGTCGAAGCCGGAAACCTTCAGAATACCCACATGGCTGATAAGCCCTGTACCCCGCAGGCCCAGTTCTTTATTCAATACCGCCTTGAGCATCACGGAGGTGTCCACGAAGCCCTTCATGGGCAGCGCCGCTTCCCCTCGCCGCACTAGGTTCACCGCCGTCAGGCAGGCTTGGGCCGCATCCAGCTCATCTACAATGGTATAATTGGCCGGGTCAATTCCGTTTTCCCGGGCAATCGCCTTGATCTTCTCTTTGTTGCCGGTGAGAATTGCCCGGGCGATCCCCAGCTGTCGGGCCTCCTCCACAGAGAGCAGCACATCTCTATCCTCCGCAGCACCCACGGCGATGACCTTGGGGCCATCTGCCTGGAGCTTCCGGAGCATTGACTCAAAATCCAATACCATAGGTCCCCTCCGAAGTGGTTTTTGGTTGTTCAAAAATTTTGACCATTTTTCTTGACATGTTGTCTATTTTTATGTCATAATAGGTCAGAAATCAAAAATATGAGGTGACATTTCTATGAAGACGTCTGCAAATGAAGCTGCTCCCAAGAACCTTGACCGCGCTCTGGATCTCCTGAACCTGCTGGCCACCAACTCCAATCCCATGAACGTCATGGAAATCAGTAAGGCTTTGGATGTCACCCGGACAACCGCTTACGCCATGTTGGGCTCGCTATCCAAGAAAAAACTGGTGGAAAAGGATGCGGAAACCGGCCGTTATTCCATCGGCTACAAAGTCCTTGAGTTGGCTGAGTGCTACTATCACCGGTATCCCTTCCTGTATCTGGCAGAGAAATACATCGTGGCCCTGGCCCAGAAGTGGTCGCTAAAGGTCAACGTCTCCGTTCTCAAGGAGCCGGCCATCTCTCTACTGCTGGCCTCCAAGGATCCTTCCTTCCTGGTACCCCGGATGGTCATCGGCCACATCATGCCGGCTTACGCCACCGCCAGCGGAAAGGTTCTCCTCTCCGCCCTATCGGAGGAAAAGCTGGAGGAGGTCCTGGACTCCATTCAGCTGGTTTCCTACACCGCCAAAACCATTGTGGATCGGGAGGAACTGAAGGAGTGCCTCCGGGAGGCCCGCAAAAATGGGTTTGCCACCGAGGTAGACGAGTTGATGGTCCTGCGCAGCTGCGTGGCCGCGCCCATTCAGGATCGCTCCGGCGCTTACATCGGCGCCATCAGCTTCTCCGGCAGCACAGAAACCATCGCTGCCAACATGCCGGCCTTAACCAATGATATCATCAGCACCGGCAAGCAGATCTCCACAGAGCTAGGTTACAACTACATCACCATCTGAAGCCTGCCCGCCGTCGTCCGCCCCTTCCGGGGCGGGCGTTTTTTTGCTTTTGTACAGATTCCCGATGCCGGGCGGTATGGGGCTTCCGAGGTTGTGTTTATCTTACACAATGCCTGACTATTTGTCAATATTTTTTTATCTTGTGTTTATTTTTTTGATATATGTTGAACAGTGTTTTATTCGGTTTTGCAGAAGGTTCTTCTGTAATTTGTTCTGCTGTTAAACGATTTTTTGTCAGAATTTCGAACTATAAAAATATTTCAGTCCTCTTATCGCCCATCTTGACAACAAAGAGTAATTACATTATGATTAATAAACAGGTTTAAGTGTACATTTTTTTAGACACACGCCAGTGTGCATAGCAAGGTAGGGAAACATATGGAAGGAATCACTCTTGTACATCTCATCAGTGCCAGCGCCACACTTATATTAATGATCGGCCTGGGGATCTACTCCGGCCGAAAAGTCAGCGGTGCCGCCGACTTTGATACCGGTGGCGGCAGAGCCGGCGCCATCATGGTGGCCGGCACCATCATCGGCACCCTAGTGGGTGGCAGCTCCACCATCGGCACTGCGGAATTGGCCTTCAACTTCGGCTTTTCCGCCTGGTGGTTCACCCTGGGCGCCGCCATCGGCTGCCTGATCCTGGCGGTCTTCTTCGTCGTTCCCCTCCGGAACTGCGGCTGCGCCACTATCCAGCAGCTGATTCAAAAGCACTTCAGCCCCACGGCAGGGCTCATCACCAGCGTGCTGGCCACGCTGGGTCTTGGTCTGAACATCGTCTCCCAGCTGCTGTCAGCCAATGTGCTGCTCTCCTCTATGTTCGGTCTCAACACCCTGACCTGCACCGCCATCAGCGTGGTGACCATGGCCTGCTATGTAATCTTCGGTGGGGTCAACAGCACGGGTCTGCTGGGAATCGTGAAGTCCGTACTCCTTTATATAGCAGTGCTGGTGTGCGGCGGCGCGGCTTTGGTGCTCTCCGGCGGCATCGGCAGCATCCAGGCAGTCCTGCCCCACGATCAATATTTCAATCTCTTCGCCCGGGGCGTGGGCAAGGATCTGGGGGCCGGCGTCTCAGTGATTCTGGGAGTCATCTCCACTCAGACCTATGTACAGGCCCTGCTGGCTGGCCGGGATTCCGCCTCCTCCCGCCGGGGCGCCCTTCTCAGTGCGCTGCTGATCCCCCCCATCGGCGTGGGCGGCATCCTCATCGGCTATTACATGCGTATCAGCTTCCCGGCCATGGCCGCCGGCGAGGCTTTCCCCCGGTTTGTGATCCAGAACATTCCCCCGGTGCTCAGCGGTGTGGTGTTGGCTACCCTGTTCATCGCTGTGGTTGGCACCGGTGCTGGACTGGCCCTTGGCCTGTCCACCGTGATCACCAACAATATCTACAAGCGCTTTGCCAAGCATACCGACAGCCGCAGCAGTCTGCGTTTTTCCAGAGCCGTAATCCTTATCACCCTGCTCATTGCGGCGGTGTTCACCACCGGCAACCTGAAATCCGCTATCCTTACCTGGGGTTTCCTCTCCATGGGCCTTCGGGCTGTGGTGCTGCTGGGGCCCATGTGCGCCGCCCTGTTCTTTCCCTCTCAGGCAGACCGGCGGTTCGTCACCGCCTCCAGCATCGTGGGCATTGTCATCCTGCTGGCAGCCAAGTTCCTGGCTCTGCCCGGAGACTGCCTGTTCTGGGGCATGGGCGGCAGCATCCTGATCATCGCCCTTGGCTGCCTCGTGCCTACCTCTCAATACAAATCCATTGATAAATCTTGACAACATAAGGAAGGAAGTGTTTTCAAGCCATGAACCAGATCACCATCAACCACTGGTGCAAGCAATGCGGACTGTGCGCAGACTTCTGCCCCAAAAAGGTCTTCGACTACACCGCAGGCCACACCCCGGTCATCGCCAGGCCAGAGGCCTGCGTTGGTTGCAGAATGTGCCAGTGGCGCTGCCCGGATTTCGCCATTGAGGTTAAAACGGAGGGAAACAAAACATGAAAAAAGGGGAAACCATTTTTACCATGGGCAATGACGCTATGACTGCCGGTGCCATTGCCGCCGGTGCCCGCTTCTATGCCGGCTATCCCATCACCCCCTCCTCCGAGGTGGCGGAGCTTTCCTCCGTGCGCCTGCCCCAGGTAGGAGGGCTGTATGTGCAGATGGAGGACGAACTGGGCAGCATGGCTGCCATCATCGGCGCCTCCGCTGCTGGCAAGAAGGCCTATACCGCCACTAGCGGCCCTGGCTTTTCCCTGATGCAGGAGAATCTGGGTGTTGCCGTTATGGGGGAAATTCCCTGCGTCATCGTGGACGTGATGCGCTCCGGCCCCAGCACCGGCATGGCCACCAAGCCTGCCCAGGGCGACCTGCTGCAGGCCAAGTGGGGCACCCACGGTGACCACGGCCTCATTGTCATCTCCCCCGCTTCCGTGCAGGAATGCTATGACTACATGATTACCGCCTTTAATTACAGTGAAAAACACCGCACCCCCGTGGTGTTCCTAGCCGACGAGGTGGTGGGCCACATGCGGGAGACCTATGTGAAGTGGGAAGTTGGCCCGGAGGACGTGGTGGAACGGAAGAGCCCCGTCTGCGCCCCTGCCGATTACAAGCCCTACGACTTCTCCGGTCAGAGTGACGATATCGCCCCCCTGGCAGTTTACGGCGGTCCCTGCGTCTTCCGGATCAACGGCACCACTCACGACGAAAGCGGCGCCCCCAGCATCGACCCGGCCAACGCGGACAAGTTCATTCGCCACTATACCGACAAATTTACCAAGAACCTGGATGACATCACCATCGTCAACCAGTTCGCTATGGAGGACGCCGAGTACGCCATCATCACTTTCGGCTGCTCCACCCGCTCAGCCAAGGCTGCCATGAAGGCAGCCCGAGCCCAGGGTAAAAAGGTGGGTGTTGTGCAGTTGGTAACGGTGTGGCCCTTCCCCGATCAGTTGGTAGCCGATGTATGCGGCCGGGTAAAGGGCGTTGTGGTGCCCGAACTGAACCTGGGCCAGCTCATCGGCGAGGTGCAGCGGGTCAACTACCACGCCACCCCTGTGGTAGGCGTCAACAAGGTGGACAGCGACCTTATCATGCCTGACGAAATTCTCAAGGCTCTGCAGGAGGTGGATAAGTAATGAATTATCTGGACTATCTGCGCACCGACAAATTCCCGCACTTCTGGTGCAGTGGCTGCGGCAACGGCATTGTTCTGTGTGCCATCGCCCGTGCCTTTGAGGAGCTGGATCTGACTCTGGAGAACACCGTGGTGGTCACCGGCATCGGCTGCTGGGGCAAGGCAGACGACTATGTCCGCACCAACAGCTTCCACGGCACACACGGCCGGGCCCTGGCTTTTGCCACCGGTATCAAGCTGGCCAATCCTTCCCTGAACGTGGTCGTGCTCATGGGCGACGGCGACGGCATCACCATCGGCGGCAACCATTTCATCCACGCCGCCCGGCGAAATGTGGACGTCACCGCCATTCTGGTGAACAACTTCAACTATGGCATGACCGGCGGCCAGTACTCCGGCACCACGCCGGAGGATCGCATCACCACTACCTCCCGCTACGGTCACATCGAAGAAGGCTTCGATATCTGCGCCGTGGCTAAGGCTGCCGGTGCCCGGTATGTGGCCCGAGCCTCCACGGAAAACCCCCAACAGTTGAAAAACCTCATCCGGGACGGCATCAAGAAACAGGGCTTCGCCTGCATCGAGGCCATCTCCCCCTGCCCCACCCACTTCGGTCGCAACAACGGCATGCGCAGCCCCGCCGCCCTAA
>OGDY01003603.1_pt1 | contig 11780 bp, 13 predicted proteins | sample 1570341 | NCBI WGS metagenome assembly OGDY01 (sample SAMEA2581972, study PRJEB24529) | metagenome | biome: Human gut stool | place: China | collected 2011 | reverse complement strand
CTCGCGGCAGAGCTGGCGCATGGCGCGGGCGGTACTGTAAGAGGGCAGCTCGCTGTTTTCATCGGTGGGCCGGGTGCGGTGAAGGTTGCAGTAGGAGAGGTTCTCCACCTTGAAGATCTGCCGCAGCGTGACATCGGAGATATCCACGCAGAAGCTGCTCATCCCGCCGTTTTCGTAGATCTCGCTGCCGAGCTGGTTAAAGAACTGGCTGTTGACATAGAGCTGACTGCCGAACCCCCAATAAGAGAGGGTCTGGCCGTCGGCAATGGCATCGTCCAGCTTCTGCACAATGGCATCCGCCTGTTCGGTCAGCTGCTTCTGGATATGGGTGGTGTACAGGGGCTCCAGCAGCTGGGTGCACAAAAACCAGAACAGCACCAGCAGCAGCAGGCAGATGAAGCAGAGAAACCACATCAGCTGCCCGCGGATGCCCACGGTACGCCGCTTTTTTTCGGGTTGCCGCATCAACCGCAAACCTCCTGTTTAACGCGCTGCATCCGGGTCGAACTTATAGCCGATGCCCCATACGGTGGCAATATAGCCCCGGCATTTGCCCAGATGGCCCCGCAGCATCTTGACATGGGTATCCACGGTGCGGTCCTCGCCGAAATAGTCGTAGTTCCACACCTTCTGCAGGATCTTCTCCCGGCTCAGGGCAATGCCCTTGTTGGAGGCCAGAAACACCAGCAGGTCAAACTCCTTGGGGGTCAGGCTCACATCCTCACCCGCCACCCGCACGGTGTGGCTGGCGGTGTCGATGGTCAGCTCGCCAAAGGTCATGGTGCCGTCCGATGCCTCGGAGCGGGGCATGGTGCGGTTGAGCACCGCCTTGACACGGGCCACCAGCTCCCGCGGGGAGAAGGGCTTGACCACGTAGTAATCCGCACCGCCTTCCAGACCGGCCAGCTTGTCATATTCCTCGCCGCGCGCGGTCAGGATGATCACCGGCGTGTTGATGTGGCGGGCGCGCATCTCGCGCAGGCAGGTCATGCCGTCCATAAAGGGCATCATCACATCCAGGATCACCAGATCAAAACCGCCGCCGCTCAGCAGCGAAAGGGCGGCAGAGCCGTCGCCCGCTTCCTCGCAGACATAGCCTGCATATTGTAAATGCTCCCGGATCAGTTCCCGGATGCGGGGTTCATCATCAACGATCAGTATCTTTGCCATCTGAGGTTTCCTCCTCGTTATCAAAATAGCTCCAGTTTCTAGGGGTATCATAATATAATTATTGGAAAATTTTGTGAAGTTTAAGTGAATGGTTTGGAAAACCGCCGCCCCATTTCTTTTAGTATACCACAAAAGCTCTGCAAGAAACAGCAGGAGCCTGCCGCCCGCTTGCTTCTCTGCTATAAAGTGTGCTATACTGATTTGATAAAAACAACCACCAGAACAAAGGAAATCTGCCTATGCGCATCGGATTCGTTGAACTGCTTCTCATCCTGCTCATCGCGTCACTGACCATCGGGCCCAGTGCGGCCCTGTGGGTAGACCGCTGGCTTCGCCGCGCCAACCGGGCCAGCGCCGCTGCTGCCCGCCGCCGGGCCGTGCAGGAGGCCCAGCGTGCCGCCGAGCGGGAGGAAGTGCTCCAGAGGTTCCAGAAATTGAGCATCGTGTTTACGCTGGCCGCGATTGCTGCGCTGGTCTGGGCGCTGGTTCTCCGGCCCATTGAGGCCCCTCCCAAAGCCTACACCGCCCCGGATCACCGGCAGGCCTCCGGCGCGGCACAGGCAGCGCTTTCCACCGACCGCAGGGAGATCTGGGATCTGGGCGGGTATCAGGGTGTGGACTGCATCCGCACCCGGGATGGCCTTGTCTATGCGGCGGCATGGAACGGCTCCCCCCTGAAGAAACGCACCAGCGATCTGGTGCGCACCGACGGCGACAACGCTGCGGTCATCCTGAGCGTAGAGGGCGAGCTGACCGGCTTTGCGTTCGATGCTGCGGGAGACCTGTGGCTCACAGTCCTCACCCCTGCCGGGGGCACCCTCTGCCGCGCCCGGCACGACAGCTGGGGTGCTTCGGTGGAGCAGGTGGTCACGCAGATCGACGGTGCCCCGCTGGGGGCCCTTTCTGCCGTGGAAGTCGGTGCGGACGGCAAGGTCTACTTTGCCATGGTCGGGCAGGAGAGCGCGGAACATGGGCTGGAAAGTGCCCTGCGCACCGAGCTGCTGGCCCACACCGGAACAGGTGCGGTATACGTTTATGATCCCGCTGCCCGCACCGTGGAGCAGGTGGTGGGCGGCATTGCCGGAGCGTCCGGCCTTGCGCTGGACGAGCGCACCCAGACCCTCTACATCTCCGACCTCGGCAGCCGCTGCATCTGGAGCGCGGCGGCCTCTGCCCGCGGCCTGACCGCAGGGGGCAAGGGCTGTCAGAGCAGCTTCAGCGGGCTGCCGGGCTATCCCGGCGCGCTGGCGCTGGATGAGGACAGCACCCTCTACATCAGCTACCGCTGGGCCAGCTCCAGCTGGCTGGAACGCCATGCAGGCAGCACCTTCCTGCGCGGCGTGGCCCTGCGGCTGAGCGAATCGATGCAGGAGAACCTGTTCTCCCTGCCCGCCGACGGCATCCGCGCCGAGGCCGTTTCCACCGCCAGCGGAAGCTGGCTGTGGAGCTTTTCCGGCAAGCCTCAGGGCAGCAGCTCTGCCCTCTGCCCGGTGGAGAACCGGGTGTATTTTGGCATTGCGGGAGAAAAAGCGCTTTATTCTGTACGGGTCTGAACCGCTCCGTCACGCTTCGCGTGCCAGCTCCCCTGCCAGGGGAGCCCTTGGCATCCCGAAAAAATTGTTGTAAACGCTTGGGCCCAATCGAACACAAAACATCGGGTCATCGCGGCAACCGATCGATACGAGGTAATTGATATGACAGACGCATTCAAACAGCAGATCCAGGCGGAAGCCCGGCAGGCAGTGGAAGAGCTGCTGGAACAGGCAAAGCTGAAAAAGGGCGATGTGTTCGTGGTGGGCTGCTCGTCCAGCGAGATCGTGGGCGGGCACATCGGCAAGGACAGCAGTCTGGAGGCAGCGCAGGCCGTGTATGCAGGCATTGCGCCGGTGCTGGCCCAGCGCGGCATCTGGCTGGCGGCACAGTGCTGTGAGCACCTGAACCGGGCCATTATCATGGAGCGGGAAGCCGCCGAACAATACGGCTGGGAGGAAGTGTGTGTCGTGCCCCGGCCCCATGCGGGCGGCAGCTGGGCCACCACCTGCTGGAAGCAGTGCAAAGACCCCATTGCCGTGGAGGAGATCCGCGCTCACGCCGGTATCGACATCGGCGGCACCCTGATCGGGATGCACCTGCGCCGGGTGGCCGTGCCGGTGCGGCTGAGCCTGAACCGGATCGGTGAAGCAAACATTCTCTGCGCCCGCACCCGTCCGAAGCTCATCGGCGGAGAGCGCGCAAAATATACCGAGGAGGACTGATGCCTTATGGCAGAAAAAACACCGGAAGAGATGCGGGAGGCCGTGCTGGCCATCCGTGAAAAGATGGCCGCTGCTGCCCGGGAGGCAGGCCGCGACCCTGCCGAGGTCCAGCTGTGCGCCGCCTGCAAGACCCGCACCGCTGAAACCGTGGCCGCAAGTGCCGCCCTGCCCATTGACGTGTTTGGCGAAAACCATGTGCAGGAGCTGTGCGCAAACTACGATGCCGGAGCTTACTGCGGTAAGCCCAGCCATTTTATCGGCCACTTGCAGACCAATAAGATCAAAAAGGTGCTGGGGCGGGCAAGCCTGATCCAGAGCGTGGACAGTGAACATCTGCTGCTTGCCATTGAGAAGGAGGCCGCCAAGGCCGGCATCGTGCAGGATATCCTGCTGGAGGTGAACATCGGCGGGGAGGAGAGCAAGACCGGTGCCGCACCGGAACTGCTCTGGCCGCTGCTGGACACCGCCGCCGCACAGGAGCATATCCGGGTCAAGGGTCTGATGGCGATTCCGCCCGTGAACGACGATGATGCCCAGAACCGCCGGTATCTGGCGCAGGTGTATCAGCTGTTCGTCCGGGCAGGGGAGCGGGGCTACCGCAACGTGGAGATGCAGACCCTTTCCATGGGCATGAGCGGCGATTTTGAAAACGCCATCCGGGAGGGCGCTACCCTTGTGCGCATCGGCACCGCCATCTACGGCGAGCGGGATTACAGTAAAAAGTAACGATAAAAACGGAGGAACCATGCCGAAAACTAAGACCAACGACCCCGGGGCGCACCACGCAAGCAGCGGTGCGCTGATCCGGCGTTTTCTGCCGTATCTGGCAAACTATAAGATGGTGCTGTGCCTTGATCTGTTCTGCGCAGCACTGACCACCCTGTGCGATATCGTGCTGCCCAAGATCATGAGCACCATCACCAACTCCGCCATGGGGGTGGGCATCACCCTGACGGCGGGCATCGTGCTGAAGCTGGCGGCGCTCTACTTTGTGCTGCGCATCATCGACGGCGCAGCCAGCTACTATATGTCCAGCATCGGCCACATCATGGGCGTGCATATTGAAACGGATATGCGCCGGGATGCCTTTGATCATCTTTTGCAGCTGGATCACACCTACTACAACAACACCAAGGTGGGCACCATCATGGGGCGCATCACCAACGATTTGTTTGATGTGACCGAGTTCGCCCACCACTGCCCGGAGGAGTTTTTCATCGCGGGCATCAAGATCGTGGCGTCCTTTGTCATTTTGTGCCGCGCCAGCATCCCGCTGACCTTGGCAGTGTTTGCCTGTGTGCCGCTGATGGGCGTGGTGTCGGTGTACCTGAACGGCCGTCTGCGGGCACGCTTCCGCCAGCAGCGCGTCCAGATCGGCGAGCTGAACTCCACCATCGAGGACAGCCTGCTGGGACAGGGCGTGGTCAAGGCCTTTGCTGCCGAGGACGAGGAGCGGGAAAAGTTTGCCAGGGGCAACCGCGCCTTTGAGCAGATCAAGACCCTTGGCTACTACGCCATGGGTGCCTTCAACACCTCCACCCGCCTGTTCGACGGCCTGATGTATCTGGTGGTCATTCTGGCAGGCGGCCTGTCGCTGGTATACGGCAGGATCACCGCCGGTGATCTGGTGGCCTACATGCTGTACGTCACCACCCTCATCGCTACCATCCGGCGCATCGTGGAGTTTGCCGAGCAGTTCCAGCGCGGTATGACCGGCATCGAGCGCTTTGCCGAGATCATGGACACCCCGGTGGCTATCAAGGACGCCCCGGACGCAGTGCCATTGCAGCCCGGCCCCGGCGAGATCCGGTTCGAGAAGGTGTGCTTTGAGTACCCGGACGACCACAACAAGGTGCTGCACGACGTCAGCTTGGACATCCGCGCCGGGGAGCGTCTGGCGCTGGTGGGAGCCTCCGGCGGCGGCAAAACTACCCTGTGCAACCTGATCCCCCGCTTTTACGAGGTGACCAGCGGCCGCATCCTCATTGACGGGCAGGATATCCGCCGGGTCACCCTGAAGAGCCTGCGGCAGGATATCGGTATCGTGCAGCAGGACGTGTACCTGTTCAGCGGCACGGTGGCGCAGAACATCGCCTACGGCAAGCCCGGCGCTACCCGGCAGGAGATCGAGGCCGCCGCCCGGCTGGCGGGTGCGGAAAAGTTCATCCTTGCGCTGAAGGACGGCTACGACACCTATGTGGGCGAGCGCGGCGTCAAGCTGTCCGGCGGACAGAAGCAACGCATCGCCATTGCCCGGGTGTTTTTGAAGAACCCGCCCATCCTGATTCTGGACGAAGCCACCAGCGCACTGGACAACGAGAGCGAGATCCTTGTGGGGCAGAGCCTTGAAAAGCTGGCCCACGGCCGCACCACCCTGACCATCGCCCACCGCTTGACCACCATCAAGGACTACGACCGTATCCTTGTGCTGGGCGAGGAGGGCATCGTGGAAGAGGGTACCCATGCCCAGCTGCTGGAAAAGCAGGGCGTCTACTACCGCCTGTGGAACCAGCTGCCCGCAGAGGATGGGGAATAAAAGCGCCTGAAATACAAAAAAAGACACCCGAAAGGGTGTCTTTTTTCTGTATGGGCCAGGCAGGACTTGAACCCGCGACCAAGCGGTTATGAGCCGCCAGCTCTGACCAGCTGAGCTACTGGCCCGCAGGGGTGCTGCATTGCTGCAACACGCACTAGTATAACAAAAACCGCGCAAAAAGGAAAGCATTTTCCGCAAAAATCATTTGGTGCGGTGGGCATCCAGCTTTTGCAGCATAAATTCGTCCAGCATGGCGGGCGGGAACAGCGGCTCTTTGTAGCCAAAGGCCTCCCGGATAAAGATCAAAGTCACCACGGTCTGGCGGCCGGGGTCCAGCCGCAGGGTGTACAAAGTGTCCAGCGGCTGCTGGCTGGGCTGGTGCAGCGTCAGGTGCAGCAGAAAGCTGCCGTCGTTCTCCCGGCGGCACTCGTAGGCAAAGAGGTCGGTGTCGCTGCGGGAGTCCAGACGGTCAAAGCACTCGTCCAGCGCAAGGCCGGTGCGGAACTCGGACAGGCCGGCGGGGCCGTACTGGCTGCGGCGGGTTGTCTCCCGCCGGGAGAGCAGGTACACGATGATGCCCAGCGCACAGGCCAAAAGACAGACGGAAACGACAGCGTTCATGGAAAGACCCTCCCCAAAAGAGTTTTCCTTATTGTAACACAACCTGCGGGGGTTTGTGCTATAATATTTACAATTCTTTTTTAAATTTTTCTGCAAGCCGGGCGCAAACGCCCGGAGGAGGGCTTCATGAAGCTTAAATTTACACGCAAGACATGGTATTTCTTTTTGCTGGCTGCAGCGGCGGTGTCCATGCTGGGCGGCTTTGCCGTGCTGGGCGGGATGGATTTTTCCGGGCTGGAAATGATCGTGTTCTGCCTTACCGGCATCGCGGTGCTGTTTCTGGCGGCGCAGAAGGGTGCACCGGCAAGGGAAAAGCGCAACTACACCGGCGTGTTCGTGGTGCTGATGCTCAGCAAGCTGGGTGCCAGCGGCTGGGCGGGCGATATCTGCTCGGCGCTGGTGTGGCCTGCCTTGCTGGCAACGGAGTACGAGCGCGGCAAGCCCATCCAGCGGCAGCTGCAGCTGGTGAGCGCCGCCGAGGTGCTGCGGCTGGTGTTCTGGATGCTGACCAAGTACGCGGGCATGAGCGGCCTTGCCTTCTGGACGAATATCATGTTTGTGCTGCTGACCTGCGCCCGGGGCTGGGCAGGGCTTACCCTGTATAAGACACAGGAGGAGACCCTGTGACCCAGCGCCGCAGGACGTCTAAAGCCAAGGCAAAACGCCGCTTTGGGCGCAGAGCCTTTCTGACCGGGGCGGGCGCAGCGGCCTGCGGGTTGGCGGGGTGGTATCTGCGGCAAAAGGGCAACGCAGAAAAGACCGCCGCCTCCGGGCAGGATGCACCCCCGGCACCCAACCCCGCCCTGCCCGCCGGGGAGTGGCGGGCGGTGTGGGTGAGTTATCTGGACTGGGCGCTGCTGGATTTCTCCACCGAGGACACCTTCCGCGCCGGGGCGGCGCAGCTGCTGGACAACTGCGCCGGGCTGGGACTGAACACCGTGTTGGCGCAGGTGCGCCCCTTCGGGGATGCGCTGTACCGCAGCAGTTTGTTCCCGTGGAGCCATCTGTGCACCGGGGTGCAGGGAAAAGACCCCGGCTTTGACCCGCTGGATATCTTTCTGACCGAGGCGCACCGCCGGGGCATCGGGGTGGAGGCGTGGGTCAACCCCTACCGTCTGCGCTCCTCGGCGGCGATGCCGCCGAATCTGGCAGAGAATAATCTGGCAAACACCCACCCGGACTGGCTGTGCACCGCCGGAGAGGGGCTGTACCTGAACCCCGCCGTGCCTGCCGCCGCAGACTATGTGGTGCAGGGGGTGGCAGAGCTTTTGCAGAACTACCCGGTGGACGGCATCCACTTTGACGATTACTTTTACCCCACCACCGATGCCGCTGTGGATGCGGTGCAGTTTGCGGCAAGCGGCGCAGCCGACCTTGCCGCGTGGCGGCGGCAGAACGTTACCGCGCTGGTGGCGAAAGTGTACCGCACGGTAAAGGCGGCAGACCCCACCCTGCGGTTCGGCATCAGCCCGCAGGGCAACCCGGACAACGACCTCGACCAGCAGTACAGCGATGTGACCGCATGGCTGGCGGCGGGCGGGGAGGAAAAGGTCATTGACTACCTCTGCCCACAGGTGTACTGGGGCTACGGCTTTACCTTGCAATCCGGAAGCACCCGCTTTGCCTTTGAAAACATCGTCCCGGCGTGGCTTAGCTATCCCCGGGCGGGGGATGTGGCGCTGTACTTTGGGCTGGGCGCGTACCGGGTGGGCACCGGGGACGGCGGCGCGAACCCGGACAGCGTGTCCGGCTGGAGCACCGGCAGTGCGCTGGCGGCACAGGTGGAGGACTTACGGCAGCAGGCGGCAGGCGGCTGGGCGCTGTACCGCTACGGCAGTCTGTTCGGGCCGGAGGCGCCCGCACTGGCCGAGGCCGAGTGTGCAGCGCTGCGGGCGCTGAATGGGTGAAAATTTGTGCAGAAACAGGCGGCAAACCGCACAAAATAAATACAGGTATCTTGTGCAGAGCGGCAAAATGCGGTATACTTACCCTGTATCTGCCCGTTGGCAGAGACGCACGAAAAAGAAAAGTTTCTTTGTTTCTATGAGGAAAGCTATGAAGATGAAAAAACAGCTTTTGGCACTGCTGCTGGCGGCGGTGATGGTGCTTAGCCTGACCGGCTGCAAGGAGACCCTGAAAAAGGTGGCGCAGAAGATAACCGGCCACTCTGAGGAAGTGCAGGAGGAGGACACCACCCGCTGGGCGGAAGCCACCACCGACCCGCTGATCATTCAGGGCATTGCGGATGCCTCGGCAAAGTATGCCACCGCCACCGCAGACGGCTGCCTGTACGCGGTGTTCAACGGCATCTGGAGCCGCAACACCGGCTACTTTACCGTGCCGGGCGGCAGTTTGAACATTATGGCCTGCGGCACCGCCGAGGGCACCCAGAAGTTCAAGGTTGCACTGTGGAAAAAGGTGGACGGCGGCGCAGCGTATGTGCCGGACAGCACCTACTATATCAAGACCGATGGCACCGACTACCGCTGCACCATTTCTGGGCTGGACCCGGCGGCGCAGTACCGCGTGACCATCTCGTATGATTCCAGTCGGTACTACCTGTACGGCCTGATGAAGGTGGAGGGCATTGCCGGATGACGAACCAGACGAAAAATTCAATGCTGCTGATGCTGTGCGCCCTGATCTGGGGCACAGCCTTTGTGGCGCAGAGCGCCGGCTCCGGCATGGGCGCGTTCTCCTTTCTGGCGGGGCGCAGCTGGATGGCGGTTCTGGTGCTGATCCCCACGGTCAAGGCATTTGACGCCTTGCACCACCGGCAGGGCAGGCCGGACGGCAAGCCCAAAACGGCGGCAGAGCGCAAGCTGCTGCTGAAAGCCGGGCTTGTGTGCGGCACGCTGCTGTTTCTGGCAAGCGCGGCGCAGCAGCTGGGCATCACGCTGGACCCCTCCACCGCAAAGGCGGGCTTTCTGACCGCCATGTATGTGGTGCTGGTGCCGGTGTTCGGCCTGTTTCTGGGCCGCAAGGGCAGCGCACAGCTGTGGGTGAGCATGGCCATTGCCGTGGTGGGGCTGTATCTGCTGTGCATGAAGGACGGCTTTGGCAGCATCCAGAGCAGCGACGGGCTGCTGCTTTTGTGCGCGGTGCTGTTCAGCTTCCAGATCATGGCGGTGGATCATTTCTCCCCGCAGATGGACGGCGTGCGCCTGAGCCTTGTGGAGTTTTTTGTGGTGTCGGTGGAAAGCACCGTGGCGGCGTTTTTGTTCGAGCAGCCTGCCATGGCAGAGTTTGTCACCTACGCCGGGCCAATCCTGTACTGCGGCATCATGTCCAGCGGCGTGGCCTACACCCTGCAGATTCTGGGTCAGCGGGACCTGAACCCCGCAGTGGCCAGCCTGATCATGTGTCTGGAAAGTGTATTCAGCGCCTTGGGCGGCTGGCTGCTGCTGCACCAGAACCTTTCTATCCGGGAATCTACCGGCTGCGTGCTGCTGTTTGCCGCCGTGGTGCTGGCGCAGCTGCCCCTTGGCCGCCTGATGCGGAGCAAGGCCTGAGATGCCGGCAAAGCCGTGCGCCCAGCTGCGCAGCGTGGAGGGCATCCAGTACGAGCTGGTGCGCAAAAAGGTAAAGCAGCTGCATCTGCGGGTGCGCAGCGACGGCACCGTGATGGTAAGCATCCCTTTGACGGCCAGTCTGGAGCAGGCTGACCGTTTTGTGCTGCAAAACGCTCAGTGGATCCGGGATACCCGGGTAAAGAACATTGCCAAGCTGAACAGGGACAACGCCGACCTGCCGGATAAAGCCACGGCGCTGGCCTACTTTACCGCCATGAGCGATAAGGTCTACCCGGCCTTTGCCGGGGTGCTGGGCGGGCAGAAGCCCATCCTGAAAGTGCGCAGCATGACAAGCTGCTGGGGCGTGTGCTGCCCGGCTAAGCGGCAGATCACCTTTGCCTTGCAGTTGTATAACCAGCCTCCTGCGGCGCAGATCTATGTGGTAGTACATGAGTACTGCCACTTTTTGCAGTTGAACCACAGCCCGGCCTTCTGGGCAGAGGTGGAAAAGCTGCTGCCGGACTGGAAGGCCCGGCGGGAGCTGCTGAAAAGATAATCTATCGTAAAAACGGAGGGAAATTCCCTTGGAAAACGAAAAAAAGACCGGCGATAAATATTCCAAACTGGCCGGCAATACTTTGATCTTTGCGATCTCCAGCTTTTCGTCCAAGCTGCTCACTTTGATCGTACAGCCCTTTCTGACCTACGCCATGGCGGAGATCTCGGATCTGGGTCTGTCCAAGATCCTGAGCCAGTACGCAAACCTGCTCATCCCCTTTGTGTCCATGGGCATGTCCAACGCCATCATCCGCTTTGGTCTGGACAAGGGCAACAGCGAAAAACAGGTGTTCACCAACGGCCTGCTGACCATTCTGGGCGGCTTTGGCATTCTGGTGCTGTGCTGGCCGGTCACCCAGTTTTTGCCGGATATGGCGCAGTATGGGCTGCTGATCTACATTTATGAGCGCCAGACTCTCTTCTCTGCCATGAAACTGGATGCGGCAGTCGAGGTTGCCGGCAAGTCGGGCTAGTCGTTCCAGCCAGCGGTAGAAACCCGGCTCAAACTCTGCTCTCGAAGGTACGGCTACCTGTATTCTTCTCAATGTATTCAACGGCTGTCTGATGCGTGCCATGATAATCTGTCGGCTCAATCCGTTGAAAAGACTCTGGTGGAATTCTCCCCAGAACTTCGGCGAAACCTCAGGATGCATGTGCATTCCGATGATAATCTCAGAACATTGGAACTCGTTGAAGGCATGCTTGATGCCGTTGGCGATGTTGGCGGCAATACGAACCTGGGTCTGCGTCATCACATCGGTGGCAGCAGCCAGCTGACTGCAATGTTCCAGAATCCGTCTTCCCTGTTCCTGGTTGTATCGCATGTCCTTGTCTTCATATACCACATTCAGGCAGATGAGTCCCCTGTTCAGTTTCTGGTTTCTCACCAGAAACGCCAGACTCATCAGGTTGTCGGCATATTCAGGATATTTCACCGGAACCAGAATCTTCTCATCGCTCACCTTCTTGTCGTCTTCCGCATCAGGCAGTTCCTTGTCTCTCAGGATAATCTTCTGCGAAGACCGGTCGGTAAGGATGGATGAGATGATGCAGGTAATCAGAATCATCATAACCACACCATTGAGCATATCATCGTTGACGAGGTAAGTGCCCGGTGCTACGAGCAGA
>OGDY01003598.1_pt1 | contig 11803 bp, 13 predicted proteins | sample 1570341 | NCBI WGS metagenome assembly OGDY01 (sample SAMEA2581972, study PRJEB24529) | metagenome | biome: Human gut stool | place: China | collected 2011 | reverse complement strand
ACAAAAATAATTAAAGACCTTTGAAAGAACAAAACAAAAATATAAAATTATTTTTGTCTGCCCTATCATCTAATTTTCTATCAAATTCTTCGTTTTTGTAGAACCAATCTGTTTTCTTATCTGTTGGATTTTCTTTTCTATTTTTATCTAAAAGTAAGTCTATTAAAACTGCTAAAGGTAATATGATTCCTATCATAGAAAACATTAAATCTGTACTTTGTGCAACTGTTAATGCATCATGTGACATTATACTTAATTTATTAGTTACATCATTTCCAAAATATAATGCATGTATTGTAAGATATAAAAGGCTTCCTAGCAATTTTCTTTTTACTATTAATACCAAGCATAATAAAGTTGCAAATAATATTGCAATTTCAAATCCTTCATTTATTGGTGTCATTCCTAAAAAGTCTTTTCCCATTTGTGACGCTATGGTTATTATAATTCTTATAATCCAGAATACTATCATAAACATTACTAATAAATATGTTGAAAATTTTTTCATAATTTTTCTCTCCCTTTTTATTTGTTTTTTTGAATAAATCTAAAGCTTTCATATGCAATGCGATTTTATATATTATGAATGTTATCATACTATGACAACTTTCCTAGAAGATAAAAAAGAGCGGAGTATCCGCCCTATTCTTAAAATTAATCTACAAAATCAAAATCATCTTTAAATTTTTCTTTGAATATTTCAAATACTTTGTTTAATGTTTCTTCATCTTCTACACTTACATATGATTCTTCTTCTGAATCTTCGTCATCATTGTCTTCTACTTTTAGTATTACTACTTCTCCTTCGTCTTCCTCTCCATCTTCTGTTATAGGTAATAATACAACGTATTCTTCATCATCTAAATCAATTAAATCTAAGAATTCAAATTTTACCTCGTTTCCATCTTCGTCATTTAATATTACTATATTATCTAATTCGTCTCCTTCGTAATTTTCGTTCATAATTTAATTCTCCTTTCAAATTTATTATCAATATAATATCGTATTTTATGAATTTTTGCAACTGTTTTTTAATTTTTTTTATTTATATATGTTTCTAAAATATATACTGCAGATATAGTATCTACAATATCTCTTTTTTTATTCTTATCGACTTCTAAAAAATTCATTGTTTTATGTGCAGCTACAGTTGTTAGGCGTTCATCTATAGTTTCTATTTTCATTTTGTTGTATTTGCATTTAAGTTTATGTATAAATTGTTCTGTTCTTTCTGCTCTAACTGTTTTTTCACCTTTCAAATTATATGGCATTCCTACAACCAATGTGTCAACTTCATATTTTTCTAATATTTCGTCTAATCTTCTTAAAACTATTTTATCTGAATTATTTCTTTGTATTGTTTCTAAACCTTGTGCTGTTATATTTAGTGGATCTGTTATTGCTATTCCAACACGTGCATCTCCATAGTCTATTCCTAATTTTCTCATTATTCGTCCTCTAATCCTAAGCCAATATAACTTTTTACCATTTTTTCTAGTAATTCGTCTCTTTCTATTGTTCTAATTTTGTTTCTTGCATCATTATAACTTGTTATATATGTTGGATCTCCTGATAAAATATATCCAACTATTTGGTTTATTGGGTTATACCCTTTTTCTGTTAATGCTGCATATACATCTTTTAATATTTCTTTTGCCTTTGTATTTTCTTCTCTTTCAACTTGAAAGCTCATTGTTTTATCAAAATCCATTGCTATTGCTCCTTTCATTTAACTATTTACAATAATATAAATAAAATTTATATTATTGTAATTAGATTATATATTAGTAATATTACTTTCGTTTGCATCACAATTGTCTAAGTATTCTTCTTGTTTCTTTAATACTTCTTCAAGTCCTGTTCCTTTGTAATATGTTGATAGTGTAAAGTTTAATTTTGGGCATACTTCCATTTTTTTGCTTTCCTCTTCTTCGTCATTGGTTTCATTTAAACTAATTATTGTATTTTCTAGTTTTTCTTTTAATTCGTTTATAAATTCTGCTACTCCGTTAAGTTCTACTCCTGAAAAGGCTATTACAAATTTAGGTCCCATATATCTTACATACACATATTGTGTAGATATATTTTGTTTTATGTATTCACTTGTTTTTTCTATTACTTTGTTTCCTAGTTCTCTACAATATTTGTGATTTATTTCTTCAAGATTTATTATTTTATACATACATATTGTTGATGTTGTATATTGGTCTATTATTTTTCTTCCTTCTCCATATAAATATTCTTCTGAATATAGTCCTGAGAATAAATCTTTTCTGACTATTGATTCTATTGTTTTTTGATGTCCTACTGTTTTTAGTACAGATACAATGTTGTCTTTTATTACTTCTAATACTGTTGTGTCAACATTGTCAAAGTCGTGTGGTGTTCCACTTTCTATAATCCAATATCCTATATAAACATTGTCTATATATAATGGGAAGAATATTGCTGATTTGGCTCTTCCAAATTCCATCTTTTGATATGGCAATCTTTCTTGGTCATTGTTTACTGTAACATATTTAGGAGTGGCTTGTGCTATACTGTCTTTAAACATGTCAACGTCTTGCAATGATTTTAATGCATCCCAATGCATTTCATCGACATTTGATGCTTTTATTTCATATTCTGCACCATTAAATACAACTATAGTAGAATATTTAATTTCATATTTTTCTATTAATATTTCATTTATTCTTTTTATTTTGTCATCAACTGATGATGTTTGTCCTATAGCACTCATAAAATCTTGCACTACGGAAAGGTTGTTTATTTTTTGATTAATATTTTTATATGTTTGTATTTTTTTATGTATATTTAGGTTATATGCTATTAATCCTAAAACTGCTATTATTAAAATTACTACTACTATTATTAGCACTTTTTTACCCTCCTAATTGTTATTTTAATATCTATTTTTCATTTGATTTAGCGTTGAGTTCATGCTTGGTGAAAATACTCCACTGTTTTTGTCTACTGTTGGTGGTGTATATGTTGATTTTCCTGAAATTGATGGATATATCATGTCTGCTAAACTATTTAATATTTGTAAGATATTCTTTGGATATCCTTTTGTTGATACTTCACAATTTATTATATTTTCCATATATCTTGTATATACTTCTTCATTAAATGGTACTCCAACATATCTTATTGTGTTTTTATCAAATAATTCTGTCATAAATGACATTGCTGGATCATTATAATATGCCATTCCACCTATTATTGCCTTATCGTTTACTCCTCTCAGTTTTAATGCCTTATTTAATACTATTCTTAATTTATTTTGATCTAAGATATTTTTAGATTTTAATTCTCTTAAAAATGCTGTTAATGGTTGTATTGTTAGTATGTCAAAGGTTTGAACTAAATATATTTCTTGTGTTTTTTCAAAATATTGAAGTGGTGTGTTAAAGTCACAGTCAATTAATACCAATGAATGTTTTTTTAACAATGTTTGTAATATTGTTCCTGCATTTTCTATTCCTTCTGTTTCTTCTGGTAATGATGTATATACTGTTAAATTTCTGTTTACTTGTATCCCGTTTGCAATTCCTTGTAATAAATTTGGAATAGAGTTCATTGCAACTTTTCTTAAATCTTCTTCATTTTTTGTATAAATATAGTATGAATTTCTATTTTGGGTTGTATCTAATATTGCTGTATCTATTCCCATTCTTGCAGTTATATCTGCTATATTGTTCACAATAAATGATGTTCCATTTTTACTTGTTCCTACAAAGCATGCCACTTTTTTGTCTGATGTTAATAAATTTGTAATATCTACATTGTCATATTGAATATCAGTATTTTGTAAACTGTTTTCATACATTGTGTTTGTACTGTTTGCATATTGAATGTCGTTTCCATATGTTGTGTTTGTACTATTTGCATATTGAGAAGTATTTCCATACATTGTGTTTGTATTATTTTCGTATGCAGAATTTATATTATTAGTGTATGTGTTATTTATTTGTTCTTCTGTTTCCTCTACACCTGGTAATACTGTTGTTTCTTTTTCTTCTAGTCCTGGCAATATGTTTTCGTTTTCATTTTCATTTTCTTCTAATCCAGGTAAAGTTACCTCTTCTTTATTTTCTTCTTCAAAACCTGGTAATACAACTTCTTCTTTTTTCTCTTCTTCAAGTCCTGGTAATGTTATATTTTCTTGATCTTCTATCACTGCATTTTTACGAGGTCTTCCTCTTTTTCTTTTTGGAGTTGCCTCTTCAGTTGCTTCTGGAAGTGGATTTTTACGAGGTCTTCCTCTTCTTCTTTTTGGTTCTTCTGTAACGGGTTCTTCTACTTTATTTTCTTCTTTTTTTGTTTCTTTTTTAATTTCTGGTTTCTTTTCTTCTTCGAAGTCGTCATCACTTAATAATTTATCTATTCTATCCATATCTTCTTTTTCAAACATTGGTCCTTTTTTGCTTATACTTGTTACTGTTTTTTCTGGTGCTGGTGTTTCTTCTTCATCTTCTATTAAGTCTTGGAACGCTTTAGCAGCCTTTGGTTTTGCTAGTTTCTTTGTGCTATTCATATTTACAGATGATGGAATAACAACTGGTCTTGAAAGTATTTTCTCTTTATTTCCTGTATTTAGTAATTTTTCACTTGGACCATCATTTTTTGTTTTTTTACCTTCGTTTTGTGCTCTTAAATTATCTGAAACTCTGCTGTTAAATGATATTATTTCCTGATATTTTGGTGATTTTTCCTCTAATACTGCTCTTACGTTTAAGGGTAAAAATTTGCTTATTATTCTTAATTGTACATCATTGTATTGTGAAGCTATATTATTAAAACTTTCTACGTATTTTGTTTCATCATTTTCCTTATTTACGTTTCTTATTTTTAGCTTTCAATTCTTTCAGGTATTTCATGTATCCGTTGAACAAGTCGATAGTGCGTGCTTCGCCCACACGGATAGACATCTTCGGATCATTGAATACACCCGGGAACTGATAGCAAAGAATCTTCTCAAAGTTATCAAACAGGTTCAGGTCACGGATGATTTCTTCTACCGGACGGGGATAGAGGGAGTTATCTGGATTGAACAGGAATACTTCCAGGTCGAACCACAAATGAGCTTTAGCCTCATCACAAACTTTCTGCAACATGTTAGCCGCTTCCTTACCGGTCAGATCACCATCCGGCATACGGGCAAATCCGAATGGACACAAGATATCCAGATGTTCCATAAGTGCCGGATACGTATCCATTCCGTTGGGAACTTCAAAACTGTTGGTAGCCAACATGATCGGTTTGTCCGGTGCAAATCCGTTACAGTAAGCCTTAAACTCTTTGAAGAAATTCACAATATCGTCTTTTCTCTTTTTACGCATTTCGGGGCGTTGTTCCCAGTTATCCAGACCACCGCCACTCTCTTCGGACACATAGAAAGCATAAAAGGATTCATGGTGACCATACATATCCCACAGTTCTTTAGCCACCCGCTTGTGCCATTCCAAAGATTCGGGGGTAAAGTCGAACCAAGCAAACATACCCACTCCCATCAGTACGTTCATGCCCTGTTTATCGGCTTCCGTCAGGATGGCCTCAATCGGATCTTTGGCTGTAAGTTCCATACGGCCGGGATACAGTTTGGAAGGATAGAAGGCTTTACCTACATAGTTATCCACATTGGTAGTATGTTTGCCTACATATTCTTCATTACGGAAAACTTCCTGTATAACCACCATATTCATTTCCAGCTTATTCATGGAACGAATCAACTCTCTCCACTGATCGTCGGTCATCTTCTTGATATCCTGATTCCAATGTTTTCCTTCGATTTCACTCCAGTGATAGATGCCCGTCCAGGCACCGGATATCTGTTGGATAGAGCGAATGTCCGATTCAATCACTTCTATATCCTTTGTCTTCCGACAGGTCTTACCTTCATTGGCTACCTTGAAGATCACTTTATTCTTTCCCACCCGATCCTTGGTAGGTATAACCACCTTCACCGTTTCGGCCTTTCCGGCAGGGATTGTCACAACCGTTTCGTATAACAGTGCATCCTTATTCTCTTTATTCCAATACAAAGCTACCTGATAAGTCTGTTGTGAAGCACTTTCGTTCACAATACCACCGCGGATATCCAGATCGACCTTATTGGTGATTTTTCCCGGAGGTATTAAAGTTAAGCTCACTTTATTCTCTGCCTGCATACTCACCAGACTGAACAAAGAAAAAAGAAGTAAAAAAGTACGTTTCATAATCATCTTTTTAAATTAGAATTAGTTAAAACTACCCGGATAAGAAATCCGTGATTCCGTCTCGCCACCAGTCAGACGAATATAGGAATCGAACTTGCGTTCTCCCTCCTGCAATATGATTACACGGGCACCGTTAGCCAAATTATTGTACACCGTATTTCCACCTGTATAACGCCCGTAAGCCAATAGCACCTCCTTATATATAACTGCATAATCATTGTTATGATCGTGGCCGGCAAATGTTCCCATGACGTCACCACACTCTTTGATAGAAGTAAACAGACCTGAATTAGTGGTAGGGCAAGCAACTCCTTCACCTCTCACTCCGAACAATCTGTTTTTATCTTCCATCACAGCATCTTTGTATTCGGGTATGGGAATATGGAAAAAAGCCAATGCAGGAAGAGGAATATCATTATTCTGCTTCGTAAATTCCTTACTTTGATTTCTGTACCAAGCAATCTGGTCAAACTTAATCCAGTCATATCCGGGTACTGACTTTATCTGCGTGTATGCATGAGAATCGATGCAATATAAAAGAGCCGCATTTTTATTCTTATCCTTTGACGACTTCACCGTCAAAACATAATCGGGGGCGACTTCGCCCCCACGGGCAGGCATCATACTGTTTTTCTTTTGCGAGAGATAATCATACAATTCCACCCGGGTGCGATCATACTCATCATCATGATTGCCAAATACCACTCCAAACGGAATATTGCGTCTGATGCAAGGCTCCAAAACAATGTCCAGCCCTTTGAAAGCTTCATTGGAAACAACCACATCTCCCGTAAACATGACGAAATCAGGACGTTCAGCATCCAATACTTCGTTAATACGATCCAGAGATATTTGTGAATTTGCCTGATCATCATATTTATAATGAACATCCGTAAACTGTACAATCTTAAACTTGCCGTCACGATTGAACTTCAATACTTCTTTCTGGCCCCAAACCGTAAGAGCATTAAATAATACCATTAAGCATAAAGCTATTTTCTTACACATCATATCTTTTATTTTAAACTATCTATAATCTTCAATAATAATTCAGGTTCATCTGTAGTAATATAGTCTACTCCCAACAAATAATATTGTTGCAACTCTTCCGCACTATTCACCGTCCAGACATTGGTAAGTAAACCGGCTTCCCTGGCTTTTTGAGTCAGGTTCTTATCTTGCCTGTATGCATAGTAAGAATAATCAATTCCTGAGATGCGGTCGTTCACCAGGTCCTTCAGTTCCTTCTTACCTTCCCATAAGTAAAGAGTTCTGGCTGTAGGATCCAGTTCACGGATACGTTTCAAGACTTCATAATTGAAACTGATATATTCCACATACCCCTGCATTTTCATGCGATGAACAATACTCACCACAGAGTCTGTCAACTGTAACGTACGCTCCAACCCTTTCTGGGAATCTTTTATTTCAATAATAGGATGGGTACTATTCTGCGCCCTTGCAGCTATCAAGAGCTCCTGAAGTGAAGGCACCGGGTCTTTCTTATTAATCGTTTGTTGAAACAACTGCAATGAGGTGATATTTTCAACTTCCAATCCATATACATGCGGATCATGGGAAAGAATAACTCTATTGTCGGCAGTTAACCAGACATCCATTTCAGATCCCTGACATCCCAATTCCACCGCATTCTGAAAAGAACGAACTGAATTTTGCAACACCCCTTTCTGTCTCCAGGCACCCCGATGAGCCGCCCCTCTGTTCTTGCTGAAGCCGTCTTTCAATAATTCAAACTCACACTGCTGCCCGTCAATCAAAAGGGTTATGCCGTATCTATAACTCGTCTGCCCTGCTGATAATGCCTTATTCTTTTTCAGACAGATTGATTTCTCTTTAAGATCAATCCGGAAAAGAGAAGAAGTATCACTCAGCAAACAAACATTGGAGGGTGTGGGATATATCCGACCCACTGCACTCCCCGACTGCCCCACGGGAATCAGATAATTATCCAACACATACTTCGAAATATCTCCGGCCCTCATGACGAAGGAGCTAAGAAGCATTCCTGCTATAAAGATTGCATTTTTCATCCTATTCTATCAATAACAAATATACACATCCATAAAATCGTTATTTATATCCGCAATAATAAATTCCGTCTACTTATCCCGTTCACACATAGTCGTAGCGATTATTTAAACGGGCTACACCCTTTCAGTGTTAAGGCTACACCCTTTTGCTCGGATAGCTACACCCTTTCGCCCTTATGGTGTAGCCCTTTTCAGTTTACCACTACACCTTCGGGTATTAGAGTCTTCATTATTTACAAAAGTCCATTGTCTTCCAGGTACTTTTTATAACTTGTATAATTGTTTGTACCCTTCTTAAAAGTAACCCAACTGAAATTCGTGATATATTCGGTAAACAACCCTGCTACGAATAATTGCTCCTTTAGTTCACTCCAGTTCTTTTCCCGATAAGGGACATTCGGACACCAGCAACTCTGGAATGATTCTATATCAACACCAAAATGTACGCCGTTGGCATCACATGCTTTTTTAATCTCAGCAAACCAATTAGGCAGGTCTACATCCACATCCACCAGACAGCGTCCGCCAAGATCCTGAATGTATAAATAATCAATATTGGGCGTCTGAGCGAAGATCCGTCCAAACCATTGCCCGCAAAGATCGGCCGGCATACCTCTCCATAAAGCCGGAGCGATAGAAACGGGCTTATCCGATTTGGTCTTAATATAAGAAGCCACTCCTTCAAGATACTTAGCCAACATGGATAAAGAGGGTTCTTGCTGCCAGCCTACAGGATAAGAACCATCATGAAATTCTTCGGTTATATACCAACCTTCAAGGCAAGGGTGATTGCCAAATTGTTCATACACCTCATCGAACACCATCTTATTTCTCTCCAAATTGAGATTATATTTCTCCGGTGATGCCGTATTTGTTTTACTGTAATCACCGGGGTAAAGGCCTACAATCAGTTTTATGCCATTGCGTTCGGCAGCCTCGAACATTTTGTCTACAAAGTCATACTTCTCGGTAATCCAAGGCATATTGGTATTCTTATAGAACGAAATACTAGTATTTTCTCCGTCTGTAAACTGTTCCACATACTGGATAATCCAAGTATCAATGCCGATGGCACGGCTATCCTGAAACTGTTTATCCCAGTCTTCGTTGACATAGGCGGTATTCAATTGTACAAAAATGCTGGAGAACTTGGGCTTACCGTTTTTCAGCTCATAAGAAGTCAATTGCTCCAACGCATCGATACCTACTTCACCGGTGCAGACTTCATGTTTCGTATTTACGATTTCAATCCGGAATCCCTCAAAACGGTTTAGCAATAAGCCGTCAGCCGTAGCCCCCTGGCCCTTTTTATACAATTTGAACGCACTGTAGGGCATAACCAAACGGTTCCAGCCTTCTTTGGATAATATTTCTTCGTCTTCGAAAGCATAATATTGCCATCTCTTACGTGTACTGTCATGCGGTTTGTCGGCATTGAATTGCTTCTCATCTTCCATAATGATGAAGCGGAAAACACCTTTGTTACCTTTTTGGCCTTTTACCCAAATAGAAAGTCCCAAAGGATAAAAAGACAAGTCGGGGCGATAATCTCCCCATGTTTCTTCGAAATAGACATACTCAGGATTTGAAGTCATAGGTTTACCGGAAAAACTGTATTTCAGCTTAAAGCTTCCTACTCCTTCTTTATAGTCATCACCTAAGTCATAGTCAATAGTGGCTTTGGTAGGTTCTTCGGCACTGGTAGGACCAGTACGATAAATTTCGCACCCTAATTCATCGAAAGGGTTAATATTTTTAGTAGCTTTCGTGCTATTCAATACTTTGCGTATCTCTTCTTTCAGGTTATAGTCACCATCCTGATCGTTTCCTCCTCCGTTATGATCATCACTTCCACAGGAAGTCAAAATAAAACAGAACAGACTTACCAATATAGCAGTTGTTTTCATAAGGCATTAGTTTTAAAAGAGAGTGCCGCCGGATTAGCGGCACTCCCGATTTGAATTAATCAATGTGTATTATTGACGGAAATAACTCATCTTATACATTCTTACAATAGACTGTGATAAATCAAAGCCAACAACAGAGGTTGCAATGTACACGTCATACCCGGTTGAGGTTACTTCTTTGTAGACAGCAACGTCTCCCCAGCTAAAGTAATTCTGCCCCCATGCGGACATATCGCTTGTAAATACACAGAAGTCACTATATCCGTCATCGTCCGGTCCCAGTTCCATCTTAGAAGTATTGGCAATGTCGAATACCTTTAGGGTAGCACCACCACTAGCCCATTGGTCAGCACCTTGGTCATTGAGTGCCAAATAGGTATCATTTTCCACCTTAAACACATTGAAGCCAAGCAAACGGTATTCATGGTCAGCAGCATTCAAGGCCGTAACCTCCATGGATGTCGTAAAGATATTGAAGCGACTCTTCAAAGCCTCATCACTATTTCCATTTACCCACTTCGTATAACTGATGTAATGATCTGAATCATCGGCCAATGAAACACGCTGTATGGCAGGTGCGGCAGTCCAAGAACTTCCGGCCGGTCCGTAACGTAGTTTATTAGGCTGATTGGCAGGAGTCACTAACTGACCATCCTGTAATTTCCAATAATAAATAGTCATATCATTAGGCCCTGTACCATAAATATAAGCTGTACCGCTGGTTACATCACCCGCTACATTCATGTTATACCCCAAATCTCCCGGGCAACCATCACCGGCAGTATAGTCAAGCAGTAACTTATGTTCCTGATCTGCTTCAGAATAATAGAAGACCATGAAACCTGCACCGTAAATATTTTCACGGGAAGTAATCAAGTGACCGGCATCATCCGTACGAGCCTTCATCATAAACGATCTTGCTGCATCTATAGTCTTAACCGCTGCTCCCGTCTTCATGTCATACAGGTAGATAGGACCATTGTATTCCTGAACTGCCAGATATTGACCGTATATTGCCAAGCCTGTATTGTTGCGGCTTGCTAGTCCCAAATCGGTGCAGTTCTTTTCCCACACTTTGGAGAACTTGGTTTTAGGCGGTGTCGGTACGACACGAATCGTATTGTTATGACGATTGCCCAATGCATCGATTACTGTTATTTTATAAGGTTCAGTGAAATCCATTTCACCTCCAACTCCCGGAACAACATAGCAATTATGTTCCACACTTACAGTACAAATCAGACGGCTTACATCAAGCGGGTCCTCATCCGTGGTAGGAACTTTCACCGTAATTTCTTCTCCCTCTTCATAAGGACCTTTCTTGGTAGCATAAAACTCCGTCGGATTATCAGGTATCTGAATGGTTACATTAAGTAGACCATTTACTTGGCTTTCATGTGCTGTACTCAAGTCAGGAGACTCACAGGAAACTAAGAGCACTGCCCCAAACAAACACGCTGTTGCTGCAATTCTATTAAGTATTTTCATAGTTTCATTTTTTAATTATTTCCATTCATCAAACTGTTCACAAGCAGAGTTCTGCTGAATTTCTGCAATAGGAATAGGGAAACGGTTGTATTTTTCCAGATAAACACAACCGTTTCCCTATTCCTAATGCAGAAATTCA
>OGDY01003594.1_pt1 | contig 11816 bp, 10 predicted proteins | sample 1570341 | NCBI WGS metagenome assembly OGDY01 (sample SAMEA2581972, study PRJEB24529) | metagenome | biome: Human gut stool | place: China | collected 2011 | reverse complement strand
ACAGCAGGTTACTGTTGCACACCAGATACATGCCGCCATACGTAAACAGGCAGCGCATGTGTTTCTTCAGCTTCTCGCTATTCATAAACGAAGCGTGTATCTTGTCCACCAGCTCCCGTTCCTCATCGGTCAGGCGGTACGGATCGGCCGGGTCAATGGTTGGGAAATTGGCATCGCGCAACTCATACTCTTTTCCTTCGTACACAAACACTCCCCGTTCAAAGTCTATCTTATGCAACAGCTTCCTGTTCTCCATGCCAAACTCCGGACGGCGGTTGATGATCTCCGCTTCCAGCTTGAATTGAATAATCGTAATGGCCTTATGCATCTGCGTAATCAGGCGCAAAGTCTTTTCATTATAATTGGCATCGGCAAAATTCATCTTCGGGGCAAAGATGGCACAAGAGTCATCCGCATAAGTATCCATTGCAAAGGTGGCCAGCGGCAGCAGGTTGATGCCGTATCCGTCTTCCAGCGTCGCCAGGTTGGCATAGCGCATGGACATGCGGATTACGTTCGCTATGCAGGCATCATTGCCCGATGCAGCTCCCATCCACAGGATATCGTGATTTCCCCATTGAATATCGAAGTTGTGATAGTCGCAGAGCGTATCCATGATGATATGCGCCCCCGGACCGCGGTCGTAGATGTCTCCTACGATGTGCAGGGAATCTATCGTCAGCCGTTGGATCAGCTTGCACATGGCTATGATGAAATCATCCGCACGCTTGGTCGAGATGATCGTGCTGACGATGACATTGATATACGCATGTTTGTTGGGCTCTACGCTCGACTCGTGCAGCAGCTCCTGAATGATGTAGGAGAATTCTGCCGGCAATGCCTTGCGCACCTTCGAGCGTGTATATTTGGAAGAAACATTCTGGCACACCTTCACCAACTGGTTCAGGGTGATGAGATACCAGTCGTCCAGATCCGTTTCCTCTTCCTTTATCAGCTGCAGCTTCTCTTCCGGATAATAAATCAGCGTACAGATTTCTTTCTTTTCACTTTCGCGCAGCGTGTGGCCGAAGATTTCATTCACCTTCCTCTTCACTGCGCCCGAAGCGTTCTTCAATACGTGCTGAAAAGCCTCGTATTCTCCATGAATATCCGTAAGAAAATGTTCCGTCCCCTTAGGCAAATTCAGAATAGCCTCCAGGTTAATGATTTCCGTACTGGCATCGGCTATGGTAGGAAAACTGCGCGACAGTAACTGCAGATAGCGCAAGTCGCTGATTATACTTTCCGGAGTAATGGTTCCCATGACAAGATTTATGATTTTAGATTTATGATTCATATTCGGTTGTCCGTAATTAAAACAACTCTTCTTTTCTCAACTTTTTAATTCTCAACCCAGCAAGAACATCAACAGCACTTGCGCTATGATTACGCGCAGGAACATACACATCGGATAGACCGTTGCATACGCCACCGACGGATTGTCTCCCGGAATGGTGTCGTTGGCATAATTCAGCGCCATGGGGTTTGCCATACTTCCGCACAGCATACCTGCTATGGAACCGAAGTCCACTTTCATCCATTTAAAGGCGATCACGCCCATTATCAGTACCGGAACAACAGTCAGCACAAATCCCGCAGCAATCCACAGCAGACCCTCCGGACGGAACACCGTCTCGAAGAAGTGCGCCCCCGCATCCAACCCCAGACAAGCAAGGTAGAGTGACAGTCCCAACGCGCGAAGCATCAGGTTGGCGCTGCGCGTGGTATAGGTCACCATGTGCATGCGCGGTCCGAAAGTGCCTATCAGAATACCTACAATAATCGGGCCGCCCGCCAGTCCCAGTTTCACCGGAGCGCTGATGCCCGGCAAGGAAAAGGGAATTGCTCCCAAAGCCAGTCCCAGGACAATGCCTATGAACACCGCCACCAGGTTCGGTTCTTTCAGGCTCTTGATAGCGTTGCCCAACACTTTTTCCACATTCTGTATGGCAGCTGCTTCACCTACCACCGTCAGGCGGTCTCCCAGTTGCAAGGTCAGCTCTGCAGTGGCAAGAAGTTGCACGCCGCTACGATACACACGACTGATGTTGATGCCGTAATGGTTGCGCAGATGAAGCGAGCCAAGCTTCTTTCCGTTCAGTTCGGGGCGCGTCACTACGATCCGTTGTGATATGAGCTGGCTGTCTATGGCATTCCAGTCAATATCTTCCTTATTCCAGTCGGTATGCTCCTGTTCTCCGAACAGCACAGTCAGTGCCGGAGCATACTTTTCCGAAGTCACCACCAGCAAGCGGTCTCCCTCCTTAATTATCTTCTCGGAGGTAGGAATACTCACGTTGCCGTCCCTCCACAAACGGGAAATGACGAACTTCGGATAGTTCAGCCCGCCTATCTCCTTGATGCTTTTATTGAAAATGGCCGGGTTGTGTACTTGAAACGCCGCAATGTAGGTTTTGTTCGCATCGTCCTTCTCTTTCAGCTCCAGATCTTCCTTGCGCACCAGCGCCTTGCGTATTGCCAGCACAGCAAGAATCACTCCCACCACGCCAAGCGGATATGCCACCGCGCAGCCCAAAGCCGGAGTGCTGGACTCCAGTCCCATTTGCTTCAGAGTCTGCTGTGCCGCACCCAGCGCCGGGGTATTGGTCGTAGCGCCGCAAAGGATACCCACCATGTCCGGCAGCGAGATATTCAGCCCGTAACTGCCCAGCACAGTCATCAAAGTACCAATCAGCACCACACCCAGAGCCAGCACCACATAGGTCAGCGCCATAAAGGGCACCAGCTTTTCGCTCACACTGCCAATGCGCTTGATGCCGCCCAGCAGCACCATGGCCACCAGCATGGCCACTGCGATGCCAACCACGAGGTTCAGGGTAGAAAGCGCACCGCCGCCCACCACGCCGTACTCCAGCAGAGCGGTATCGATAGCGGCAACGATGGTATTTACCTGTGTGGCATTGCCGGTGCCAAACACGGTCAGCACGCCAAACAGGGAATACAGCACAGCAAGAAACTGCCAATGCTTGCTCAGGCCGTTTTTAATGTAGTACATGGGGCCGCCTACCCATTCGCCCGCCTCGCTGCGCTCACGGTAGTGCACCGCCAGCGTGACCTCGGCAAACTTGGTGCACATGCCCAGCAGGGCAGAACACCACATCCAGAACACGGCACCCGGTCCGCCAATGGCGATCGCACCTGCCACACCGGCAATGTTGCCGGTGCCCACGGTACCGGCCAGCGCGGTGCACACCGCCTGAAAGGGGGTCATGGCGCCATCGGAAGCGTCCTTTTTGCGGAACATGCGTCCGATGGTGGTCTTGATGGCGTAGGGAAATTTGCGGATCTGCAAAAAGCCCGTGCGAACGCTCAGGAGCAGGCCTACGCCGATGATGCACACCATGGCGGGCACGCCCCAGATGAATTGGTTGACCGCCTGATTGACGGCCGTGATCGTCTCGATCATATTTTTCCCACATCCTCTGTTAAATTGCGCTTTTCCAGCCGAAATGCCGGAAAACAAACACCTTATTTTACCGCAGTTTTTGCGTACTGTCAAATAAAATGCACAAAAAAGAGGGAGGATTTTTGGCAAACTCTCCCTCAACTGCTTGAAACTATTTTATTTTACTTGGTCTTCGCCGTCCAGCGCTTTCAAGAAGGCTCAGCACTTTCCAACTGCCTTGCGGTACACCGGGTAAGCCACGATGGCGGACAGCACTTCGGTGATCCAGAATGCATGCCACACGCCGTTGGCACCAAGGAAATGGCACAGCACAGCGGCCAGCGGCATGATGAATACGATGTAGCGGCACAGCGAGATGACCAGCGATTCTGCGCCCTTGCCAAGGCCTTCCAGTGCACCGGAAGAGGTGGTGGATACGGCAGAAACCACAAAGCCCAGACAGATGATGCGCAGGGCAGTCTGGCCGATGGCGACGGTTTCGGGGTTGGAGGTGAACAGCTGCATCAGCGGGCGGGAAGCGAACAGGCAGATGACCGTGCCCGCAGCCATGATGGCAGCACTCATGATGAGGGTGAGTTCGTAGAGCTTTTTCACGCGGGCGTGCTGTTTGGCACCGTAATTGTAGCCAATGAGCGGGCGCATACCCTGCACGATGCCGTTGGCGGGCAGATACAGGAAGGTCTGCAGCTTGTAGTAAATGCCCAGCACCACCACGTAGCTCTGGGAAAAGCCCGCCAGCAGGCCGTTCAGGAAGGTAACCAGCAGAGAGGGCAGGGCCAGATTGAGGATGGCCGGCACGCCGATGGCATACAGTTTGCCGTCCAGTGCGGCATCCGGGCGCAGGCAGCTGCGGCGCAGTCGGATAGGCAGCTCAGTACGGACGTAAACGAAAAGGTAAACGCACAGGCTCAGCAGCTGGCCGATGCCGGTGGCAAGGGCCGCACCCGCAATGCCCATGGCAGGCACCGGGCCAAGGCCGAAGATCAGGATGGGGTCCAGAAGGATGTTGCACACACAGCCAAAGATCAGCGCCGCCATAGTCACCTTCATGCGGCCCACGGCCTGAAACATCTTTTCAAAGGCCAGTGCCGCCATGTTGATGGTGGCAAACAGGAATACGATGGTGGAGTAGGTGATGCCGGATGCGATCAGGCCTGCGTCGCTGGTGAACCGGCGCAAAAAGCCCGGCATGATGACAATGCTGACAATGGTGATGAGAATGCCGTGCATCAGGCTCAGCGCCATACCGTGGGTGGCGGCAGTCTCGGCCTTTTTGTGGTCGCCCGCGCCAAGGTACAGTGCGATCATGGCATTGATGCCGATACCGAAGCCGATGGCGATGGCGTTGGCAAAATTCTGGATCGGGAACACCAGCGACAACGCAGTCATGGCGTCTTCGCTGATGCGGGCCACGAACAGGCTGTCCACAATGTTGTACAGGCTGTTCACCAGCATGGAGATAACGTTCGGCAGTGCCATGGATACCAGCAGCGGCAGCACCGGCTTTTCTTTCATAAAGGTCTCGTTCATAGTGTTTGCATTGCTCCTGTAGAGAAAAGGAATGAATTACTGCAGCCGCGGAATCGTCAGGGCGAGACTGCTCGAAGATAAAAGCAGACGCAAAAAAGCCACACAATGGCTTTTTTGAAGTCATTGTGTGGCGAAAAGTAGCATACTGCTGTAAAAATCCACACGAATTTTATTAACTGTAGGATAACACGGCTTCCGGCAGATGTCAAGAGGTCAAACGGATAAAGTATGACTTTTATAGACTTGACCATTTTTCACCGGGAGGCTAAAATAAAAATAGATACTTTATAAAATAAGGAGAATCCTGCCATGAAATGGATGATCGCATCCGACCTGCACGGGTCGGCGTTTTATTGCAAAAAAATGATCAAAGCGTTTGAGCGGGAGAGAGCAGACCGGCTGCTTTTGCTGGGGGATCTTTTGTATCACGGCCCCCGCAACGACCTGCCGGAGGGCTATGCCCCGAAGGAGGTCATCCCGCTCCTGAACGGGCTGAAGCCGGCGCTTTTGTGCGTGCGGGGCAACTGTGACGCTGAGGTGGATCAGATGGTGCTGGATTTTCCCATTCTGGCCGACTATGCGGTGCTGCCGGTGGGCAGGCGGCTCGTTTACGCTACCCACGGTCATGTGCACAACCTGAAAAACCTGCCGCCGCTGGCTCCGGGGGATGTCCTGCTGCATGGCCACACCCACATTCCGGCGTGGACAGAGTTCGGCGAAGGCAATCTCTACCTGAACCCCGGTTCTGTGAGCATCCCGAAGGAGGGGAGTGCACATAGCTATATGACACTGGAAGGGGAGACTTTCCTTTGGAAAACGCTGGAAGGCGAAGTGTACCGGGAGCTGGAGCTGTGATGGGGGCAATGGAGCTGGAAGAGAAAACGGTTCAGATCCGGGATGATTTCGACCCGGACAAAATTCTGGAAAGCGGCCAGTGCTTTCGCCCCCGGAAGCAGGCGGAGGGCTGGTATCGGTTTGTTTCCGGGAGACAGCTGCTTTACCTCAGACCACTGCGCAGCGGAACCTACACGGTGCGGTGTGAGCCGGGCGCATGGGAAACCTTCTGGCACGGTTACTTCGACCTTGGCCGCAGCTATGCCGCCCTGCGCGGAAAGCTGGACAGCCGGGACGACTTTCTGCAGCGTGCCATGGAATATGGCCGGGGCATCCGGGTGCTGCGTCAGGATGAGTGGGAGATGCTGGTCAGCTTCATCATCTCGCAGCGAAAGAGCATCCCGGCTATCCGCAGGGCGGTAGAGCTGCTTTCGGAGCGGTTTGGCGAGCGGCTGGGCAGCGATAGCGAAGGGCCGGTGTATGCGTTCCCGACAGCAGAAGCGCTCTGCTGTGCCGGGGAGCAGGCGCTGCAGGAGTGCGGCCTTGGCTACCGCACCCGCTACGTGCTGCATGCGGCGCAGCAGGCGGCAGAGGGCACACTGGATCTGAAGAAGCTGGCTTCCCTGCCCGATGAAGCACTTTTTGCCCGTTTGATGGAACTGGACGGTGTGGGCAAAAAGGTGGCAAACTGCGTGTGTCTGTTCGGCTATGGCCGTGTGGGCCGTGTGCCGGTGGATGTCTGGATCGAACGGCTCATCCGGGACGAGTTTGCCGGGCAGGACCCGTTCCCGCAGTTCGGGCTGGAAGCAGGCATCGTGCAGCAGTACCTGTTCTTTTATAAAAGAAGCGTGGGATAAGAACCGCGGAGCCGCAGGCAGGAGCGTAGGATCATCCGCTAAGCAAAAAAGGCAACGGCTTCCTCTGTTTGAGGAAAACCGCTGCCTTTTGATCATTTTACTGCCTGCTTTAACCGTTCCAGATCTTCTGCATCCGGGTGAGAAAGGGCGTTGTCAAAATTCTCGATCAGTGCATCCAGATTGGGCAGATGGATCGGCTGCTTTTTCATGCCCTCATACCGCTGGCGTACCGAAAGCGGCATCTTGCCCTGACACATATAACGGCCGAAGACCGTGTTGCTCCTGTCCAGTGAACGCTCCACCTTTTTCAGGATCTTGTTGAAATACTCCTCACTGCCGCCAAAGCCGGCGGTGCCAAAAAGGAAGATCCTTTTGCCGTGCAGCTGCTTCAAAAAGTCCAAAGTGCTTTCGTCGGCGTTTCCCTTGTCTGTCCAGAAGCCCACATAGAGGTCGTCCGCTTCCATGGCAGCAGGGTCCGGGGTGCCAAAATAGCAGCAGTTTTCCTGTGGCAGACAGGCGTGCAGCGTGTCTGCCAATAATTTTGTGTTGCCTGTTTTACTGCTGAATACGATTGCGTAGCTCATAGTTTCTCCTTTGGTCGGTAACAACAAAAAACACCACACGTTTCCGTGCGGTGCTTTTCCTTCTGGTGGAGAATACCGGGATCGAACCGGTGACCTCTTGCATGCCATGCAAGCGCTCTCCCAGCTGAGCTAATCCCCCAGATGTTCGTGCCGTGCCTGACGACAGAAGTAATTATACCAGCGCTTTGCCGGATTGTCAACAGCTTTTTTGGGATTTTCTGCAAAAAAATTCCCGCCGGGGAAATGCCCTTCCCGGCGGGAAAAATGACTGCGAAAAAACTTACGCTCTTGCGTTCTGCGGGTCGAAGATCTGCGGTGCGACACGGATCAGGATCACCACAAGGACCGTGGTCAGAATGGCTTCGGGCAGCATGTAGGTGGCGTTGTACACGGCGCTGTACAGCCAGCACAGACCGTCCACGCTCATGTTGGAGATGCCGGGAAAGCCGATCTCGGTCATCCAGCTGAAAGCGTAGTCGTAGTCCTTCCAGACGATGTAACCGGACAGAAAGCTGCACAAAAAGCGCAGCAGGCACACCACAAAGGCGCTGACACCGACACCCACGGTGCGGCTGCGGAAAGGCTTTGCGATCAGGCAGGCAAAGCCCAGCACCGTGAAGGCCAGAAGGTAGTCCAGCAGCACGCAGCCCACCTGTGCCGTGAGGGTCTGGCAGTATGCCAGATTGCCAAGGCCCTGCACAAGCTGGATCAGGCTGTTGACGAAAGCGGTCATGATGCCCCACTTTGCGCCGTGGCGGTAGCTCATTACCAGAATGGGCACCATGCTGAACAGGGTGATGGAACCGCCGTGGGGCATGAGCGGGATCTGGATCATGCTCAAAACGGTGGACAGGGCGATCATCAGCGCACCCTCCACCAGAATGCGGGTTTTGGAATAGGTTTTGGTCATAGGGATTCCTCTTCTCAGAACGATAGTACACAAAAACAAAATGCGCCCGCTTTCCAGCAGGCGCACGGGGTTTGTGAAAGAACGGACAGTTCTGCAAACTCCCACGCCGGCATTGTCCGGTCAGGTAAAAGGGTACTCCGCAAAACGCGGATCTCAGCCTTTCGGCACCCCTGTTTTTATGTCCATGCAAAAGTATAGCGCGTCCGGCGCAAAAGTCAAGCCCCGGCGGAACATATCTGCCCCGGCCTGTGCATAGGCTGTACCATAAGTTCACAATGGGAGGAGTCTGGATATGAAGGGAGACCCCGAACAGAGGGCGGTACAGCTGGGCGAATATATCGCGGCCAACCGGGCCACAGTGCGTGCGGCGGCAGCGGTGTTCGGGTGCAGCAAGTCCACCGTGCACAAGGATGTTGCGGTGCGGCTGCGGACGCTGCAGCCGGAGCTGTTCCGGCAGGTGCGTGCGGTTCTGGCCTGCAATAAGGCAGAGCGGCATCTGCGCGGCGGTGCGGCCACCCGGCGCAAATACAGCCGCAGATAAAAGACGGCACACTTCCGAACAAAACGGAAGCTGTGCCGCCTTTTTTAAGGTTCAGTCCCGGGTGCGGAACTGGCTCAGTGCGCCTTTTTCCAACCGGCTGACCTGTGCCTGACTGATGCCGATCTCCTGCGCCACCTCCATCTGCGTTTTGCCGCGCAGATACCGCAGCTCCATGATGCGCTTTTCCCGGGGGGAGAGGGCGGCTACCGTATCGCGGAACTGTAACCCACTGATCCAGCTCTCCTCGCTGTCCGGGTCGCGCACCTGATCAATCACATACATGGCATCGCCGCCGTCGGTGTACACCGGCTCGTCAAGGCTGAGCGGTTCTACCACCGACTCCAGCGCGGCGGTCACCTCGCGCCGGGCAAGCCCCGCTGCTGCGGCGATCTCGTCCATGGTGGGCTCGCGCCCTAGCTGCTTTTCCAGCGTTTCCCGCGCCTGCATGGCACGGTAGGCGGTGTCCCGCAGGGTGCGGCTTACCCGCAGGGCGTTGTTATCCCGCAGAAACCGCCGGATCTCCCCGATGATCATGGGCACACCGTAGGTGGAGAACCGCACCGGCTGTGCGGGGTCAAAGTTGTCGATGGCTTTGATCAACCCGATGCACCCCACCTGAAACAGATCGTCCAGATTTTCGCCCCGCTGGGCAAACCGCTGCACTACGCTGAGCACCAGCCGCAGGTTGCCCTCCACCATCCGCGTCCGGGCAGCTTTGTCCCCGGCGTGGGCAAGGGTGAGCAGCTGCCGCTTTTCCGCCTCGGTCAGCACAGGCAGCTGCCCTGTGTTCACACCGCATAGCTCCACCTTGTTGTACATCCAAACGCCCCCGGTCTTTTAGCTTTACCGGAAGTATGGCTCTGCGCGCCGGGCGCTATGCGTGGAAAAAATTGAGCGCCCCTCCGCAAAAGAGGGGCGCTTTGTAGACAAAGCTGTAATTTTATGGTATGCTGTGATTGGCGGCGCAAGCCGCCCATCAGGCGCTGTGCCCACAAACGCAGGCGGCTAGCTCCTTACCGGTACCTGAGTGCCGGGTTAGAGCGATTTTTTCTTTGAAATCTCGTTTCTCCCCGGACGCTTAAGGGCGGGAAGGGGGGATGCGTCATGACGTTTGAACAGGTCGTATTGCTGCTCACGCTGCTTGGCGGAGCAATCTACATCACCTTTCAGATCACATGGACTGTATCGCACAGTGATGATAAAAAGAAAAAATGACCGCCTTCATGATTCCCCAATCCTGAACGGTCATTTTTCTTTTGATCTAGTATGGTAAGGAGTTAGCCGTTTGCAGGGCCAGCGCCTCTTGTGCTTTTATTATACACGTTCCCACGCGGAATGTCAAGCGCTGCGCCCGCTGCTACTCGCTTTCAAGGCGGGCTTTCAGGGTGCGGATGATGCGCTTTTCCAGCCGGGAGATGTAACTCTGGCTGATGCCAAGGGCATCGGCGGCTTCCTTCTGGGTGCGCTCCACGCCGTCGGTAAGGCCGAAACGCAGTTCCATGATCTGCCGCTCCCGTGCCGAGAGTGCCGCCACGGCGCTGCGCAGTACCGCGCGCTCGGCGTCCTGCTCCAGCTGCTGGCTTACCGCGTTGGCGTCGCTGCCAAGAATGTCCGAGAGCAGCAGCTCGTTGCCGTCGCCGTCCACGTTCAAAGGCTCGTCGATGCTGGCCTCCTGCCGGCGGTTGGAGCTTTTGCGCAGGTACATCAGGATCTCGTTGCCGATGCAGCGGCTGGCGTAGGTGGCCAGCTTGATGCTGCGGGCAGGGGTGAAGGTGTTTACCGCCTTGATCAGCCCGATGGTGCCAATGCTTACCAAGTCCTCGGCGGGCACACCGCTGTTCTCGTACTTTTTGGCCAGATACACCACCAGCCGCAGGTTGTGGGTGATCAGCTCCTCGCGGGCGGCAGCGTCCCCGGCAGCCATGCGGTCAAGCAGGGCTTTTTCCTGCTCGGGGGTAAGGGGCGGGGGCAGGCTTGGCCCGCCCGCCAGATAATGCACCGCGCCGCAGTAGCGCAAACGCCCCCACAGCTGCCGCCAGACTTGCCGTAAAAACTGCAACATGGAAATCCCTCCTGTGCATCAATTATTATATGTATTATAGGGGGCTTACACCCCCGCCTCCTCCGCTACGTCATCCCCCAACAGCAGCGTCCATGCGCCGGTGGGGGCGTCCGGGGCGCAAAAGGCCGCCAGCAGGCCGGGCACACGGCGCTGCCCGCAGCATAGCACAGCGGGTACGGCCGGCAGCAGGCAGTGGCCGGTAACGGCGGCGCAGGGTACAAACTGCACCCTCAGCCCCGGAGGCGGGGCAGTGCCGGCGGCAAACCAGCTGTCTAAGTAGGCGCGCAGCGGTGCTGGCAGCCGGCTGCGCAACGGCGGGTACTGCACCAGCACCACCCGCCGCCCGGCAAGGGGGTCTTGCAGGGTAAAGCCGGTGTCGTGGTAGGCCTGTACCGGCACTGTTGCCCCCGCAATTTGCAGCACAGCGGCAAAGCAGCCCCGCTGCGGGCGGCCAAACACCGCCTGCAGCCCGCGCAACAGTCCGTACACCCCGGCGCAGCAGAGCAAAAGCTGCCCCGGGCGCACCGGCAAAAGCACGCTCAGGTTGTTGGCCTGTACCCCGGGCAGCACCACCGCGCCGCACAGCAGGCCGTTCAGCGCCGCATACCATCCGCATAACCGGGCAAAGCTGCGCGCCCCGGACACGCCGTAGCACACCGCCACCACCCCGCAGCAGCTGGCGATTTTATATAGTACCGCCAGCGGGGCGGGCCACGGAGGGGCCAGCAGGACAAGGGTGCTGACCGCAGCCGCCGCGCTGCCCGCGCACAGCCGCAGCCCGGTGCAGCTGCGCCCGCATAAAAGCCCTGCGCCCAGCAGCAGCGCGGCGGCTGCGGCAAAGTTTACCAGCAGCAATTCGTCCACAAAAACAACTGTTTTCATTGCAAAGCACCGCCTTATGGTTCTGGTAGTCTATTTTTCACAAATTTGCGAAAAAACTTGTCACACCAGAAAAACCCGCATGAACAGTGCAGTTTTGCTACAAAAGCCGGGACGATGTTTCACAGTTTTTACACTTTTTTCAAAAAAGTACTTGAACATTTCTGGAAAGTGTGGTATATTATTGCCATC
>OGDY01003588.1_pt1 | contig 11827 bp, 8 predicted proteins | sample 1570341 | NCBI WGS metagenome assembly OGDY01 (sample SAMEA2581972, study PRJEB24529) | metagenome | biome: Human gut stool | place: China | collected 2011 | reverse complement strand
GAATTTCTGCATCTGACCATCTTCGGCCAGTCCCATGCCCCGGCCATCGGCATGATTTTGGAGGGTCTGCCTGCCGGGGAGACCATCGACATGGCGGCCCTTCAGACATTTTTAGACCGCCGTGCCCCTGGCCGCAACGATTGGTCCACCCCTCGGAAGGAGGCGGACCAGCCGGAATTTCTTTCCGGTCTGGTGGGGAACGTCACCTGCGGCGCGCCGCTTACCGCCATCATCCGCAACACCAACACCCGCTCCGGGGACTATGACGGCCTTTCCGTGGTGCCCCGCCCCGGCCACGCGGACTATACCGCCGGAGTGAAGTACGGCGGTCACGCAGATTTCGCCGGGGGCGGCGCGTTTTCCGGGCGGCTGACAGCCCCCCTGTGCATCGCCGGTGGCATCTGCCTGCAATTGCTGAAAAAGCAGGGCATTGAGGTCATCAGCCGCGTTGCCTCTATCGGCACGGTAGAAGACCCCGCCCCTTTGATCGTTTCCACAGCGGACAAGCCCTTCCCGGTGGTGAATGACGCCGTGGGCGCGGCCATGCGGGCGGAGATCGCCGCCGCCAAGGCGGAGGATGACTCCGTTGGCGGCATTGTGGAATGTGCTGTGCTGGGTCTGCCCGTGGGACTGGGCGGACCGCTGTTTGACGGCATGGAGGGCCGTATTTCCTCCATCGTCTTCGGCATCCCCGCTGTGAAGGGCATCGAGTTCGGCATCGGCTTCGGGGCCGCGCGGCTCCGTGGCAGCGAAAATAATGACCCCTTTGTGGTGGAAAACGGCACGGTCAGAACCACAACCAATCACTGCGGCGGCATTTTGGGCGGCATCACCAACGGGATGCCCCTGACCTTCCGGGCAGCGTTCAAGCCTACGCCGTCCATTGCCAAGGAGCAGCAAAGCGTGAATTTGAACACCCTGACCCCGGAAATTCTCCGGGTCCGGGGCCGTCATGACCCTTGCATCGTGCCAAGGGCCGTTCCCTGTATCGAAGCCGCGGCGGCCATCGCCGTATACGACGCCCTGTTGGGCCAGTCTTAAAAGGGAGGAATCTCTATGGAACTCAGTGATTATCGTGCCCGGATCGACCAGATCGACCGCCAACTGGTAGAGCTGTTTGCCCAGCGGATGAACACCGCCGCCGGCATCGCCGCCTACAAGAAGGAGCACGGCCTGCCGGTGCTGGACCCTGTCCGGGAGCGGGAAAAGCTGCTGGATGTAGCGGCACAGGCCCCGGAGGATATGCGGGATTACACCGCCTCTCTCTACACCATGCTGTTTGAACTGAGCCGCTGCTATCAGGGACGGCTGCTGGGGAGCACATCCCCACTGACCACGGAAATTCAGACCGCCATTGACCAGACGCCAAACCTGTTTCCCTCCAACGTGTCCGTTGCCTGTCAGGGTGTGGCGGGGGCCTATTCCCAGCTGGCCTGCGACAAGCTGTTCAAGCTGCCTCACATCATGTACTTCGCTTCCTTTGAGGCGGTGTTTGCCGCTATCGAAAGGGGATTGTGCCGCTACGGTGTGCTGCCGCTGGAAAACAGCACCGCCGGCAGCGTCAATGCCATTTACGATCTGATGATGAAGCACGATTTCCGCATCGTCCGCAGTGTGCGGCTGAAGGTGGACCACAATCTGCTGGTGAAGCCCGGCACCAAGCGGAGCGACATCACGGAGATCTACTCCCACCAGCAGGCCTTGAGCCAGTGCGAGCAGTATCTGCAAGCCTTCCCCGATGTGAAGGTCATCCCCTGTGAGAATACCGCCGTAGCCGCCCAGAAGGTGGCGGAGGGGGACGGCCACGCCGCCGCCCTGTCCTCCCGCTCCTGCATGAAGCTGTACGGGCTGGAATGCTTAGAGGCCGGGGTGCAGGATCAGGGCAGCAACTTCACCCGGTTCATCTGCATCTCCAAGAATCTGGAGATCTACCCCGGTGCGGACCGCACCAGCCTCATGGCGGTGCTGCCTCACGAGCCCGGCTCCCTGTGCCGGGTGCTCTCCCGGTTCTACGCCTTGGGCCTGAACCTGAACAAGCTGGAAAGCCGCCCCATGCCGGAGCGGAATTTTGAATTCATGTTCTACTTTGATCTGGAAACGCCGGTATACGCCCCGGAATTTTTGCAGCTCATGGGCGAGCTGCCCTCTCTGTGCGAGGAATTTTCCTATCTGGGCAGTTACAGCGAGGTGGTCTGATGCTGCGGTGCGGACTGCTGGGGGAAACGCTGGGCCACAGCTATTCCCCCATGATCCATCACGAGTTAGGGGAGTATGACTACCGGCTCTTTGAGGTCTCCAAGGCGGACTTGGATGCCTTTCTGCGCTCCGACCGCTGGGACGGCCTGAACGTCACCATCCCCTACAAGAAGGCGGTGGTGCCCTACTGCGCGGAGCTGTCCAAGGCGGCAGCAAAACTGCAAAGCGTCAATACCCTCGTCCGTCGGCCTGACGGCACGCTGTACGGCGACAACACGGACCTGTTCGGCTTTCTCTACATGGTTCGCCGCAGCGGCATCGACCCCGCTGAAAAAAAAGCGCTGGTGCTGGGTAGCGGCGGGGCCTCCGTCACGGTGAAGGCCGCGCTGGAGCAACTGGGCGCTGACGTTACCGTCATTTCCCGCAGCGGTCCGGACGATTATGACCATCTGGACCGCCACGCCGATGCCCAGATCATCGTCAACACCACCCCGGTGGGGATGTATCCCCATAACGGCGCGGCGGCGGTGGATCTGCGGCTGTTCCCTCAATGTGAAGGCGTGCTGGACATCGTTTATAACCCGGCACGGACCGCTCTGCTATTACAGGCAGAAGAGTTGGGGATTCCCCATGCAGGCGGGCTTTCCATGCTGGTGGCTCAGGCCAAGCGCTCCAGCGAGCAGTTCACCGGCACGGTGATCGGCGATGAAGCCTTGGCGCGGGTGGAACGCGCTGTGAACCAGCGGCTGCGGAATATCATCCTCATCGGAATGCCCGGCAGCGGCAAATCCGCCGTGGCCGCCGCTCTGGGCAAAGCGCTGGACCGGGAGGTAGTGGAGGCTGACGAATTGATCGCCCAAAGGACTGGGATGTCCATCCCGGAGATCTTCGCCCAGTCCGGGGAGGAAACATTCCGGAAACTGGAAACAGAGGTTCTGGCGGAACAGGGCAAGCGCTCCGGCATCATCCTCTCCACCGGCGGCGGCTGCGTCACCCGGCCGGAAAACTACCCGCTGCTGCATCAAAACGGCACCATTTTCCGTCTGACCCGCGACCTTGCCAAGCTGCCAACGGAGGGCCGGCCCATTTCCCAAACCACAGACCTCGCTCAGCTTTGCGCCCGCCGGGAGCCGCTGTACCGCCGCTTTGCCGACGTGACGGTGTCCAATGACGGGGCGCTGGAGGTCACGGTACAAACCATTAAGGAGGCGCTGCTATGAAGCTTCTGGTCATCAACGGGCCCAATCTGAATCTGCTGGGCCTGCGGGAGCCTGCCATCTACGGCAGCCAGAATTATGAGGCCCTGTTGGCCCTCATCCGCACCGCTTGCGATGCCGAGGGCATCGAGGTCGGTTTCGTCCAGTCCAACCACGAGGGGACCATTGTGGACGCCATCCAGGCGGCCTACGGCGTCTATGACGGCATCATCATCAACCCCGCCGCCTACACTCACACCAGCATAGCCATTCTGGACGCGCTGAAGGCCGTGGCCATTCCCGCCGTGGAGGTCCACATCTCCGATGTGGACAGCCGGGAACCGTTTCGTCAGGTCTCCTACGCCGGCATGGCCTGCGTCAAGACCTATAAAGGCTTGGGGCTTCAAGGTTATGTGGAGGCTGTGAAATTTTTGAAAGACTACCTCAGCAAGTGAGCAAGCGCGCCTTCCGAAAGGAGGCGCGTTTTTCTGCTTTCCGGGGTGCTTTACAACCCGTTGGAAATCCAGTATGATAAGGAAAAGCCGTAAATCGCCAAGGGAGGTTCTCATGGATACACTGCTGCGTCAAATTCCAAAGGTAGACGACCTGCTCCGCCTGCCCGCCCTAAAAATGCTGGCGGCGGAGGTGGAGACCTCCGCCGTGACGGAGACGGTTCGCCGGACGCTGGACCGGCTCCGCGCCGATATTCTGGTGGGGACCGTCACAGAGCTGCCCTCCACGGAGGCCCTCTGCGCTCAAATCAGCGCGTCGTGCCGGGCATCCCGCCTGCCCTCCCTCCGGGGCGTTATCAATGCCACCGGGATCGTTCTGCACACCAATCTGGGCCGGGCCTGCCTGAGTGACCGCGCGTTAGCGGCAGCGAGGGAGGTCTCTCAGGGCTACTCCACCTTGGAATATGACCTGACAGCGGGGGAGCGGGGGCAGCGGTACGCCCATGTAGAGCCGCTTTTGTGCCGTCTCACCGGGGCGGAGGCCGCCATGGTGGTAAACAACAACGCAGCGGCAGTGCTACTGATCCTCTCCGCCCTCACCGCCGGAGGAGAAGTCATTACCTCCCGTGGAGAGCTGGTGGAGATCGGTGGCTCCTTCCGGATGCCGGATGTGATGGCCGCCTGCGGCGCGGTGCTCCGGGAGGTTGGTTCCACCAACAAGACCCGCCTTTCCGACTACGCCAACGCCATCAGCGAGCAGACCCGCGCCCTTTTGAAAGTCCACACCAGCAATTACCGCATCGTGGGCTTTACGGAGAGCGTGTCCCCCGCCGCCTTAGTGGAGCTTGGCCGCTCCCGCAGCATTCCGGTCATTGAGGACTTGGGCAGCGGCTGTCTTGTAGATCTGGCACCCTTGGGCCTCCGGGATGAGCCGACGGTTCAAGCGTCCGTAAAGGCCGGAGTGGATGTATTATCCTTCTCCGGGGACAAGCTGCTGGGTGGTCCCCAAGCGGGGATCATCGTGGGCAAGCGGCGCTGTATCGACCTTTTGAAGCGTCACCCTCTGGCCCGCGCCCTGCGGGTGGACAAGCTGACGCTGGCCGCCTTGGAAGCAACTCTGCAAGCATATGTGGACGGCACCGCCCTTCAGGAGATCCCGGTGCTCTCCATGCTGGCCCAAACACCGGAGGAACTGCGCCAGCGGGCAGAGTCACTCTGCCGCCGTCTGGGGGAGATTGGCGTGACCGCCGAGGTGGTTTCCACGGAAAACCCGGTGGGGGGCGGGGCAGTCCCCACCCAGACGCTGCCCTCCTTCGCCGTGGCTGTCGCCCCAAGGGACAGCGCCGCCGCACTGGAAACGCAGCTGCGGCAGCGGCCAGTCCCCATCATCGTCCGCATTGCCCATGACCGGTGTCTGCTGGATATGCGGACTTTGTTCCCGGCGGATCTTGACGAGATCCTTCAGGCTTTTCGGGAGACCGCTTCATGAAACACGTCATCATCGGCACGGCGGGCCATGTAGATCACGGCAAAACCGTTCTGGTCAAGGCGCTCACCGGCACCGATACGGACCGCCTGGCGGAGGAAAAGCGCCGGGGCATTACCATCGAGCCGGGGTTTGCCAGACTGGACTGGCCGGACGGCACGCAAGCAGGGATCGTGGATGTGCCGGGCCACGAAAAATTCATCAAAAATATGCTGGCCGGGGCGGGGGGCATTGATCTTGCCATGCTGGTCATCGCCGCGGACGAAGGCGTTATGCCCCAGACCGTAGAGCATCTGGATATTCTGTCTCTCTTGGGCGTCCAAGGCGGCTTGGTGGTGTTGACCAAGGCGGAATTGGTAGATGATGACTGGTTGGAATTCGTTCGGAGACAGGCGTTGGAGCTGACCGAGGGCACCTTTTTAGAGGGCGCGCCCATTCTGTCAGTCTCCGCCGTCACCGGTCAGGGAATCCCGGAACTGCGGGACGCCCTGTACCGCTTGGTACAGGAGGCGCGGGAAAAAAGCGCGCTGGCACCCTTCCGGCTTCCCATTGACCGGGTCTTTTCCGTGGACGGCTTCGGCACCGTAGTCACCGGCACCCTTACTGAAGGGGCTGTCCGGGTGGGGGACGCTGTGGAACTGGTCCCCTCCGGGCTGCAAAGCCGGGTGCGGACCTTGCAGGTCCACGGTGAAAGCGTGGACGCTGCCTACGCCGGTCAGCGGGCGGCCCTCAACTTGACAAATCTGCAAAAAACAGAGGTCCACCGGGGGGATGCGGCGGTAAGACCCGGCAGCGTCCGGCCTTCCCGAATGCTGGATGTGCGGCTCCGGTGTCTGGAAAGCGCCAAACGCACGGTTTTGAACGGCTCCCAGGTCCATCTGTACCACGGGACCTCCGTTCATTTGGCAAAGGCGGTGTTGCTGGACCGTGACGAGCTGCGCCCCGGAGAAAGCTGCCTTGCCCAGCTGCGGCTGACGGAGCCAATGGCCGTCAAGCAGGGGGACCGGTTTGTCATTCGATTTTATTCTCCGGTGGAGACCATCGGCGGCGGCAAGGTGCTGGACCCCCGGCCCCTTCGCCACAAACGGCATGACCCGGTGGTGCTGGACAACCTAATTCTCCGGGAACAGGGCTCCGGCAGTCAACGGCTGCTGCAAGCTGCGGAGGAATTCGGCGTTTCACTGCCGGATAGCAGCCAGTTGGCGGAGCGTTCCGGTCTGGACACTGGTACTGCTGTATCCTTGCTGGCAGACCTGCTGAATCAGGGAATGCTGGCGGAGCCGCTGTCAGGCCGCTACGCGGCGGCCTCGGCGCTGGACACCCTCTGGGACCGCTGCCGGGAATTGCTGTCCGCCTACCACCAAAAGCACCCCCTTCACGCCGGGATGCCCGCCGCCGAGCTGCGGCAAAAGCTGTTCCGGCAGATCACTCCCGTTGAGGGCGATGCGCTTTTGGAGGTTTTTCGGGCGGAGGGGCGGATGAAACGCGCCGAAAACCGTTGGGCGCTGGCGGAGTTTTCCATTCGGCTCACCAAGCGGCAAACCGCCCTCCGGGACGCGCTGTTGGAGCGCTTCCTCCGGGGTGGCCCGGAGCCGGACACCATCGAAGCGGTGCTGGACAGTATTCCTCCGGAGCGCCGGGAGGAGGCTCGTCAGGTGCTGGAAAGCCTGCTCACCGGCGGAGAGCTGGTACGGCTGTCACCGGAGCTGTGCTGGCACCGGGAGGTGTTCCAAAAGGGGCTGGATATCTTGCGGACACTGTGTGCTGACCACGGCGCTGTCACGCTGGCAGAGGTCCGGGACGCTTTAGACACCACCCGGAAATACGCTTTGCTGTTTTTAGAAGCCTGCGACCGACGGCAGATCACGGTTCGAGAGGGCGACTGCCGCCGCCTGAAGCTCAAATTTCATGACTGACATACCGCCGGAGCGTTGCTCCGCTTCGGCGGTGGTCAGCTTCAAAGGAAATATGGGAGCAGATAGGTGCTGGTGTGCCTCCCGGTCTTCAAAACCGGTGCGGACGGCGAACAGCCGCCTGGATGAGTTCGATCCTCATATGCCCCCGCCAAAAGCAACCCGCCGTATGGAATCCATACGGCGGGTTGCTTTATTGTCTGCGCCGTTTCTGGCCGAATCAGTTAAAAAAGCGGTGGGCTAAGCCCATCGCTTTTTAACAAGCTTTTTAGTCCCGGACCTTGTCGAATACATCCGTAATGCTCTTGTCAGGCGCGGGGGTAGCCAGAGAGACCACCACCAGCACGATGCAGTTGACGATGAAAGCAGGCATCAGCTCATAGATGTCCCAGATGCCGCCCAGAGGCCGGACGCAGAACTTCCATGCGAAGATCATCAGACCTCCGGCCACCAGACCTGCCAGCACACCCTGACGGTTGCTGCGTCTCCAGAAAAGAGCGAACAGCACGGCGGGGCCGAAGGTTGCACCGAAACCGGCCCATGCGAAGGAGACGATCTTGAACACGTTGCTGTTGGGGTCCGCCGCCAGGAAGATGGCGATAAACGCGATCACCACCACCGTCAGACGGGCAGCCAGCATATTCTGCTTGGAAGTCAGCTTGACGCCGAACACATCCTGCAATACGTTTTCAGAAAACGCGGAGGCCGCCGCCAAAAGCTGAGAGTCCGCCGTGGACATGGTAGCCGCCAGAATACCTGCCAGAATACAGCCGGCCACAATGGCAGGCAGCAGACCGTAAGAGGAAAGCAGGTCAGACAGCCGGACAATGACCGTCTCCGTGGCGCTGCCCTCCAGCATGGGGATGCGGCCCACACTGGACACGGCATGGCCCACGATGCCAATAAACACAGCCACGGCCATGGAGATCACCACCCAGATGGAAGCGATCCGGCGGGAGAGCTTCAGCTCATCCTCGTGCCGGATGGCCATAAAGCGCACCAGAATGTGGGGCATGCCGAAGTAGCCAAGGCCCCAGGCCAGCATGGAAACAATGCGGATCAGCCCGTAAGGCTCCGCCTGGCCGGAGGCGGCGTTATAGGTCTGACCAAAGCTCAGAAAACCGGGAAGGCTGCTGGCATGAGCCAGAACAGCATCCATACCGCCGGCCTGCACAATGCCGAACACCACGATGACGCACAGGGCGACGGTCATAATCACAGACTGGATCAGGTCCATAGTGGCGACAGCACTGAAGCCGCCCACGGAGGTATAGCTGATGATGACGATGGCGCCCACGATCACGGAGAGCATATAATTCCAGCCGAACAGACTGTTGAACAGCTTACCGATCGCCGCCAGGCCGGAGGCCACATAGGGCACGAAGAACACCAGGATGATGAGAGAGGCGATACCCATAATGATGGGCTTTTTCTCCCCGTAGCGCTTGGAGATAAAGCTGGGGATGGTGATGGCGTCCAACTCCACGCTGTAACGCCGCAGGCGGCGGGCCACCAGCAGGAAATTCAGGTAGGTGCCGATGGCAAGGCCGATGGCGGTCCAGCTGGCGTCCGCCACGCCGCTGAGATAGGCGAGGCCGGGGATACCCATAAGCAGATAGCTGCTCATATCGCTGGCTTCCGCGCTCATGGCCGTGACCAGGGGGCCCATGCCCCGGCCGCCGAGATAAAAGCCTTCAGCGCTCTTCTTGCTTCGTTTACCGATCATCACGCCGGTGAAAATCACCAGACAGAGATACAAAATGATCGTTGTCATGATCGCGATCTGTGCGGATGTCATACAATACTCTCTCCTTTAACACTTCAATGCTTGGTATCATACCACAACGCAAACAAGAATGAAATACAGAACGCCGTATAGAATCAATTCTATACGGCGTTTCTTATAATATCAGATTTTTCTTTATATTTCAACAGTTTTATACTGTACAGAAAGATGGAATACTTGAAAAACAAAAAATAAGATTTATTCTCCGACTCGGAAACTCTCCAAAAACAGGGGCGTCATCTTCTCCGCGTAGGCCACCAGAGAGTAGTCCCCGCCGCACAGGCACCAGTCGTAAAGCTGTGCCCGTTCCCACATGGCGAAGGCCCGGACGATCTCCTCCTGAGCCAGACCGGGGCGGAATTCGCCCCGCTCCGCACCCTGACGGACGATCTTTTTCAGCAAGCGGAAGTAGACCCGGCTCCGGTCCAGCAGGTGCTTTTCTCCCCGCGCCAGCAATTGGGTGGACAGCAGACGGGTCAGCAGGTCGATGGACACGCTGGACTCGATCATCACATACAGCTCATGGTTGATATAGGCCAGCGTCTCGATGGCACCCTTCTCCGGGTCCAGCGTGGGCATCAGATCCTCGTATTTTTCGTCGAACACATAGGCCAAGGTGCCCATCAGGGCGTCCTTGCCGTCAAAATAATGGTAGAAAGAGCCTTTGGAGGTGCCGGATTCAAAAACGATATCCTCTACTGTGGTGCCGTCATATCCCTGCTCATAAAAGAGCTTCCAAGCGGCGGAGATGATCCGTCCCCGGGTATTGCGGCTGTTTCGTTTTGCCATGACGTTGTCCTCCCTGCAATGTAGCTGTGAAAATTTTACAATGAAACCCTTCAAAAAGCAAGGGGCGGGGCCGGAACGGTCCGCTTTTGGGCAGATGTTTACACTTTACCCATTGAACCCGGCGGTTCCACACCGTATAATGGAGAAAAGCGAACGATCACCGGGAGAACCCTCCCGCAGCCATATTTGAAAGGAGAATTCTATGGAAACCATGCTGAACGTCACCGTGAACGGCACGATACACCAGTATCCCTACGGAACCACTTACCGCGCCATCGCCGCGGAATTTCAGGAGAACTATCCCCACCAGATCCTGCTGGTGAACCGGGACGGCAAGCTCCGGGAGCTGCAAAAGACCGTGAAGCGGGACTGCTCCCTCTCCATGGTCACCGCCGCCGACAAGCCGGGCCGCCAGACCTATGAGCGCAGCGCCATTCTCCTGATGCTCAAGGCATTTTATGACGTGGTAGGCCGGGAGCAGATGGAACACGTCCGGGTGGAATTTTCCCTGAGCAATGCTCTGTTCTGCCGGGCCAGAGGCAGCTTCACGTTGGATAACACCCTGCTGCACCGGATCGAGGACCGGATGCGGGAGCTGGTCCGTCAGGTCCTGCCCATTGAAAAGCAGTCTGTGGATATCGAAGACGCCGCGGCCTTTTTGACAGAAAACGGCATGGAGGATAAGGCCCGGCTCCTGAAATACCGCATCAGCTCCCGGGTCAATCTTTACACGTTGGACGGCTTCACTGACTATTTCTACGGCTACATGGTACCGGACACCGGTTATCTTCAGTGGTTTGCTCTGGAGCTGTTTGAGGATGGCTTCATCCTCCGCCTGCCGTCGCTGGAGGAACCGGAGCAGGTGGGTAAGTTCACGCCCTCTATGAAGGTGTTTCAGGCCATGCATGACGCCGAGGATCGCTCCGCCGCCATGTATATCTCCAACGTAGGGGAGATGGATGACATGATTGCTGAAGGCAACGCCACCCAGTTGATTTTGGCCCACGAAGCCCTGATGGAAAAGCGAGTGGGTGACATTGCCGAGGAGATCGCACGGCGGAAGGACGTCCGCTTCGTGATGATCGCCGGTCCCTCCTCCTCTGGCAAAACCACCTTCTCTCACCGGCTATCCACCCAGCTGATGGCCTGCGGCCTGCAGCCCCATCCCATCGCCACAGACAACTACTTCCGCAACCGGGAGGACACCCCCAGAGATGCCAACGGCCAGTACGATTTTGAGGGACTGGGCGCTATGGACGTGGAGCAGTTCAACAGCGATATGAGCCGTCTGCTGAAGGGCGAAACGGTGGATATGCCCACCTTCAACTTCAAAAAGGGCGTCCGGGAATACAACGGTGAAAAGCTGACGCTGGGAGACGGCGACGTACTGGTGATCGAGGGCATCCACTGCCTGAACGACGAATTTTCCCACTCTCTGCCTAAGGAGAGCAAGTACAAAATTTACATCAGCTGCCTGACCACCCTGAATATCGACGATCACAACCGTATTCCCACCACCGATGCCCGGCTCCTCCGCCGCATCGAGCGGGACGCCCGGACCCGGGGCTACGGTGCTCAGGCCACCATCAAAATGTGGCCCTCCGTCCGCCGGGGCGAGGAACAGAACATCTTCCCCTATCAGGACAGCGCCGATACGGTGTTCAACTCCTCCCTCATTTACGAAACCGCCCTGCTGAAGCCCTATGTGCAGCCGCTGCTGTTCGGTGTGCCCCGGGGCAGCGACGAATATCTGGAAGCCAAGCGGCTCCTGAAATTCCTGGACTACTTCCTGCCAGTCCCGGCAGATGACGTACCCCAGACCTCCCTGATGCGGGAATTTGTAGGCGGCGGCATTTACAAGACGTGATCTCCATTTGCAGACAATTTCATCCGATCTATCTGATCCCCGGCGGACACACTCTGTGTCCGCCGGGTGTGACTGTCAATAAAGTGATAAATTCTCCGCGACGGTAAGGAAGGGTGTGCGCGGGAAACCCAAGAAGGGTGTC
>OGDY01003583.1_pt1 | contig 11834 bp, 8 predicted proteins | sample 1570341 | NCBI WGS metagenome assembly OGDY01 (sample SAMEA2581972, study PRJEB24529) | metagenome | biome: Human gut stool | place: China | collected 2011 | reverse complement strand
GGGCGCCCCGGCGCGTGGGGAGGGCCGCCCGCAGAGAAGCGGAGGAACAGCCCAGCCATAGCAGAGGGGTGCCCGCCCGGATTCCCTGCGGGGAGCGGGCAGATCTAATAAAATGCGGTGTTTCATGCTATGCGGCAGCAAAACAAATTGCCAATGGTTCCTCTATCTTGTATAATGATGGTATCGACAAAAAGTGACAGGGGGCAAAAAAAATGGTCATCCGGCGGTACCTAGCCATCGGCGCGGCAGCGCTGACCGTGGGGCTTGCGGTATTCCTGCGGGCAGGCGGCACAGCACTGGCTGTTTTGCTGGGGCTTTGCCTTGCCCTGGGGCTCATCAAAGCCCTGCGCCCGCTGTGGCGGCCCCTGCTGTGCGGGCTGCTGGCCGCAGCACTGATGGGCGGCCTTTACGCCTGGCGGTATACCGCCGCGGAGCAGCTGACCGGCTGCGAATTGCCCTTCACCGGGACCGTGCTGGAGGTAAGCCCCTACACCGCCCATCGCAGCACCATCTATGCCCGGGTGGGCGGGCAGCACCGTGTCATCGACCTGACCGCCTACCTGCCGGAGGAGGAGACCCCATTGGCCGGGGAGCGCATTGCCGGCACACTGACCATTACCGGGGCGGAAAGCGAGGGAGACACCCTGCTGCTTTCCGGCGGAGTGGCGCTAAAGGCCCGGCAGCTGACCGCAGAGCCGGCGGAAGAAAGCTTCTCCCCTTTGGGGTGGCTGCTGCGGCTGCGCCGCCAAACCATCGAACAACTAAATGCATTTGGCGAGGGCGAAAGCGCCGCTTTGGTCACCGCTATGCTGACAGCCGATACCGCTGACCTGCCGGCTGGGCTGCGCACCGCCCTTTCTAGGGCGGGCATCAGTCACCTGCTGGCGGTTTCGGGGCTGCATCTTTCCATTCTGCTGGCGGTATGCGGTAAACTGGGCGACCTGCTGCTGTGGAGCCGTAAAAGGAAAGCCCTTTACAGCGGACTGTGCTGTCTTACCATGATCGTTTTGGCTGGGTTTAGCGCCAGTGTGCTGCGTGCCGCCCTGATGGCCGGCTTGGCGCTGGGTGCGCCCCTGCGGGGTCGCCGGGGCGATGGCCTGACCGGACTGGGCTTTGCGGCAGCGATTCTGCTGCTGTGCAACCCCGCCGCCGTGTGGGAGCTGAGCTTTCTGCTCTCCTGCGGGGCTACCCTGGGTATCCTGCTGCTGGCCCGGCCATTGGCCCGCCTGTGGCCTGCCGCCCGCCGCAGCCGGTGGGGCAGCCTGCTGTGGGAAAGCGCCTGCGTTTCACTGGCGGCGCAGCTGGGCACCCTGACCATCACGGCGCTCAGCTTCGGCTATCTGCCCGCATACAGCCTGCTTAGCAACCTGCTGGTGCTGCCGCTGGTGTATGGCGTCATGGTGTTCGCCTTTCTCACCCTCCCCTGCCTGCTGCTGGGTGTGGGGGTCTATCCCTTTACCGTTGCCAGGTGCTTTGCGGGCGGCATAGCGGCCTTGGCCCGCGGTATCGCCGGGCTGCCCGGCGCGGTGCTGCCCTGTGTGGCTCCTTGGCAATGGACTGTGCCGGCTATTTTCGCGGTACTGCTGCTGGCAGCCGCGCTGCTGCGCACCAAACGGGCCCGACTGCGTCTGCTGCTTTTGGGATGCGCCGCTGGAATCGTACTGCTGGGCAGTGCCCTAACCCTGCAAAGCGCCCTGACCCTAACCACCGATGCCGCCACCGGCAGCGTCCTAGTACAAAAGAATGGCGAAGGCCTGCTGATCAGCGGGGTGCAGGATGGTTACGAGCTCCAGATGCTGGGGCGGTTTTTGCAGCGGTGCGGCAGCCCGCGCATCACGGTGCTGGTACAGCCGGAGGAACAGCATGACCTTTCCGCCGAGCTGCGCCTTGCCCGCCTGCTGGAGCCGGAGCTGATGCTGTGCAGCGAGGAAACGGCGCTTTTGGGCGAAGGACAGCTCCCGGAAAATGTCATCCTGCTGCCGAATTATGATACAGTTCGTAATATATTGTCTGATTATACACTTTATAGCCTGGACGGCGTAGGAACAGTATTGCAATTCGACACGCAAAAAGTGCTGAAATGTTGGGCAGGCTATGATATAATAACCGCAGAGGACATCCCCGCCGATATCACCGCCGTGATAGACCGGGAGGGCCTCCTGTGGCTGGCCCCCGGCTGCCGCTGGCGGCTGTACCGGGGCGGAGAGCTGACCATCACCCTGCCAAAGGAGGACGCTGCCCTGTGATCTTTCCCGATCTGCGCGCGCTGGATACCCATATCAAGGCCGGAGCCCTGCTGCCGGTCTATCTGCTGTACGGCGAGGAAAACCGGCAGATCGAAGCGGCACGGGACCGGCTGGTGAAAACCATCGTACCGGAGGGGGACAGCATGAACCTGCTGCGCTGCGACGGCAGCGGCGGCGAGGTAGACTGGGACGGCATTGCCGACCTGCTATGGTCGATGAGCTTTACTCCCGGGCGCAAGTGCGCCGTGGTGGATGACCTGAATCCCTCCGGCCTGGGCAGCACCGGCATGAGCAAGCTCTCGGAGCTGCTGGCCCAACCGACGGAGGACGGGGTGCTGATCCTAACGGTACGGGGCAGCGCCAGGCAATTTGCCAAAAAGGAAGCGGCAGCCACCAAGCTGCTGAACCTGTGCGATAAAGCGGGCGGCGTGTGCCGCTTTGCCGCCATGACCCGCGGCGATGTGGGAAAATTTGCCCGGCAGACCGCGCTGCGGCTGGGCTGCGTACTGGAACCGGAGGAAGCCGCCTTGCTGGCGGATTATTGCAATCTGGACAGCCTGCGGCTGCGGCAGGAGGTGGAAAAGCTGGCGGCCTACCACGGCTACACCGGCAAGATCCTCAAGGAGGACATCGAGGCGCTGGTGGCCCCTACCGTGGATGCGAATGTATTCCAGCTGGGGGATAAGGTGCTGCGCGGGGATTTTAACGGGGCTATGGCAATCGTGGATGATCTGCTCTTTTTGCAGGAGCGGCCGGAAAGTATTCTCACCATTCTTACCATGTCCTTTGTGGATTACTACCGGGCGGCCGCGGTACGCCGGGCCGGAGTAGCAGATGCCACCGCCCGCAAGGAGCTGGGCTACGGCGGCAGCTACCGCTTTACCAAAGCACTGGAGCAATGCGGCCGGCTGAGCCGCCCCGCATTGGAAGGCTCGCTGGAGATTCTGGCGGATGCTGATGCCCGCATGAAGCAAAGCGCTGCCGATGGCCGCACCGTACTGGAGGTCACCATTCTGCGGCTGATAGAACTGCTGCGGAGGGAACGGGCATGAAGCGGCGGTTGAAGTATCCTCTTATCGTGGAGGGAAAATACGATAAAGCGACCCTCAGCAATCTGGTGGAGGGGGAGATCCTCCTCACCGACGGCTTTCATATCTACAAAAACAAAGAAATGCTTTCGCTTCTCCGGCAGCTGGCCCAAAACGGCCCGGTGGCGGTACTGACCGACAGCGACCGGGCAGGCTTTTCCATCCGGGGGCACCTGGCCGGGGCCATTCCTCCGGAGCGGCTGATCCAGGTATATATCCCCGAAATATACGGCAAGGAGCGGCGTAAGACAGCCCCCAGTGCCGAGGGCAAGCTGGGGGTGGAGGGCATGCCGCCCGAAATATTGCTGAGCATTTTGGAACAGGCCGGGCTGCTGGAGGATAGCGAAGTCCCCCGCCCTGCCGCCATTACCAAGGCCGACCTGTACCGGCTTGGCCTGAGCGGCGGACCGGGCAGCGCCGAAAAGCGCCGGGCCCTGTGCCGTAAACTTAATTTACCACAGGGGCTGAGTGCCAACGCCCTGCCGGGCGTACTGGCCCGGCTGGTCAGCCCGGAGGAGTTGGAAGCGCTTGCGGCTGGCCTGTAACGCTCCCGCGGGCAATTGATTTTTGAATTTTCGCGGGAATCCGGTTTGGGGCGCCCCGCCCGGCGCCGAAGGCGCCGGTACGGGCGTTCGCCCGCCGGCCCCCGCAGGGGGCTGCGGGGCGCCCCGGAGCCAGGATCCTGCACCCACCATACCAAGGAAAGGAGGCTGCTGCCATGCAGCTTACATCGCTGGGGTTTTTGTTTGTATTGCTGCCGGTCGGCGGCCTCATCTACTATTTCCTGCGCGGGGCCGGTCGGCGGCGGTTCCTGCTGGGGTATTCCCTGCTTTTTGTGGGGCTGCTTTCTCCATTGTGCCTGCTGTTGCTGCTGGCCGTTATGGTACCGGATTACCTGCTGGCCCGGTATATCGCCATGGCCCACCCACGGGCCCGGTCCATCCTGCTGGGCTGCGTCATCAAGGACATCTCTCTGGCAGTGGTCTGCTCTATCCTTACCGAACTGGATAAGCTCATCCTCCCGGTGGGTATTTCCATCGCCGCCTTCACCTCGGTGGGCTACCTCATCGATCTATATCACGGTGAATGTGACCCCATCGATGATCCCATCCGCTACGGGGTATTCTGCAGCTTCTTCGGCAAGCTGTATATCGGCCCCATCGTTTCGGCGCAGCAGTTCGTCCCCCAGCTGGATGATCCCCAAATGACCGCCGAGGGCATTACCCGGGGAATGGTACAGTATCTGCGGGGCCTCGCCAAGATCGTCATTCTGGCCGGTTCCCTGCAGGAGCTCATCACCCAGTGGGAAACGCTGCTTTCGTTGGAGGTCACCATCCTGGGCACCTGGCTGCATGTCTTGTGCTACATCTTCTACATCTACTTTACCCTTTCCGGTTACAGCGATATGGCCCGGGGCACCGGCGCCGTCTTTGGACTGGATCTGCCGGAAAACTTCCATCACCCGCTGCAAAGCTACTCGGTGGCGGATTTCTTTGGCCGGTTCAATATCTCTGCCAATCGCTTTGTGCGCAAGTATGTTTACCAGGCGCTGGGCGCGGAGGATAACGGTCCCCTTTCCACCTCGGTCAATATCCTGCTCATCACTATGCTGATGGGCCTGTGGTATGGTATCAACCTGAATTACCTGGTGTGGGGCGCCTTTTTGGGGCTGTTCATCATCTTCGAGGTGCTGTACATCGAGCGCCATGTGGAAAAGATCCCACCCTACCTGTGCCGGATGTATACCTTCATTGCCATACTCATTTCCTTCTGCTGGTACTGCGGCGATAGACTGGCGGCTTCGGCCGCTTCCCTGCGGGTGATGCTGGGGCTGGGCGGGGCCGCTGCCGCCAACCAAAGCTGCCTGTACCTGCTGCAGACCCACTGGCTGCTGCTGGCCGCCAGCGTGTTCCTATGCAGCGGCGCGGTAAGCCCGCTGCTGGCCCGCTTTACCCGGCGCTGGCCCACTGCCGCCCACACTGCCACCCTGGTGTGGAACCTCATCCTGCTGGCCACCTCGCTGGCCTTCCTGCTGTAAGGCCGGCTCACTGCCATTAAGTGCTGCCGCACTGTTATTCCCCTTCAAAAATTTCCGCAAGGAACAGGATCGGGCCGCAGGTCGCCCGCCGTCCCGGCGGGCACACGGGCTGCGCCCGTGTCGGCGGCTCCGCCGCCGGGCCTGCGGCCCGCGCTCTCCCTTTGCAGGAACCAATCCCACTCTACCAAAAGGAGGCTGCTGCCAAAATGAACCGCTATCGCATCATTGCCCTCATTTATGCCGTGCTGCTGTTCGGCGGCCTGCTGGGCAGCCTGTTCCTTACCGGGCATTTTGCCGGTGATTATACTGCCGCAGAAGGTACCCCGGGTGCGCGGACTGAAACCGCCCTGCGGCAGAACCTGCCGCTGCGGGATGCCCTAAAGCGCTGGAAAACCACCCTGCTGATGCTGGGCGGTGTGCAGGAGCTGGACGGCATCTACTTTACCGGGGAGGGCCTTATTGAGAACCTGACCGTGACCGATGAAGCATTGGGAGAAAAAAACCTCGCTGCCCTGCAGGACTACTGCCGAGAAGCGGAGCCCTACACTGTGCTGCTGCCCAGTGCCTGTGCCATCAGCAGTCAATTGCTGCCGGAAGCCGCCCTGCTGTTTGACCAGGAGACCTGGCTGCAAAATGCCGTCGCGGCGCTCTCTCCCCTGTGCCGGGAGGTGCTGAACGCCTACCCGCTTTTGGAGGAAAATGGAGATAGCAGACTGTTCTACCGCACCGATTCCCGCCCCACCCAGCTGACCGGCTACCTGCTGTATCAGGCACTGGGCCAGGCGCTGGATTACTTCCCCTATGCAAAGGACAGCTTTAGCAATACGCCGCTGCGGTATGACTGCACTGGCGACCTGTATGCCCGCTGGAGCTACGATAAGGTCCGGGCGGATGTGGTAACGGCGCTGCTGCCGCTGGAGGATAGCCGCAGCTACACCATCACCCACACCGCCGCTGATGGCACTGTGACCCGGTGGAATACCCTGTACCCGCTGGAAGGCACCGCGGGGATAGATTGTATTTTGGGCGGACCGGCTGCTATCATTGCCGTAACGGCTGAAGGCAGCATTCCCCGCAGCTTGCTGGTTCTGGGGGATGAGAATGCCCTGTGTGTGATCCCCTACCTGGCGCTGCACTATGACCGCATCACCTATGTGGATGTGACCCGGTGCAGCGAAGAGCAGCTGCCTGCCATCGCCGGGACGGAGTATAGCCGCACCCTGCTGCTGTACGGTGCGCCTACCCTGCTGAATACCGCCCTGACCACTGGGCTAGCCACCCTGACCCAAAGCTGAATGCCCGGAATCTGCTCACCCCGCACCTTACGGATGCGGGGTTTTTTATTTTGCGCAGAGGCCGGGCCAGGGCGCCCCGCGCGGCGGCAAAGCCGCCTGGCCGGAGGAGCGGTTTTACCGCCCCTCCGGCTCCCCGCCTGCGGCGGGGGCGCCTGAACCAGCCTTATTCGCGAACAAATGTTTCACGTGAAACATTTTGCCGGGTGAAAAAGAAACCCGAAGCCTGCAAAAGCTCCGGGGAACTGGTAGTTATTTGTGGTACTTGGCACCGGCATTGATGGAGCAGGCACGGTAGAGCTGCTCGCAGAGGAGCACCCGGGCCAGCTGATGCGGGAAGGTAAGCCGGGAAAAGCTGATCTTCCGGGCAGCGGCCGCCTTTACCCGCGGGGAAAGACCAAAGCTGCCGCCGATGATAAAGCTCAGGCAGCCGCTTTTTTGGGCGGAGGAGGAAATGAGCTGCGCCAGCTGCGGGGAGGAGAGCATCTCTCCCTCGATACACAAGGGAAAAATGAGGCCGGCGGCTTTTTTGAGGATACGGTTTCCCTCCTCCTCCAGGCCGCGGGCGATTTCGGACTCGGAGGGATTATCAGGCAAGCGATATTCCTCCAGCTCGATGATCTCGAACCGGCAGTAGGTACCCAGGCGCTTTTGGTACTCGGCGATGCCCTGCCGCATCCAATCCTCCTTCACTTTGCCGATGGCAATAACCTGTATTTTCAGCATTCTACTTCCTCCTCAAGCACGGAGCATTGGATTGGGGCGGATCCGCGGTGCAGACCGACGGTGACGCTTCCGCCGCGATGGTCTGTATTTACAGTATCTCCTTAGAAGCGGATCATCTGGCCGGGGCAATCCCGCGGGGCGATCCACAGGCGATAGTCCCGCTCCGGCTGCATACCGGCGGCGGAAAGGGCCGCTTCGGCATTGCTGCGGGCGAGGGCCGGGGTATTGCTTTCCCGGCTTAAATGTGCCAACACAAAGTGAGATGTACCGCATCTGGCCAGTTCCGTTACGGTGCGGGCCGCCTCGGCATTGGAAAGGTGGCCGTACTCCGAGCGGATGCGCTGTTTGAGATAGTAGGGATAGCCGCAATTGAGAAGGACGGAGTCCTCGTAATTGGACTCCAGCACGGCGAGGTGGCAGCCTCGCAGGTGCTCCCACACTGTGGGGGTAACAAGGCCCAGATCGGTAACGAAGCCGATGGTGCGGCTGCCGGCCGTGATGCGGAAGCCGCAGGAATCGGAGGCATCATGTTGGGTGGCGAAGGGCTGCACCTGCATTCCGGCCACCTCCTGTATCTCCTCCAGCGGGAGCAGACGGGTAGTCGGTTCCACCATAGCTGCCAAGCGTTCCAGCGTACCGGCGGTGGCATAGACCGGGAGCTTGAGCTGCTTGGCCAGCACCCGCAGGCCGGCCACATGGTCGGCATGATCGTGGGTGATGAGGATACCGCGCAGGCCGGCGGGATCGATGCCGGCATCGCACAGCTCCGTGCGGATGCGGCGGGCGGAGATGCCTGCATCAATGAGCAGGCCGCCCTGGCCTTCGCCGGCGGAAAGGTAGTAGCTATTGCCGCTGCTGCCGCTGGAAAGCGGATAAAATGTTACCATGCTGTCACCTCGGGGGAATGGGTAGGATGAGGGCGGCGCGCCCCACCGGACGGCGGAGGGGCGGCCGGGGGCTTGGGCCGGCACGAGCCGGAAAGGCGGGGCGCGCCGCCCGGGGGGCTCCCGGCCAAAAGAAGGGGACCGGAGCAGAACAGTACTCCGGCCCGGTAAAAATAAGCTTACGGTCTTAGGCCTGCTCGGAAAGGGGCTGATCCGGCAGGGTGATATAGTGAAGATCTGCGCCGATGCCGGCGAACTTTTCCACTACATTCTCGTACCCACGCTCGATATGCAGGGTATCTTCAATCTCGGTAGTGCCCTTGGCCATCAGTCCAGCGATAATGACCGCCGCCCCACCGCGCAGATCGCACGCTTTGACCGGCGCGCCCCGCAAGCCCTTCACTCCTTCGATGACGGCAACTTTGCCATCCACGGTGATACGGGCGCCCATGCGCACCAGCTGCTCGGTGTAGCGGAAACGGTTATCCCACACGCCCTCGGTGATGATGCTTGTCCCCTCGGCGCAGGTGAGCATGGCGGCCATCTGGGGCTGCATATCGGTGGGAAAGCCGGGATGCGGCATGGTTTTGAGATTGATGCGGCGGAGCGCCCCGGTACGGACGACCCGGACCCAGTCATCTCCTTCGGTGATGGTGGCGCCGGCCTCCCGCAGCTTGACGGTAATGGGCTCCAGGTGCTTGGGAATAACATTCTTAACAAGGACATCCCCGCCGACGGCTGCGGCCGCCGCCATATAGGTCCCGGCTTCAATTTGATCGGGGATGATGCTGTAATCGGTGCCGTGCAGCACATCCACCCCGCGGATTTTGATGACATCGGTACCGGCGCCGCGGATATCGGCGCCCATGGAATTGAGAAAGTTGGCAAGGTCTACAATGTGGGGTTCTTTGGCAACATTCTCCAACACGGTCATACCGCTGGCCTTCACGGCGGCCAGCATGACATTGATGGTGGCACCGACCGAAACCTGGTCGAAGTAGATGTGCGCTCCTTGCAGGCCCTCGGTATCAGCGTAGATGAGACCGTTTTCGATGCGGATCTCGGCACCCAGCAGCTCGAAGCCCTTGATGTGCTGATCGATGGGACGAACGCCGAAATTGCACCCGCCGGGCATGGAAACACAGGCCTGGCCAAAACGCCCCAGCAGCGAGCCGATGAAATAATAGCTGGCGCGCATATGCTTGGAAAGCTCGTAGGGGACGGTGGATTCGGTGAGGGTGGAAGTATCGATAATGGCCGAAGTGCGGCTGAGCTTTTCTACTGTGGCGCCCATGGCGCGCAGCATGCTGAACAGCAGCTCGGTATCATGGATATCGGGGACATTTTCCAGCACACAGCGGCCGCGGGCCAGCACGGTAGCGGGAATAATGGCAACGGCGGCATTTTTCGCGCCGCCGGCGGAAACTTCTCCGTAGAGCTGTTCCGCGCCGTTTACAATGAGTTTCTTCATTGGGCGATCCTCGTTATTTTCTATATTTTTTATATCATGCATTTTACCTTCGCTTAACAAGAGCACATACGGTTTTTGCGGGCATAAATACCGCCCGACATTGCGCGTCGCGTTGACAGGCGCCAGCCTGCCTACCGCTCCGCGCTTCCTCTGGCGCCATTTCTCCCGCGCAAAAACTCCGCAGGACTTTTCGGCGAGAGAAAACCGGATGATGACAAGGAAGAGGACGCCGGCATACTGGCGTATGCTGCTGCGGGGTCCCCGCAAGGTCGTAAGACCTCGTGGGGAGAGGCGGAGCGACGAAGCGTTGGAGGGGTGCCTATTCCGTAGGAATAGCGCCCCGACATGAAGCGCAGTCCGCGACGACGAGATGACGCAGTCAGCGCCGATTTTCGCTGCCGAAAAGCGTGTGTGTCCTTGTTAAACGAAGGTATACATATCAATTATACTTTCCAAATAGCAAGCCGCGCGGATCATTACGACCCGCGCGGCTTTGTTCAGAAAGAGATTATGAAAAAGATGCAGGAAGATGTCTTGATTACTTGACCATCGCAGCCTTCTTGGCTTCCTTCTGGGCCTCCAGCCGGCTTACAATGACGGCACAGGCCGCATCGCCTACGATATTGATGGTGGTACGACCCATATCAAACAGACGGTCGATACCATAGATGAGCAGGATGCCCTCCACGGGGATTCCTACGCTGGTGAGCACCATCGCCAACATTACCACACCGGCGCCGCTAACGCCTGCTGTGCCGATGGAAGCCAAGGTCGCGGTCACTACTACCATGACCAATTGGCCAACAGTCAGATTCATACCGTAGCAGCAGGCCAGGAAGATGGTATTAACCGCCATGTAAACCGCGGTACCATCCATATTGATGGTTGCGCCCAGCGGCAGCACAAAGGAGGAAACCTCCTCACTGGCGCCCAGGTTCACGGCACATTCCTTATTGATGGGCAGGGTAGCCACACTGGAGGTGGAGGAAAACGCAAAGACCATCGCGGGGATCATGCCCTTGAAGAACTTGATGGGACTCATGCCGCCCATCGTCTTAACGGTGATGGAATAGGTGATAACGGCGTGCAGGATGTATCCCAGATACGCAACACCCAGTACCTTTGCCAGATCGCCCAGAATTTCCGGGCCCTGGTTGGAAACGACCCAGGTCATCATGCAGAATACGCCGATGGGAGAGATCTTGATGATGAACATCATCACCCGCATAAATACTTCGTTCAGGCTCTCGAACAGCTCGGCCGTTGCCCGGCCCTTTTCTCCGGTAAGGATGATCCCGGCACCGATGAGCAGCGCAATGACAATGATCTGCAGCATCGAGGCGTTGGCGAAGGGTGCCACGATATTACTGGGGAAGATATCGACGAGGGTGGTCATAAAGTCAGCACTGACAGGTTTATCCCAGGTACCCAAGCCCTCGGTGGAAAGCTGCGGGAACCCACCTTTGAAGAGATTGGCCAGCACCAAGCCGATAATGAGCGCCACAATGGTGGTGCCGATATAATAGACCAGCGTTTTCCAGCCGATGGAGCCGACCTTTTTGATATCCTTCATGCTGATCATGCCGCAGACCATCGAGAACAGTACGATGGGAACCACGATGAATTTCAGCAGATTTACAAAAATCGTCCCGATGGGCTTGATGAACTTGGTGGCAAAGGCCGCGCCGCCGGGTAGATATACCAGCCCCCAGCCGATGCCCGCACCGAAGATGAGTGCTAAAAAGATCCAGAATGCCAGCGACAGCTTCTTTTTACCGGTTGACATAATGTTTACACCTCGTATCACATAGATTTAATATGGTTCACAGTATAGCACTTAATTTTCATTTGTAAATACTTTTTGCAAGTTTTTATTTCGTCTAAATTCATTTTTATGCGCCGTACAGGCGATATGCTCCCTATTTTACGCTTTTTTAGCTAATATGACGAACATTTTTGCATGTTGCGGTTTTCCGTTACTTCATTCCGCGCAATATCCCCTCCCTATTTCCTGCAAGATCCAGCGTTCGGCCCGCAGGGCGTTCCGGCTTTGCCGGAACTAGGCGGCCAAAGGCCGCCTACGCCCGCC
>OGDY01003580.1_pt1 | contig 11853 bp, 8 predicted proteins | sample 1570341 | NCBI WGS metagenome assembly OGDY01 (sample SAMEA2581972, study PRJEB24529) | metagenome | biome: Human gut stool | place: China | collected 2011 | reverse complement strand
TATGTGTTCAAGGAGATTCAATATGGCCATAAGTTATAAAAAACTCTGGAAGCTACTTATCGACGAGGATATGAAGAAGAAGGATCTATGCGAAAAGGCGGGTATCAGCCCTGCATCCGTTACTAAGATGGGAAGAAATGGGCATGTCACTACAGAGATTCTCTTAAAGATATGCACTGCGTTGGATTGCAGTATCGAAGATATCATGGAGATTGTACCAGATAAATAACAACGCACTTTTCTTGCTTCAGGAGGATGAATGATTTCCAGCTGATAATAGCTACATAAATAGAGAAATGAGGAAAAGTAAATGGCTAATAAGCAGATGATAGATGCAATGTGGGACGATTCACCTGTCGATGTTTCCACCGAAGTGAACTTTATCTGGTCCATCGCGAACAAACTGCGCGGACCATACCGCAGCGACAAATACAAGGATGTTATCATTCCGATGACGATCATCCGTCGCTTTGAGTGTGCTCTTGCACCCACCAAGCAGAAGGTCGTAGACCAGTTCAAAGCAAACCCGAATTTCCCGGCAAAGGCGATGTATCGCATTTCCGGCTTCCAGTTTTATAACACCAGTGAATTTGACCTTGCAGAGCTTGTAAATGACGCAGACCATATCGCCGCCAATTTTAAGAGCTATCTGCAGGGATTTTCCGCAAATGTGCTGGAAATCTTGATGTCCAAGGAGCGCGGTCTGAACTTTGGCGAAGAAATCGACAAGATGGACAAAAACAACCGGCTGCTCTCTGTCGTTAAAGCATTTTCTGAACTTGACCTTGATCCTCGCACCATCGACAATGTGAAGATGGGATATATTTTCGAGGAACTGATCCGTAAGTTCTCTGAAAATGCCGAAGCCGGCGACCACTATACCGGCCGCGACATTATTAAACTGATGGTCAATATTCTGCTTGCCGAAGGCTGTGACGATATCTTTGATGACGGCAAGGTCATCACCATATTGGATCAGGCCTGCGGCACGGGCGGTATGCTCTCCACCGGGTACAATTTCATCAAGCGTTATAATCCCTCTGCCGATGTGCGCCTGTTCGGACAGGAGATCAACCCGGAGTCTTATGCCATGTGCCTTGCCGAGATGCTCATCAAGGGGCAGAACGCCGAAAACATCTGCTATCAGGACACCATGAAAGCCGACCGATTTAAGGGCACGAAGATGCGCTTTGTGCTGGAAAACCCGCCTTTCGGTACTCCGTGGGCCGGGAAAGACGCCAAGGCCGGGCAGGAGGATGCTGTCCGCAATGAATTTAAGCACGGCAAGGATGGACGCTGGGGCGCAGGTCTGCCGAGCGGCGGCGATTCCCAGTTGATTTTTATGCAGTCGGCTATTGATAAGATGGACGACAAGGTTGGTCGTGCGGCTATTATCGAGAATGGCAGCCCTCTGTTTACAGGCGGTACGGCATCCGGCGAAAGCCAGATTCGCCGCTGGATTCTGGAACAGGATTTGCTGGAAGCCATTATCGCGCTGCCCACCGACCTGTTTTACAACACGGGTATCGCCACCTATGTCTGGATTTTGTCCAAGAACAAGCGCCCGGAACGCAAGGGCTATGTGCAATTGATTGATGCCACCAGCATTTTCCACAAGCTGCGCAAGGCCGCAGGCAATAAGAAAAACGAATTGTTGCCGGAGGACCGCGACAGAATCGTTAAGCTGTACACGGCATTTGAAGAAAATGAATACTGCAAAATCTTCAAGAACGAAGAATTTATGTACCGTGAGTATACGGTCATGCAGCCGTTGCAGCGCAGCTACGCCATCACGGAGGAGCGCATCCAGCAGATACTGGCAGACGGTACATTGAGTTCTGTATACGACCCTGCAAAGGTCGATGAACTGGAAGAGCAGGGCTCGCAGATTTCCGTCAAGGACAAAATGAAGCTGGACAAGCTGTATGAGCAGAAGCCTGTCTACGAGGCTATTATTTCTGATTTGCAGGATGCCGCTTCGCATGAAGTCTATCTTTCCCCGGAAGCGTTTATGCCGGTATTGCGCAAGGCACTGGCAAAAGTGACCGATGATAAAAAGCTGCTGGACAAAATTGCGGATGGCTTGTCCGTGATGGATAAGAACGCCGAAATCCAGCGGGATAAGCACGGCGAAATTCTCTACGATAAAGATTCCAAAGATACCGAGCGTGTGTCTTACGAGGAATCCATTGATGATTACATGGCGCGGGAAGTTTTGCCCCATGTGCCGGATGCAAAGGCATTCTGGGAAGAAAAGGTCGATGCCAAAAAGCCTGTTATCAAGACGGGCGCGGAGATTCCGTTCACGCAGTATTTCTACAAGTATGAGCAGCCTGTACCCAGTGAGGAACTGGCAAAGCAGTTTGTAGAACTGGAACAGTCTGTCAGCCAGCGCATTGCGAAGCTGTTCGGGTAAGGTGGTGGAACTATGCGTGAAATGAAAGATAGTGGGATTGAATGGGTTGGAGCCATTCCAGCCACTTGGCAAATGCATCCACTTTATTATTATTTCTGCGAAAGAAAATGTAGAAATACTCTTGGTAAGGAGAATAACCTACTCTCTTTAAGCTATGGAAGAGTTATCAGAAAAGATATCAATACAGTTGATGGACTTTTACCAGAGAACTACAACGGATATAACATTATCGAAAAAGACGATATTGTTTTACGCCTTACTGATTTGCAAAATGATAAACGTAGTCTCCGAACAGGGTTGGTAAGAGAACACGGCATCATCACTTCCGCTTATACCACTATAAAAGCAAACCGCGAACTTGTTCCTGAATTTTTTCAATATTTACTTCACTCCTACGATGCTATGAAAGTGCTTTATAATATGGGGAGCGGCGTTCGACAAGGATTGAATTTTTCTGAACTTTCAAAAATGCCGTTGATTTCTCCTGATATGCTTGAGCAGAAGAAAATAGCAGATTTTCTTGATGCAAAATGTTCCGAAATTGATGCCATCTCTGCTGACATTCAGAAAGAAATCAAAACATTAGAGCAGTACAAACGTTCCGTCATTACCGAGGCTGTCACTAAGGGGCTGAACCCGGATGCGGAAATGAAGGACAGCGGGATTGAGTGGGTCGGAAATATTCCTGTCCATTGGGACGTTCGCCCTCTGTATTATTATTTTGCCGAAAGGAAGAAAAAGAACTATCTCGGACAAGAGCAGAACTTGTTGTCACTCAGCTATGGAAAAGTGATTCGGAAAGACATCAATACATCTGAGGGACTTTTGCCGGACAGCTTTAATGGCTATAACATCATTGAACCGGGAGATATTGTTCTTCGGCTTACAGATTTGCAGAATGACAAGCGTAGCCTGCGGACAGGGCTTGTGAAAGAACATGGCATTATTACTTCTGCATATGTAACATTAAAGGCTGCTAAAGAAGTAGTTCCGGAGTATTTCCATTACCTTTTGCACGCCTATGATGTTATGAAGGTTCTGTACAATATGGGCAATGGTGTTCGTCAAGGCTTGAATTATAGTGAGCTTTCCAAGATGCACATTGTCGCACCACCGATTGATGAGCAAAAAAACATCGCGGCATATCTTGACGCCAAATGCAAAGAAATTGAATCTATAATTGAAAGCAAAAAGCAACAGCTTACAGTTATTGATTCTTACAAAAAGTCTCTTATCTACGAATATGTGACAGGTAAAAAGGAGGTTATATGATGGCAGATTTTGAAGAACGATTGGATGCACTTTTACTTCGTGCAAAAGAAATACAAGCACATAAAGCCGCCGATAGCTACGATGATATTTTCAAGCACCAGCACGAAGCGGATGTCTGGATGAATGATGCTCAAATTTTCTATAACAATTTCCTACAAGAACATCCCTTGGGAGATAGGCTATACACCATATTATTTCATCGCGGTTCCAATGCATTTAGTGAAGCCGTTGCCTGCATGGAAAGCATAGAAAGTGACCGTGCATTTGTGGACAAAATGAACGGTATTCCGTCTGTAAGTGTTCCGAAATATCAGGCAAGAACCCTTCCAGAATACGATGTCTTTATTTCGCACGCAAGTAAAGATAAAGAAGATTTGGTTGAAGAACTCTATCAATCCTTGAGAACTCTTGGCATTGATATTTTTTATGACAAAGAATCGCTTGAGTGGGGCGACAAATGGAAAGACAAAATTATCGATGGAACGCAGAAGGCTGAATTCGCAATTATTGTCATCTCTGAAAATTTCTTTGACCGTGAATGGACAGAGAAAGAACTGAATGAGTTTCTTAATCGGCAAAACCGTAATGGGCAAAAGCTAATTTTGCCGATTCTGCACAATATTACAGCAGAACAGCTAAAAGAAAAGTATCCTTCCGTAGCAGATATACAGGGAATCCCATCCAATAGGTATAGCTGTGACCAGATAGCGCTACTCTTTGCAAAGCAGTTAATCAAGCGTCTAAAATCTGCTTGAGGAAAAAGAAAGAAGGTAGTTCCGTGAAAATCATCGGAACAGAGCGCGACTATCAGCGTTATATCATCGACTATTTAATTGATAATAACGGCTACATAGAGCGCAAATGCAAAACGAATTATGACCGCACCACGGCCATGGACCGCGAACTGCTGTTTCGCTTTCTGGACACGACACAGCCGGACACGATGGCGGCACTGCGGAAAATCTACAACGGGCAGACCGAGGAAACCATCGTCAAATTTATACTCCAGAGCATCGATAACAAGGGCAGCAGCCTTATCGAAACGCTGAAGTCCGGCATTGAGATTTCCAATATGCATCTGGACTTGCTGTACAGTAAGCCCGCCACCGATTACAACATTGACCTTGTCGCCAAGTATAATGCCAACATTTTCTCCATCATGGAGGAAGTCTGGATTAACGATGACCAGCGCATCGACCTTGTTGTGTTCCTCAACGGCTTTGCCATTGTGACCTTTGAGCTGAAATGCCAGAGCGCAGGTCAGAACTACCGCATGGCAATCAAGCAGTATTCTGAGGACCGTGACCCGAAGAACCGTCTGTTCCTGTTCAAGGCGGGCGCTCTGGTCAACTTTGCCATGGACCTCGATACCTGCTATATGACCACCAAGCTGGACGGTCTTGGCACACGCTTTATCCCGTTCAACCGTGGACGCGGAGAGGGTGTCAACACCGGGGAAGGCAACCCCTTGGATGACGGCGTGGACGATTATCCGATGCATTATATGTGGGATGATATTCTGCGCCGTGACAGTCTGATTGAACTGATTACCAAGTTCGTATTCATCCAGCGTGAGCAGGTCGTGGACGAACTGACAGGGAAAAAGTCTGTCAAGGAAAAGCTGATTTTCCCGCGCTATCATCAGCGCGATGCCGTCCGTCAGCTTTTGGCCGATGCCGAGTACAACGGCACACAGCTTAATTATTTAATTGAACATTCCGCGGGTTCCGGAAAGACCAACACCATCGCATGGCTGGCGCATCGGCTGGTTTCCCTGCACGATACGCAGAACCAAATCGTTTACGACAGTGTTCTGGTCATTACAGACCGTGTGGTGGTAGACCGCCAGTTGCAGGACGCAATCAAGGGTATCGACCATAAGAGTGGACTTGTCTGCACCATTGATGACAAAAAGACCTCTGCCGACCTTGCCGATGCACTGAAAGGCAACTACAAAATCATTGTCACCACGATTCAGAAATTCCTCTATGTGGATTTCTGGAAGCTGGCGCAGAACCAGAACAATAAGACCTTTGCCATTATCATTGACGAAGCCCATTCGTCCACGTCCGGCAAGGATATGATTGCAGTCAAAAATACGCTGGGGCAGAATGATGGTCCCGAAGAAGCCGATGCGCAGGATGCTATCGAAAATGAAATCCAGCGCCACGGCAAAGCCCCCAATGTGTCTGTCTTTGCCTTTACTGCTACGCCCAAGCCGATGACGCTGCGCCTGTTTGGTCGTGAAAGCATTGATGCAGACGGACATCCCGTGTATCAGCCGTTCCACCTGTACAGCATGAAGCAGGCCATCGAGGAGGGGTATATCCTTGATGTGCTGCAAAATTATATCGAATACAAGACCTACTACAAGCTGAACAAGACCATCGAAGACGACCCGGAGATGAAGACGATTGCCGCCAAGCGGCAGATTGCACGCTATATTGATTTGTTTGATGACAATATCAATCAGCGCGTCAATATCATTGTCGAGCATTTCCGTTCCACTGTTATGCAGGAACTCGGCGGGCAGGCAAAAGCAATGGTTATCACGGCATCCCGCGAGGCGGCAGTGAAGTATCGTCAGGCGTTCGAGGATTATGTCACCCGGCATAATTACAAGGATGTAAAAGCGCTAGTGGCGTTCTCCGGCAAAGTGAAAATTGAAAACACCGAATACACCGAGCCGAGTATGAACGGCTTTGCCGAGGATAAACTGCCGAAAGTCTTTGATGGGGACGAGTATAACGTCCTGCTGGTGGCAAACAAGTATCAGGTCGGTTTCGACCAGCCGAAGCTCTGCGCCATGTATGTGCTGAAAAAACTGCGCGGTGTAAATGCAGTGCAGACGCTATCCCGTTTGAACCGCGTATGCCCGCCATTTGATAAAAAGGTCGTAGTCATGGACTTTGTGAACCATGCAGAGGAAATGGAAGATGCCTTTGCACCGTTCTACACCACAACGGTGCTGTCCAACACAGCTACAATTGCCCAGCTCCGCGAACTGGAAAATAAGATTGACGGTTACAATGTTCTGGATGACCGCGATGTGGATACGGTTGCGAGCATCGTCTACGGCCCGAAAGGGAAGCGCACCACAGCCAAAGAGGACCGTCTGGTTTACCAGTGCATCCAGCGTGCTGTGAATGTGCTGAAGAATCAGTTCAACGAGGACCACCAGCGTGCTTTTACCAAAAACTGCCGTGGGTTTGTACGCCTGTATGAGTTCCTGTCGATGGCCTCCAGCTTTGGCGACCCGGAACTGCACAAGAAATATGTGTTCGTTAATCTGCTGTTGACCTATTTGGTCGTTGGCAACAGCGGCGGCATCAGCTTGAAAGATAAGATTCAAGCAACGAATTTTGTGCAGGAAAGTCAGGGCGATAAGGGCAACAAGCAGCGCCACGCCAGCGCCCCGAACGTAAAGCTGAGTGGAGCTGATGTGGGTCTGACTGTGGATGAAGTAAAGCACCTGTCGGAAATTATTGACGAGGTGAACTCCCGTGCAGGCAAGGGCTATGATAGCAGCGCCATGACGAAAGTTATGCTGCAAATCAAAGACTTGCTGCTGCACTCAGAAAAGTTGAAGACCTCTGCTAAGAACAACACCGAACAGGACTTCGAGTTCAGCTTCTACGACAATACAGATGACGCGCTGATTGAGGGACTTTCCCAGAATCAGGATTTCTTCAGCCTGCTGCTGAGTAATGACGACATCAAGCACCGTGTGTTGGGCGTGTTCCTGCACGAAGTATATAAGGAACTGCGGGAGCAGCCGTAAACGGAAGGAGTTGATTTGCTATGCCGAGAGCCAAAAAGGATGGTAGAGTAATCAATTACAAAATTGACCTTCTGAGCATCATTCAAATGTATCTGTAAAACTGAAAATACACTTTTAAGGAGTGGCTGTGAAAGCAGCTGCTCCTTATTTTTTGTAACTTTAACAGCATAATGCACTATACCGGTAAAGTTACAGCATACTGCTGTTATACGCTAATAGTGTCTGCCATATAGAACAGATATACTAAAGTTGAGCTCAAAAAAAGAAAAGGAGCGTAGCGCGCTATGAAATTGAATTATGAAAATCGTATATGAAAACGTAAGTGACCGCCTCCAGACCATCCTCTCCCGCCTGAAAGGCGTGAAGAAGGTTGGCCCGAACACCTATCGGGCTTACAGCCCTCTCCGTGACGAGAAGGAACCCAGCCTGTACATCACCGAGAAACCCGATGGCACCATTCTTATGTGTGACCACGGTGGCGGCGACACCAAAGCAATCCTAGCAGCCATTGGGCTGACGATGCGTACACTGTTCCCGGATGGTGGGAGTGAGGGATCAGGGCCTAAAGGCCCTGCCCCCTCACGAAAGGTTGCCGCCATCTACAAGTACCTTGACAAAAACGGAGAACTCGTTGCAGAGAAAGTCCGTTATACGAACAAAAGCTTCTTCTGGCGCAGCAAAAAGCCTGACGGTAGCTACGACTACCATAAACCGGAGAATGTTCCCCTGTACAATGGGATGGTACTGGAAAATGCGGAAGCAGTCTTCTTGGTTGAAGGCGAGAAAGACGTAGACACGCTTACGAAATATGGCCTCCCGGCAGTCAGTCTGCCGAATGGTGCCCATTGGGATAATGAGTATGTCGCATACTTTTCCGACAAGGTGATTATCATCCTGCCGGACAACGATGGTGCAGGTCGTGGCTACGCAAAAGCAGCACTCAAGGCACTTAAGCCCACGAATTACAACACGGGCATTATGCAGCTGAATAACTGGTGGCCGGAAATCCCCGAAAAGGGCGATGTTTCCGACTATATCGCGGCAAAGGGCGAGGAAGCAGTTGCAAAACTGAAAGAAACTCTCGATGTCGTGACCCAGAACAAGAAACCGGCTCCGGCCATAAAGGCTGTGCCCGCTGCGCAGTGCAGCACGGCGACTGTTACGGTAGCTGCCACGTCTGCCCCGCTGATGCTGAAAACTTGCGGCGATTACCGCAACGTCATCAAAAAACTTGACCCTTACTCCAATCCCAAGTATTCCACTACCGACAACGGCAGCGGACGGCTCTTTTCTGACATCGTCAAGGGACAGGCCCGCTATGTGGCAAGCCGCAAATCGTGGTTCATCTACGATGGCACGCGCTGGGTCCCCGATGAAGGCAACATGGCAACGATGGAAATGTGCAAGACCATTGGTGATGCGCTGACCCATTACGCCTTTGAAATCAAGGACGAAAAAGAGCGCAGGGAATATTTGAGGTATACAATGCGCTGGATGACGCGCAATTACCGCAAAACCATCCTTGACGATGCCGCCAGCGTCTACAACATCGGCATGGGCGAGTTTGACGCAGATGTAAATTTGCTCAACTGTAAAAATGGCACGTTGGATTTGAAGACCATGCAGTTCCGCAGCCACAACCCTGACGACAAAATCACCAAGATTGCAGATGTCGTTTACAACCCCAATGCAAAGTGCCCCCGCTTTGAGCAGTTCCTAACCGAAGTCATGAGCGGCGATGCAGATAAAAGTGCATTTTTACAAAAAGCACTGGGATACGCCCTTAGCGGCGATTCCCGTTTTGAATGTCTGTTTTTCCTGTACGGTGCGACCACTCGCAACGGAAAAAGTACCCTGATGGAAAGCGTTCTGCGTGTGTTTGGTGACTACGGCCTAACCGTTGCCCCGGAAACGATTGCAGCAAAGCAGCGCAACAGTTCCGGGCCGAGCGAAGACCTTGCCCGTCTTGCGGGCAGACGACTTGCCAACATTTCCGAACCCTCGCGCGGGATGCGGCTGAACGCTGCGCAGGTAAAGAGTATGACCGGCAATGACAGCATCAACGCCCGCTTCCTGCACTGCAATTCGTTCGATTTCCGCCCCCAGTTCAAGCTGTACATCAACACCAACTATCTGCCCAGCGTGGATGATATGTCCCTGTTTTCTTCTAATCGTGTGCGCGTCATTCCGTTTGAGCGCCACTTTGAGCCGCAGGAGCAGGACCCGAATTTGAAGCATCTGTTTGCGGAAGAAGATGCCAAGAGCGCTATCCTGAATTGGCTGATTGCCGGTTGGCAGTTGCTGCAGAAGGAAGGATTGGACTCTCCGGCGGCGGTCGTGGAAGCTACCAAGGAATACAGCCACGATAGCAACAAGATTGCGCTGTTTGCGGAAGAAAAGCTCATTGAAGATAGAATGGGTGAAGCTCGCACGGCAGCGGTTTACGAGCGCTATAAAGAATGGTGTGATGTCAACGGCTGTATGCCGGAGAATAGCACCAACTTTAAGAAGTCCTTGCAGGCGATTGGAACCGTTGTCCGCAGGCGTCCTCGTGACGGTAGTGAAAAGACGACCCTTCTGCTCGGCTATCGTTTGAAGTAAGGGGGCACTTATGAAGTACGAAGTGCCTATCTGGGAAAAATACTGTCTTACGCTGGATGAAGCTGCTGCTTACTTTGGCATCGGCATCAACAAGCTGCGGGAAATTCAACCTGCACGGTTGTGGTCTTCAATGGAACGAAGCGCCTTATCAAGCGCAAGAAGCTGGAAGAATGTCTCGCTGATACAGATGTGATTTAATTCAGAATGGATCCCTGAGTGGGCCTGCGGCCCACTCAGGGATTTATCTGAACATATCACATGACACCAGAATCATAGAAAAACGTAATATTAAGACTGGTAAAAAGGCTTTACGCCTGTTATAATGACAGATGTAAAGCCTTTTCTGCTTTATAGAGTAGAAAAGGAGTACCCTATGGAACGCCGTAAAGATAAGAATAAACGTGTACTGAAAGATGGTGAGAGTTACCGCGAAAAGGAACATCGGTACATGTATCGGTGGATTGACAGTGACAAGAAGCGCCATTGCACCTATGCACAGACGCTGCGCGAACTGCGTAAAAAAGAAGCGGAAATCAACCGCAATAAAAGCGATGGTATCAGCAGCGCCGGAAGCAACCTGCGTCTGGATGACGTATATAAGCTGTGGAAGAAGAACAAGGTCGGTCTAAAGCAGTCCACTTATGTAAATTACCTGTATATGTATGACCACTTTATCGGCCCCAAAATCGGGAAGATGAAAATCAAGGACATTCGCAAATCGACAATCCTTGGTCTTTATAATGACCTGACAAGGAGCAACGATATTGGCAAGACGATGGCGATTAACACGCTGGAAACTATTCACAACGTACTGCGGCAGGTCTTGCAGGTTGCTGTGGACGATGACTATATCCGTAAGAATCCAACGGATGGTGCCTTGCGCGAAGTTAAGCAGGCCAATAATTACGAACGCCCGAAGCGCAAAGCGTTGACCTTGGAACAGCAGAATGCGTTCGTGAAGTTTCTGAAATCTAAGCCGCTGTACTACGCTTGGAGCATTTTGTTCGCCGTCCTGTTGGGAACGGGTTGCCGCATTGCAGAATTTGTCGGTCTGCGTTGGTGCGACATTGATTGGGAAAACAACACGATTTCTATCAATCATAACTTGGTCTATCGGAAACATACAGATGGCAAATGCTACTTTTCCGTGACGACACCAAAGACAAGCGCTGGATGCAGGACTATCCCGATGATGAAAGGTGTCCGCAGGGCACTTGAAGATGAAAAGATTCGGCAGCAAGAATTAGGTGTTAGGTGTACAACTGTAATTGACGGCTATACTGATTTCGTCTTTTTCAACCGCTTTGGGCAGCCCCACAATCCGGCAGCAATTAACCGCGAAATTGACCGGCTTGTGCTTGCGTACAATGCGCAGGAAATGGAACAGGCAGCAGCAGAAGACCGCGCTCCTGTTATCCTGCCGGATTTCAGCTGCCACCAGCTGCGGCACACCTTTTGCACCCGCTACTGCGAGATTGAACCCAATATTAAGGTGATTCAAGAAGTGATGGGCCATAAGGACATCAAAACGACAATGGAAATCTATGCGGAAGCACAGAAAGAACTGAAAGAACGCTCCGTAAAGAACATTTCTGGAAAATTTGATGTCTACTAATCGTCTGACACCACTGACACCAATATTGACACCAAATGCGCGTTGATATATAATAGTTTATGTAGAGATACATAACTCACTGCGAAAGAAAAAATGTTGTCGTAACGGCTTATGACGGGATATAAAGACCTGTATAAAACAGTCTGGTCAAATCCCCACGATGAAGCC
>OGDY01003575.1_pt1 | contig 11875 bp, 10 predicted proteins | sample 1570341 | NCBI WGS metagenome assembly OGDY01 (sample SAMEA2581972, study PRJEB24529) | metagenome | biome: Human gut stool | place: China | collected 2011 | reverse complement strand
AAGCTCTGGCACTCTTCTGCGTTATCCGCCACAAGACCATCAAGGCAAAGGACGGCGTTACAGACAGTATAGCTGTAGGCATCGGATACAACCGTTTCGATGGTACAGAAGAGGTATTGCAGCTCAACAAGATTGAGAACGACACCGTGAAACTGAAGCAGTTGGCAAGTCAGGAGAAGAACTGTACTTATCTCAAGTCACCGGCAGGTATCTTCACCGAGGTTACCCTCCCTATCGAAGATATCATGAAGGGACATGAGAAGGATACGCTCAACACAGCTACCATCTCTTTCCCACGGCTCAACAATGACAACGAAGACAACCCATACAACTTTGCTACACCAAGCACCATCCTGATGGTTCAGAAAGACAGTTTGCAGTCGTTCTTCGAAAAGAGCAAGTTGGCAGATAGCCGCACTTCTTATACCACAAGCTACAGCAGTACAGGTACTTATAAGAATGCCTATACATTCCAGAATATCGCCAACCTGGTTTCTGCCATGTATAAGAACAAGGGCAAGGGAGAAAACTGGAATAAAGTAGTACTGGTTCCTGTAAACATCATCACAACCGCACAGGGACATACTACCGTCATCTCCAAGATTAATCACGATATGTCACTCGCTTCTACCCGACTGAAAAGAGGTGTAATAACCACCGACAGCAACGGCAAGGAGACAAGTCCTATACAGATAAAGGTGATTTACAGTAAGTTTAAAGAAAAAGAATAAGCATTCATAACGCAAAGTAAAAAAGGAAACAAAACATGGCAGATAATTTTTTGGAGCGTCATCGCGAAGAATACGAAATACGCAAGGCTGCATGGCTCAAGAAGAAGAAACTATTCATGAAGTCAGGCAAGAAACAGAAGCCCCAGACACAGATGCCACGTCCTGAAGACGAAGCGTTATAAACACGAAAAAATATTCAGAATCCTGAGAAAGAGGGTGTATCATAAAGCATTTGAATGTTTATGATACACCCTTTTAACTTTGCCAGTTAATCCTTAAAAAACGCCGCATAAGTACGATAAAAGCCATTTAACACAAAATAAAACAAAATTAATTTGGAGTTTACCCATTTTTTTTATATCTTTGCATTGTAAATTAAAAGTATTAAATATTAAACAGACAAAAAGCAATAAAATAAAAATAATCAAGATATTAGTAAAGATACTGATTTATGGGTTTAACTTTTCTAAGAACTTGCATTTAAGGATACAAGATATTTGCAGGATACAAGTTACTTGCAATATATGAGATACTTGGTTTATGTTTATAGATAATGGAGAAATTACTCTCATAAAGAATTCGTTTTTAAGTTTAAACAAAAATGCTAAAGTTAGATGTTAGTAATATAAGTCCCCGTAGTAACCGTGAGGCTACTGCGGGGACGCTTTTTCAATTTATAGTATATAGAAACAAAAAGGGCAAGACCAGAGATGACCTTGCCCAATCTATTTTTATAACTCTTTATCAATATTATAAGATTCTACCTGTAAGAGAGAACTTCAAAACAAGATAAACCTTTAAATATAAACATCAGACTACAGAACTTAATCTACTACCGTAAACTTGGCATATTTCAGCAGAAGCTGTTTGGTGCCAGAATGAACGAACTCAACCGTAGCCTTCGTATTCTCACCAGTACCTTCAATCTTCAACACCGTTCCCCGTCCAAAACGCTGATGTTCAATCTTCATTCCCTCCTGCAAACCACAAGAAGAACTGCCAGCAGATGAAGCTGCAGAAGAAGAAACTGATGCTGCAGAAGATTCTGTACTGCGAGAAGCAGGATGAGAAGAATGCGTCTCAATGTAACGTTTAGCTGCATTCAGCGCTCTAACAGACTTGAAATTACCTTCAGAGAGAGATGAGCGTCCGGAAACAGACGAGCGTCCGGAAGTATGTGAAGTCTCCGGTTCATCATCAAAGAGAGAAGGCTTAGGATCTGCTACAAACTGCGATGCTACCGGTTTGGAATTCTGATACCTGCTACTGTATCTAGGCTGCTCAGCATCCTCCCACGGTCTGCGAGAACGTTGCGCTCTCGCCCACTCCGGCTGGTCAGACATCGAATCAGCTCTGGAGCCAAACAAGCTTCCACCAGCCTCATCCTGGCTATCAATCAACTTGCCGTCAATCTCATCGATAAACCGACTCGGATTATCAAACTCCATCTTGCCATATCGCCAGCGGTTCTTGGCGTTCGTCAGGATACAATGTTTCTCAGCTCGCGTAATGGCAACGTAAAGCAATCTCCGTTCCTCCTCCAGTTCTCTGAGCGAAGCAGCAGAAAGCGGACTTGGGAAGATATTCTCTTCCAAACCAACCACGAATACCGTAGGAAACTCCAGACCCTTGGCAGCATGAACCGTCATCAGAGAAACACGAGGTTCATCCTTATCACCATCGCTGTCAGCATCGGTAAGCAGAGCCACATCCTGCAGATAATCCTGCAGGAAGAGTTCATCAAACCTACCCTCTTCACGGCGTTCCTCCACAAAAGCCGACATACCGCTCAAGAATTCCTCCAGGTTCTCCTGACGTGCCAGATCATCGGCATCCTTGCCCGACATGATATCCTGACTGATGCCACTCTCCTTGATAATGGCATCACCCAATTCATAGACATCCGTAGTTTGAGCCCGTTCGATAAACGAAGAAATTAGCAATCTGAAAGTTTCCAGCTTGTTCATCGTACCCTTGGTAACCGCCAGTCCATACCGCTCAGGGGCACCGATTACCTCCCAGAAACTCACCTGGTTCTGATGGGCACAGTCAGCAATCTTCAGCACCGTAGTAGCACCGATTCCACGAGCCGGATAGTTGATAATACGCTTGATAGCCTCTTCATCATCCGGATTCGCCACCAGACGGAAATATGCAATAATATCCTTAATTTCCTTGCGCTGGTAGAAACTCAGTCCGCCATAAATGCGATAAGGAATACCCTGCTTTCTGAACTCCTCCTCGAAGCTACGACTCTGGGCATTGGTACGATAGAGAATGGCAAAATCACTATACTGGCAGCCATCCTCGCGCCGGATACGCTTCACGTCCTTCACTACAATCGCCGCCTCTTCCTTGTCGCTGTAAGCAGGCTTATACAGAATCTTCTCACCCTTCGCATTCTCGCTGAACACATCCTTAGGAATCTGGTTGCGGTTATGCTTGATCAGACTGTTAGCCGCCTCAACGATGGTCTGGGTAGAGCGGTAGTTCTGTTCCAGTTTGAAGAGACGCGTGCCCTGAAACTGGCGCTGATAGTTGAGAATATTATCGATATTGGCACCACGGAAACTATAGATACTCTGCGAGTCATCACCCACGGCACAAACACGCTGCTTCTCCTGACAGAGTTGCATGACGATAGACATCTGAACGTGATTGGTATCCTGATACTCATCCACCAGGACATAATCGAAGCGGGCGGCATATTTGTGGCGAATATCCTCATGTTCCCTGAAGAGCTGATAGGTAAGTGTCAGCAAATCATCGAAATCCATGGCATTGGCCTGCTTGCAGCGCTGCACGTAAGCCACGAAAATCTTACCAACCTCAGGCATCTGCGCACGCTTGTTCTGCTCGAAGATAGCCGCATCGCTGTCATAAGCCGCAGCACTCATCAGGTTGTTCTTCGCCATCGAAATCTTGGCATGAACGGCAGCAGGCTTATACTTCTTATCATCCAGCCCCATCTCCTTCACTATCGCCTTGATCAGCGAGCGCGAGTCACTTTCGTCATAAATGGTAAAGTTGTTGTTGAAGCCGATATGCTCAGCCTCCGCTCTCAGGATTCGGGAGAAGATGCTGTGGAAGGTACCCATATAGAGATGCTGGGCGAGGTCATTTCCCACCAGTTTTCCGATACGTTCCTTCATCTCTCTTGCCGCCTTGTTGGTAAAGGTGAGCGCCATGATGCTCCAGGGTTTCATGCCCTGGCTCAGGAGATAAGCTATCTTATAAGTAAGCACACGCGTTTTACCCGAACCTGCACCGGCTATCACCAGCGAAGGTCCGTCAATATATTCTACCGCAGCACGCTGCGCTTCGTTCAAGTCGTTCAGTAAATCCATTAATCAATATTTACCAGATTTTTCACTCTTCATTCTTCACTTCCCCCTATATCCTCCCACAGCCGTGCCCGGGTCGAAATCTTCACCCTCACGAGGGAAGGTAGGGATAAATCTCATCTGATGTTCTATCTGTCGCTGGCGCTTCTTCATATAAGCGCTAGGATGCAGCGAACTGAATTTGCGCGGATTAGGAAGTGTAGCTGCTATCAGCGCACACTCGCCACGAAACAGATCTTTCGCTTTCTTGTCGAAATGATATTCAGCAACCGCATCCACACCATAGATACCCGGTCCCATCTCAATGCTGTTGAGATAAACCTCCATGATGCGCTGCTTGCTCCACATCATTTCGATGAGGAAGGTAAAGTAGACTTCAAATCCCTTGCGGGTCCATGAACGGCCAGGCCACAGGAAGACATTCTTTGCAGTCTGCTGACTGATGGTACTGGCTCCATGCACCTTTCCACCACGTGCATTATTCTTCGCCGCACTCTCGATGGCATTGAAGTCGAAACCGTGATGCTTCAGGAATCTCGCATCTTCGCTCGCCATTACCGCCACTGGCATGTGAGGCGAGATCTTATCCATCGAAATCCAATGATGATGCAGGGTAATACTCTCTCCATCAGCTACTTGCTGGAAGCATCGAATAAACATCAGAGGAGTGACATACACAGGAATGAACCTATATGCCACTACAGCAAGAATGGTGGTACTGAAAAACAGCACCACCACCCATTTTACTATATTCTTGATTTTCTTCAAAATCATCTATTTAGTTTTTCCCTTCCGGGAGCATGAAAGTTATTACTTCAATGTACCGTTGTTGGCTGCGTTAACCATAGCCTGGCTAGCATACATGTAAACCTCTACACGACGGTTCTGGGCACAAGCAGCAGTAGTATTAACAACAGGGTTAGCAGAACCCAAACCCTGAACATTCTTTACCTGACGGCTTGTAACACCGCAAGAAGCGAGATAGTTGTAAACTGCCTCAGCACGCTTCTGGCTCAATGGCAAGTTGATACCATCATTACCTGTAGCATCGGTATAACCCTGGATAGAAACCTCGCAGTCGGTATTGTTCTTCAATACACCGGCAAACTGAGCCAAATCAGTCTTTGCGCTACTGCTGAGAGTAGAACCATTAGTTGGGAAGAGGATACCAGAAGCAAATGTTACCTTAACGGCAGACAAGCCATTGGCATCTGTTACAGTCTCAACCTGTGCATTCTTCACCTGTTCAGCCTCAGCCTTTACCTTATCCATGTGCCTTCCTATGAGGTTACCAGCACCGCCACCAACAGCTGCACCGATAGCAGCACCTACGAGAGCACCGGTACCACGATGGCTATTGTTAAGCAATCCACCTACGAGAGCACCCAGAGCTGCACCAGAACCGGCACCTACAGCTGTACCTGTCTTCTGATTGGTTCCACAACTTGAAAAAAGCAAGCACAAAGAGAGGCCTGCAACTGCAAAATTAGTCTTTTTCATTTTAAAATCTCCTATATTTATGTTATTTAATTGCAAAGATAACTCTTTTTTCTCCATAATGGAGAGTTTTCTAATATTTTTTTGTATTTTTGCATGCAAATTTAAGGGTATTTGTCGAAATAGAGCTAGGAAATCACCTATTTGGGGGTGGAAAATCCCTAAAAGTCGGATTTCAGACACCTGCAGACAGATGAACTGCCGCCAGCAGATGATGAAGGCTCAAACTTATACCTTAATATATATATAACAGAAGAAATAAAAAACAAAATAAATAGAATAAAGCAATATGGCTAAAGAACTCAAGAATTTAACCAAGCGCGCTGACAACTACAGTCAGTGGTACAATGATTTGGTAGTAAAGGCTGATCTCGCTGAGTTGTCACCAGTTCGTGGTTGTATGATTATCAAACCATACGGTTACGCTATCTGGGAGAAGATGCAGCAACAGCTCGACAAGATGTTTAAGCAGACAGGTGTACAGAACGCATACTTCCCTCTCCTCATCCCGAAGAGTTTCTTCTCTCGTGAGGCTGAGCACGTGGCAGGTTTCGCCAAGGAGTGTGCCGTAGTTACCCACTACCGCCTCCGTTCTACAGAGGATGGAAAAGAGGTTGAGGTTGATCCTAACGCAAAGCTCGATGAGGAGCTCATCATCCGTCCTACTTCTGAGACCATCATCTGGAACACCTATAAGAACTGGATCCATTCATGGCGTGATCTCCCTATCCTCTGCAACCAGTGGTGTAACGTAATGCGTTGGGAGATGCGTACCCGTCCGTTCCTCCGTACTTCTGAGTTCCTCTGGCAGGAGGGTCATACCGCTCATGCCACTAAGGAAGAGGCTGAGGCAAAGGCTCAGGAGATGCTCAAGGTTTACGCTGAGTTTGCTGAAAACTACATGGGTGTTCCTGTATTGCAGGGTGTGAAGAGTGAGACTGAGCGTTTCGCAGGTGCTCTCAACACTTATACCATCGAGGCAATGATGCAGGATGGCAAGGCTCTCCAGAGTGGTACTTCTCACTTCCTGGGCCAGAACTTCGCCAAGAGTTTCGATGTTACCTACTTGAACAAGGAGAACAAGCCTGAGTACGTATGGGCTACTTCATGGGGTGTTTCTACCCGACTGATGGGTGCCCTCATCATGGTTCACAGCGATGATAACGGTCTCGTATTGCCTCCAAAGCTGGCTCCTATCCAGGTGGTTATCGTTCCTATCAACAAGGGCGATGAGCAGTTGGCTCAGATTACTGCTAAGTTGCAGCCTGTCATCGACCAGCTCCGCGAGTTGGGCATCACCGTGAAGTATGATGATAACCCTGCAAAGCGTCCTGGCTTCAAGTTCGCTGACTATGAGTTGAAGGGTGTTCCTGTTCGTCTGGCTATGGGTGGCCGTGACTTGGAGAACAACACCATCGAGATTATGCGCCGTGATACCTTGGAGAAGGAGAACGTAAGCTTCGACGGCATCGTAGAGCGCGTAAAGAATATGTTGGAAGACATCCAGAAGAATATCTTCGAGAAGGCTCGTGCTTACCGTGATGCTCACGTTTATGAGTGCGACAACTACGAGGAGTTCAAGAAGCGTGTGAAGGACGGTGGTTTCTTCCTCTGCCATTGGGACGGTACAGCCGAGACCGAGGCTAAGATTAAGGAAGAGACTCAGGCTACCATCCGCTGCGTGCCTTTCGCTTACGAGCAGACTCCAGGTGTAGATATGGTAAGCGGCAAGCCAGCTGTAGCCCGTGTCATCATCGCAAGAAGCTATTAATCATCCCTGGTGTCGGGAGTTCATCCTGACACCATAATATATTTAATATGAGGCAGTTGATACTATACATCCTTTTTCTGGTATCCATGGTCTTCTCAGGCTATGGAGAGGTATCTGCTGCCCCTATTTCTTTTACTCCCGAGGATTCTTATACCGAAGATGCAAGCCATAAGAAAGATGGTTTGGCGAAGGTTGAGTATGACAAGAGCCAGCCTGAGGCACAGCTTGAAAACGCCTCACAGCTTGCTTACCGCATCTGTAGCAGCCGTCCGCAGCGCTTATTGCCAAGTGGCAACATGCACAACAGTCAGACTGCCAGTAGATTGCTTACAAATAGAATCCGTTATTTATCATCCCTTTTATCAGCTATAGAAGGTGGCATGGAGCCTTTCCGACAGGAAACTGCCCCAATCCACTTTGATGTCGCCTGCAAGTATTATGTCATTTGCCTGCGACGTCTGCTCTGTTAGTGCTTATTCTTTTCTCTTTTTAAAATTTCATATAGGTTTATCGCATCTTTCCTAAGATTTGCGATAAGACTGATTACACCCCTATTCAAAACAAAAAACAGTTCAATATATATTATTTTTCAAGAATTAAGAATAAGCAAATAACAGTATAAAATTATGGCAAAGATTAATCATTTAGAGATGGGTGCTGATGTTTTGGCACTCCAGGATGTACAGGTAAAGAAAGGTTTCATGGGTTTGACTGTCAAGCTCATCTATCAACCTACCAACAGTGTGATTAAGATAAAAGAGAAAGAATATTCTGTAGAGGATGGAAGAAAGCTTGAGAACATCCTCAGTGCAGCCCCTAAGGATGTAGAAACAGCGATCAGCAACTTCCCTGTTTCTGCCATCAGCATGGGTAATATGAAGTTACAGGCTTGCATCTCTGACGACCACCAGTTTGTTGCCACACAGCTCCTTGCCTTCAAGGATTTCGGTTACAAGCCGGTTACAGAGATGAAGACCTATACAGGAAAGACAGCCGAGGCTTTCGCTCAGTTGTTTTAGTTATATCACAGTTTCGGGACAGGGGACAGAACAAATCCTCTGTCCCTCTTTTATTTTATAGATATAGGATGAAATCTCGGTTCATTCCCTCTTCCCAATTACGGTAATGCTTAGGCGACAGACCGGTATGTTTCTTGAAGAAGGTTCCGAAGGCTGAAGCATTGGGAAAACTGAGTTCATTGGCTATCTGCTGTATCGTCTTCGTGGTGTTCTTCATCAGGTAGATACTGCGACGGATCATCGCCTTGAAAAGCAACTGCTGGACCGTCTGACCGCAAACCGACTTGACCAGTACCGACAGATATTTCGGTGTAAGACAGAGTTCGTCTGCATAGAAAGCCACACTGCGCTCACGCATATAGTTCTTCTCTATCAGCAGCACCAGCGACTCAAAGATGGCAATCTTCCGTTCCATCTCCTTGCCGGCAGCCTTGAACGATGCCGAGAAGATGCTGCACAAACGGTACGTAACAGCCATCAGTAACAGTTTCTGCTCATGCACACAATAGGCATCCAGTTCACCACTCTTCTCTTTTTCCAGCTCCAGTTTCCTCAGCATCAGGGCATAAGAAGTAAGCATATCCTCATAGCCCGTCGTCCTGACATGGCAGGATTTGGGATAAATCGTAGCATAAAGACGCATGGTAACCACGGTATTACCCAACATGTGACGAATCTGTTCAGCACGGTAAAAAAGAAGGGTATATTTGAGGTTCTTGCCCGTTTCCTGCACATGAAACATCACTCCTTTGGAGAGGAAAACGGTTTCACCCTCAGATGCAACAAAGGATGTTCCGTCTACGCAGAAACGGAACATCCCCTGATGACAGATTACGATTCCGACATAGTCGGAGTAGAAAGGCTGCATCAACAGCTGAGGAAACTCATGAGCCTCATATATGATGATATTATCTGTTATTTTCATGATGAATATGGATCTGTTATCTTCAGATTTAACTGCGAAGATAACAAAAATATCCATTCATCAGATGAGCAGCCTGTATCTTTTATGATATTTTAGCACTCCCCTACCTTCTTCCCAGGGATTTCACATCTACATTCTTCAGCAGATATTCGCGCGTCAGTTCCCTGATATTGCGCTTGCGCCAAGGGAGAACGAGCATCAGTCCGGCACACAGCAGACAGCCGTAGAAGGTCCAGCCTGCCATCTCCTTGATACTCACCAGCGTGGCCTGTACCTGTACCTTTCCCTTCGTACTCATGGCAGCCATGTTCTGCGCCTCGGTTACACTCTTGCCCTGATATTGCATGCCTCTCACCGTCTGGTCGTAAGTCTTCGCCGTCTCGATGTTCGTGCGGTCGTAATCCTGGGCAAAGCGGGTTACATAATACTGCTGTCTGTGCTGAAGCACATTGGTATAGAGCGCCGAGCCGATGCAAGGGGCAATGACCATACGAACGGTAAGCATGATGCAAACCCAGGTTGACATGAAGCGGTAAGGCATGCGCTGGTTGGCTATCGTGGAGATGAGCGAATAGAGCAGCATCATTCCTGTAGAACGGATGATGATAGGCCATTTCATACGTTCATACATGCCGTCGTTCTGTACCTCGAAATACATGTACAGCGCATAGGCTCCGATAAAGAGGAAACCCAGACAGTACATCCACTTCAGGTGAACATTCTTGGCTCTGGCGATAACTGCAAATATCAGTCCCACGGTGTAGCCCACCATCACCCAGTTGCCTAGCGTGGCGTTCTGCCAGTTATCTATCTTCATACTCACATTGGTGAACACGTTGACAAACATGGCACTCGAATTGCAGACCATCAGCAGGAAGAAGAGCAGGATACCGTAGTTGATGACCCTGAGCTGGAACACCTCCATGATGAAATAAGGTGAACGCCGCGTCTTCTCCAGATAGATGAACAGAGCAGTGAAGATGAGACAGACCACCGAAGAGAAACGGATGGTAGGATCATCAAACCAGTCGAGCGTCTTGCCGAAAACCATGACATAAGCAAACGAACAGAGCATGATACTGAACACCGTAACATTGCCAAACTTCGACATCGTTATCGGGAACTTAGGCATCGGATACTTATGATAAGGCATGGTGAAGAACACGATGATGATGCCTGCCAGCATGAATGCCATCATGAAATGATAAACATACTGCCACTCATAGGCATAGGCAAGCCATGCCGTTAGCCAGGTTCCCAACTGTCCGATAATCATGAAGAAGAGATAGATAACCGGCTGCGACACCATCTTCTCCGAATCTACCGCATCCCATGCTTCCTCGGTAGTAGGCTCGCATCCCGGCGTGATATTCCTCGTAGCTTCTATTCCGAAACCATATCTGATGAGCACGAAGAGATGCGCCATCAGCAGCGTCTGGCGGACAAAACCCATCAGCAGACTGCACAGTCCGAGTATGAACAGCGAGTCGGTCTGGGCACACACGAAACTGAGGATAAAGAGAATGGAGAAGCCCACGATGCACATCATCTTCTCTCTACGTATGCACACCAGATCATAGAAGAACGGCGAGAAAGCCGCCATTCCTATCGAGGTGCAGAAGCCCGCAAAGGCGATGTATTCCGACTGGATGCCGAGCCCGCTCATCATCTCGCCGCTGTTGGCAGAATAGACGCCACTCATCGTAATCATCGGCACGAAGAGGATGATCATGAAGATGATGCCGAGCGGTTTGGGCACCCAATCATAAAACGGATAATTCTTATATTCTTCTTCCATATATTACTTCATTTCCATCTAGCTGTTTTTTACTTTCTCTCAGCCTTGACAACCACCATCATGCCGGCAGCAAGATGCTCATTATCCTCTTTGCTGAGGTTGTTGAAATCGATTCTTACAGGCACACGCTGCTGAATCTTGACAAAGTTGCCAGCCGAATTGTCTGTAGGTACCAGCGAATATTTCGAACCGGTAGCACCAGAAATGGCGGTCACCGTACCCTCAAACTCCTTGTTACTGATGGCATCTACGGTCATACGCACCTTCTGTCCTACATAGAGATTCTCTATCTGGGTTTCCTTATAGTTGGCAATCACCCATTTGTTGTTGGTTGGAATGATGTAGGTAATGGTGGTTCCTGCATTCACCATCTGTCCCTCCTCGATAGAGCGGCGACCCAGTTTACCATCACAAGGGGCCACAACCACACAGTAAGAGAGATTCAGCTTTGCCATCTCTACGGCTGCCTCGGCACGCTCGATGGAGGCAGCCACATTCTGCTTGCGGGTAGTTACCTCGTTTACTCCCTTATAGGCAGCAGCCTGCTGCTTCTTTACCCCTTCGAGTTTCTTCTTGGTGGCTGCATATTCCACCTCCAGCTGTTCGAGCTGGATAGGAGTAGCCGCCTTCTTTTCTACCAGGTTGCGATAGCGTTCGCAGTCCTTGGCGAGTTTGGCAAGTCGTACATTTATTTCATCGATAGATGCCTGATAGATAGAAGCTGATGTCTCGGTGGTCTGCTCTGTAGCGTTGATGACATTGGCTCCTGCCTTGGCATCCTTGAGGGCTG
>OGDY01003573.1_pt1 | contig 11876 bp, 9 predicted proteins | sample 1570341 | NCBI WGS metagenome assembly OGDY01 (sample SAMEA2581972, study PRJEB24529) | metagenome | biome: Human gut stool | place: China | collected 2011 | reverse complement strand
TATGGAATACCGCTTTTCAGCAGAAACCGTGATGAACGTGAGCGGAAAAAACTGCTGCGAAAAGCCGTTCTTTTGATGGCAGGAACCTCGCCCATGAATGTCCTTTGCGGCATCAGTCTGAGCAAAAAAGCATCTGATGGCAAGTTGTTATCAGCAGCACCAGGCGATTCTCCAACGATTATTCGTAATGATGTCACATTGGAAAATGGGCTGATTTATTCTTTACTTACATCTGCTTTTTTGGGAAATTTGAGTGCTGAAACCGAAGCCATCATCTTCTTCCCAACGCCGTTTTTTGTGCGGAAATGGATTGCAGATTCTGCTCTGGCCAAGAAAAAAGTCACCTTTGTCATGGGGGATTCCATGAGTGCCGAGCTTCTGAATTTTTGTATTTCTGAAGGGACATATACGGAAAAAAGGAATGAAAAACTGTCCTTTATCTGCTATGAAACGTGGTTGAAAAGTATGGAGGGCGACAAGGAATTTCTTTGGAAGGAAGCAATGCTCTTTGCTGCCGGTCGCTCCCTTGAGGAGCAGAATGCATGGTATGCGACTATCAAAAAGACTGCCAAATCCCCCGTGGAAATCCATGCGCTGATCTCCAGTAAGGAGTTCGAAAATGCTCGTTCTCCCTTCGCTTCAGAACTGGCGGATCCCCGTATTCAACTGCGGAGTCTGGCACTGATTCCGCAAGGAATCAATAACAGTACGCAGCCCAGAAGAAAGCTGTTTTTGAATGCATCCTTTGATCCTGATATACGCTCTGATGAGAAAAAAGAAGCGCAGAAAACCCGACTGTACGCATTTACGCTGAACACCGACTTTAAGGTTCAGGCGTTGTCTCAGCGACATCTGCTGCCCCAAAATGGAGGTTTCCTTTCCATCGAACAGGGCAAATTGGCAGAACTGGATCAAAGTGTCCGCCAGCTTTTTCAGGTGGAACTTCTGGAGCGGAGGGCGGCCGGGCGACAAAAAAACGTAGCAATCTCCTACGAATTTACACCGGATATTACCATATGGTGCTCCAAATCTTATCCGAAGAAGGATGGATATCCGAGGTTGGAAGCGTATATCTGCGAGCCGCCACCGCAGGGAAAAGTGCAGAGAGGCTACCTGGAACGGGGAGCTCAGATTCCGGAAACGATCAAGCGGACAACATCTTTCACTGGCAGAGATATTTGCGAATGGCTGGAAAAAATATATCCGTTTTCGTACAGATATGAGCGAAATTACTACCGGGATGAGCGGGCCAAGCTTGGAGATTCTTCAGAAAGACTTCCGGCGAAACCGGCAAAGCCTCGTGTGAGTATCAGGGAGACGATTATAGAAAAAACGGCAGCCCAGTTTGAAAAGGCAAATCTCGCACTCAAGACGCTGTGGTACATCTACCCCTGCTTGGAAGACCTGATGTCCGGCCGGGACTACAAACTGCTGAGCGAGATGATGCTAACCGAATTGGGGCAAAACTATGTCGCGGATATGACAGAAGATGCCTGTATCACCCAGATAGAAGACCTGTATCCAGAGGAGTCGCAGGCCCAGCTCCGACGGCGTTGCCAAATCTTATATACCGTGTTTGAGCTTGCGAGAAAACAAGGCCACTGCAGGGAAAACCCGCTTCAGCAGTTGGTCACAGATGAACAGCACAGCAACAAAATGCTCGCCAAGATCCGTGGCTCTCTGGCGGTGAGAAGCCTGACGAAAGAGGAACTAACAGATGTTTTCCAGACCATCACCGCGAAACTGGAGTCAGGGGAAACGGCATATCTGGGGGTCCTGATCCGGCTGCTTACCGGCTTGGAGAGTAATATCGTATGTGCGCTGAAGTGGGGAGACTTTGAGGAGATAGCCGACTATGGCATCTATCGCCTTGTGGTTGCCCATCAGGTGACGAATGATGGGGAAACGGTTCGCGGCTTTGACAGCTTGGAGGATTACCGGCTCTTACCCTGCTGTAAACTCCTGGCTGCCTATTTGCTACAGCAAAAGCGGGCAACGCAGGAGTCGCTGGCCTCGCATTACGGCGGAAGCATACGTAATTTCCCCATTGTGACAGCCAGCGGAGAGAAGGCCCGTTGGCAGGATTATGAAGTGATGCTTGCTCCGAAAGAATTGGAGCGGGTCAGCCGGGAAATCCTTTCCGCTGCCAGGCTGGATGCACATATGGTTACCATACCTGATTACCAAAAAGGAAGCAAAGAGACGAATTTAAGCCACTATCAGGGAGATTTTTTCCGTGAGAACTTCAAATACTGGGCGCAGGAGCTATGTAAATTCACAACGGATGAGCTGGCATATCATGTGGGAAATATACCCGCAACGACCTTCGGAAAGTTTTATTGTGACTTCCTCAATGACGTTTCTCAGTTGACGCTGTATGTAAAACTGCAGCGATTAGGCGCAATTCTGGCCTGCAAAGAAGAAACGATGGCTGTCCGAAAAACATATGAGGGGCATTCTGCGTTTGCACATACGTTTCCTGCGAAGGGTAGCAGACCGGCACAAATTCACATCTGCCTTTCGCAGGAGAGCCATGGCGGAACCGTCCAAGTGGCTGTGGAAAACCGGTTTGGTCTCCACATAGATGTTACTGGTTTCGTTGAAGAATGAAAGGGGGCTCGAATGTCAGAAATAGATTATACACTGCGGGACTATCGCTACCCGAACGAGGGATACGACGGATGTGAGACCTTTGCGGGCGTGCTGCGGACTTTCTTTCCCCGGTGGTGTGCCGACGGAAAGGCAGCGGGGTTACCGAAAAGCTGGCTGCCTGCTACTGCCGAGGAATACGCTATGCACTACCTGGATCGCATCTTACCATTGCTGGATCCAAACAAACCGATGCATATGTACGAAGAAGCGGATTTCAATGGCGTTTTGGAGCAATTGTGGAATATTTACCATTTTAGCGATTCCACACTGGAACATTATCGCAATTTGATCTGGATCGTCTACAAGGCGGGCTTTGAATCCGGCCTCTACCCGGACAATATTTTCTGGGGAGAAGTCTATGACCCCAGTGAGCACACGGACACGGAAAATGAGGAGCACCGCATTCGGGTCCGGACAAGGCTTCGGAAGTCCTTGTCACGGGAAGAAAACCTGAGGATTCTGGAATGGTTCCATGCACTGGACCCAGAGACCGCATCCGGAGAGGAGGTAGGGCTTCTGATCATGTATTTCCATGGAGCCAGAAATAATGAGGCGTGTGGAATGAACTATGGCCATCTTTACCGCTTACCCAAATATCCGGATCTGCCTCTCATAGACCTGATTCAAACCACTCAGATCAACAGTAGCCGGGTGAAAGCCGGCGGAAAGACTGGGAATGCCCCGCGTACTTTACTGGGAATGCTGCCATTTGTAGAATTTCTCGAAAAAAGACGGGCAGCCATTGAGCGCAAGGTTGCTGCGGGAGAGTTCTTCCTCCCGGAGGAGAGCGAAGGGAAAATTGAAAAGCTTCCGGTTGTTTGCCGCGGAACTTCTTACGGCACCCGCTGCTCATCCAAGGATCTGTCAGTGGCTGGACGGAAGTTGTTTGAACGAATTGGCATTCGTAACGGAGAACTGGCAGAGTTAAACAGCATGCTGCGAAGTCGGTTGTTTCAGGATGCGGATATTGACGAAAAGGAAGTAACCACCTATTTGTTTCGGCGCAATTTTGCAACCATATTGTATGGATTGGGGCTGCCGCTGAGCGATATACAATATTATCTTGGGCACGATGTGGAAGATACAGACACGGCGCGCAACCACTATACCAATAAGGATAAGTTGCTGGCAATTAAGGACAAGTTGGACTGGCATCCGGTGTATGCTGTTTTGGGAAGAGAGACCCGCGTGGACTGTGTCAGCTCGGGAAAACCTTGCCGGCAAATGAAGGATGTCCCGGGAGACGCATTCCGGATCACATTTGATCAAAACTATACAAATTGTTTCATTGATGTGCAATGTGCTGAACCAAATGATGAAATTTCGTTAAAAATGACGAATGAGAAAAACGAGCCGATTTTCGCTGTTTTTGATGCCAAAACAGGCCTTGACGCATATGGGAAAACGGCTAATATACGCCTGCCAATTTGGAAAAATTACCAGGAGCACAAAATCGTATAAAAGGCATTTGAACCCGTCGCAGTCGCGGTAAACGCATTTCTGCGACGGGCCTTTTCTTCTGATTTAGATTTTTAAAAAGCAGAACAAAAATGCAAGAAAAAGTGGATATATTGTTCCGTTAACGGAATATTTGACATAAATTAAAATAAATCGTATAATTGGAATACCAAATAGAAAGGAGGCGTTATATGTCTAATATTGCGTGCGAGATGCTGCCGGGCGGAGGATTCATTATGCGCCGGGCAGAGGAATGCAGCGAAGCTGATCGGGCAAAGAACTTTTACTGCATCCATTGCAGAGTGCGCGTCTATCTGCATTTGCCGGAGGCCGGGAGAGGTATCAGCCCCTATTTTTCGGCGGATTCGGAGCCGCACAAGAAGGAATGCCCTAATTACAGAGAGAATTTGTTCCGGACGGTCACCCATTTGGACCACACGGGATCCGGAGTTGACCTGAGCGAGTTGATGAAAGGTTTCCGCCAGGTCGACCGCCGCCCTCGCCCGGAGGGTGGCAAAGGCAAATCAGGCGGCCCGATATCGGGCATCGAAAAAGGTCCTGCGGAGGAAACTGACCGCCCCATCCGCCGGGAAGCCCGTACTCCAAAGACTATCATCCAGTTGTACGGGATCCTCAAGGACCCATATGTCACCGAGTATGCGGGACACGATGCCCAAGAACTGATCGTGGATAAAAGCACGATCAACTACCATCGCAATCATACGCTCGACCACCCTGCTATGGTCGTGTGCAAGCGGTGCACGCCTCCACAAAAGATTAAAGGTCGGCTCGCAGACGAAGGCATCTACCCTAGGAGCCTGACTTTTAGAGCACCTTATGCTGCCCCTCAGAAGCAGAAAGATATCTATTATGTTCTGGTTTGCAACACCCGAGATGACCGCAACACGATACTCAATGCGATAACAAAGGACAGCGCAAAGGGTGGGGAAAACAAGCCGGACGATAAGTACCTAGCCATGGCGGCGTGGAGCCCCTACATCGAGACCGATAAGATCTGCGCGTACATTGGCCATCTGCCCAGCACCGGTTGTTTCCACCGGCTGCCGCCCCGATACGATTGCGATGAGGAATAAGGCAATTCATAAAAGAGGAATAGTGTGTTGGATGATTTCCTATGCTTTTCATTGGCAGAACAGGTATAGAGTCAGAACAGTTGAAATGAACGGGTCCTCCGCGTATTGGCGGAGGATCCGTTCATTTGGCTCAGGGCGAGGAGATAATCCAGAGCCTCTATCCAGCAGGTGCGAGTCCCTGCACTTATGCGTTTGATCCACCGAGCGCCGAAAAGCGCACTCGGCGGTGTGAAAGGGCGGGGCTAATGGGGTTTTTCTCTTGATCTGTAATTGGCTGGACCATTTGGCCGATAGGACGGTCTGGGTTATTGCTCGTCTTAATGAGATTAGGCTTGGCTGGTGGGTTTGACTACTTTGACCGATCCCGATCCATGGTTTCAGAAATTGCACGGTTTATAAAAGCGGTCGCACTTTCGCCCTGCTCCAAAGCGTGCGCTTGTATTTCCGCACGTTTTTCGGGGGTCATACGGACCTTTACTTCAACAAACTGCTCCATATACTTACGATGCGCCTTTTTTTGCGCATCAGATACTGGCTTTTTAGTTTCCATGATAATCACCCAATGCGCAAATTTTTATATGGTCGTATTTTTCCTTGTACACGCTTGTATATACGACCATATAGTGATATAATCAAATCAACAAGTGAAAAGTAGCAGCACATGGGAGGTGGAGCTCCCATGTGCCTGCGCAGGTGGTAATGGCACCAGCACAGTAGTACAAGACTACGCTACGGGAGAATTATACCCATTTTTCAGTCGTTATGCAAGACCTAAAACGGCGGGATATGGGCCTCACCTTTCCGGAGCAGTTTGAAGCGCTATGCGGGTTCCGAACCTGCATGGCGCTTTTTGCTGCATTCGAAAGAAAGGTGTGAGGTACCATGAAGGACTTCTGCTAAAAAACAGCAAAATCCCGCTCCCATCAAAAAAAACAAAATTATGGAGGTCATTATGAGTAACGATATTTTGAAGAATCAGTATCTCACTGTTGCCAATGTTGGCCGGTATCTGAACATCAGCCAGTCTAAGGCCTATGAGCTGGCCCACCGCAAGGATTTCCCGGTCTGCCGCTTCGGTGGCAGCATCCGGGTCCCCCGGGAGGCATTCCTTTCCTGGGTCGAACAGCATACCTGCATCCCCAACGGTCTCATCGCCTGAGGTACATGCCATGGCAAGAAAGAGATCCCACGGAGAGGGCAGCGTCTGGAAACTGAAAAACGGCATGTGGCGCGGACAGCTCATGGACGGATACACAGACGGAGGAAAGAAAAATATCATCAGTTTCTCTGGTGAGACCCGCGGCGAAGTCTTGGAAAAACTCCGGGACTATCAGAATAAAAAGGATGCCCACATCCATGTAGACAAAAAGCTGACCCTGAGCAATTGGGCAGACCTCTGGTACTGCGACTATAAGTCGCAGGTACAGGCGTCCACTTACAGTGGATACCAGTATACGCTCAAAATCATCAAAGAGCAAATGGGGACGCAGACTCTCTGTGATGTTTTACCCATCGACATCAACCGTTTTATGGATTTTTTAGTAGCGAGCAATTACAGCCTCTCTCAGATAAGGAAGTGCAGAACCATGTTGATTCAAATTTTTGATGCTGCCGATGCCAACGGCCTTGTAGCAGGCAATCCTGCCCGAAAGGCCAAGATCATCCGGGACAAGGATGGAACCCTGTCTGAGCCCCGGTATGAGAAAGACGCCTTTGATGACGAAGAGGTCGAGCTGCTTAAAAAGAACCTGCCCCACAACCTGACCGGTTGCAGCATCCGCGTGATGCTGGATTCCGGCCTTCGGGTTCAGGAGCTGCTGGCCCTCTCTCCGTCGGATATCGCCGAGGATGGCTCTGAGATCCGGGTCTGCCATGCCATTAAAACGGTGGATAACCACCCTGTTCTGGGCTCGCCCAAGAGCAAAAGCGGATTCCGCACGATCCCGATCCCTGAAGACGCGCGGACCGCTGCAAAGTATCTCCGGGAGTACGGAGGAAAGGATCACATCTGGAGCCTTCCCGGCCGCAATCCCTATTACAGTGTGGGAGCGTTCCGGCGGCGGTATTATACCGCCATCGGACAGGTGGAGGGGGTACGAAAACTCACCCCCCACTGCTGCCGCCACACCTATGTCACCCGGCTGCAGGCCAAGGGTGTGCCGCTGGAATTGATCGCCCGTCTGGCAGGTCACAGCAGCATCGCCACCACCAATGACTATACACACACTTCTATGGAGATCCTGTCGAACGCAGTCTCCCTGCTGAACAAGGAATACGAAAGGGGTGCTGGAAATGAAGCAGTATGATATTTGGCTGGCGGATATTCCCGCCCCGAAAGATAGTCATGTTCAGCATGGCCGTCGGCCGGTTGTTATTATTTCCAATAATTTGGCCAATACCCACAGCCCGGTGGTCACTGTGATTCCTCTGACTTCTCAGATGAATAAGCATCAGTTGCCCACCCATGTCTACCTGTGGGGACAGGGACTGGACCGCGCCAGCATCGCTTTGTGCGAACAAGTGATGGCGGTGGACAAGACCCGTCTCGTGCGCAGAATGGGCATCGTTTACAAGGCCTACGACCGCATGGCGCTTCACCATGCGTTGGCCGTCCAGCTGGGCATGGAGACCCATAAGGAAATCGTTGCGTAATTTGAGGAGGATAATCAATATGACAAATTGTAAGGATATTCACAGCCGCTATGTGCTGCGTGCGATGGAAGACCATTGCCTGAATGGCGACGCCTATGTTGCTGAGGATGTTCTTTACCACCGCTGCAAAGAGCGGCAGAGAGGTCTCTCCTACGCGACCTTCAAGGCTGATCTGGCCGAGCAGATCCGGTTGGGGTACATTCATCCCGAGGGCTCTCACCTCTATATAAATCGGACGTGGCGTTATGAGGAAGACGCTTCCAAGCAGCTGGTCACCATTTTGCGGCAGCCCACGCTTCCGGCTATGGCCGTCCCTGAAAACCTGTCCGTCAACGGCATCGCCCTCTGCCAGGAGCAGAGGGCGGCGGTGGAACTGGCTCTGACCAACAAGCTGTCGCTGATCCTGGGCGGCGCCGGCTGCGGCAAGAGCACCCTGATTCGGGCTATCGTCAACATGGTTGGCGCGGGGCACTCTATGGTGTTGTGCGCTCCTACCGGTAAGGCGGCCCGCAATCTCGAAAAGCGAACTGGTCTGTCGGCCCGCACGGTTCACAGTGCCCTCGGAATGCACCCGGACGAGGACTTCCTGGCTCCTGTGACATGGAATACCACCCAGTTGGTTGTCGTGGACGAAGCCAGTATGATGACGTTGGAAATGCTGGCTGGAATCCTGCACCGAGTTCCCAAAATCTGCCGGGTGGTGCTGCTGGGGGATCCCAACCAACTGCTGTCTGTTGGCTCAGGCAACGTCCTGCCTGATCTGCTGGCGCTGGGTGTTCCTTGCGCCCGGCTGGAATTGAACCATCGGCAGGACGATGAGGCCGAAGCGCTGCTGCACAATGTAGTGGATTTTAAGAAGCTGCATTCCAAGCCGGATCTGGCGTTTGATCAGAGCTTTTGTCTCCACGAAATGGGGACAGCGGAAATCAAGGAGGCCGTGACAGAAGAAGCTGTCAGACGCTTCGCACAAGGGGAGTCTGTACAGGTGCTTTCTCCTTACAACAACAAGGGAAATCTGTCCGCCTATGCACTGAATATGGCCATCCGGGATCGGGTCAACCCGCTGGAACGCGGGAAAATGGTGCTGAAAAAAGACAAGGACAGCTTCCGTGACAACGACCGGGTGATCATCCTCCAGAATGACCGTGAGCGCAACTGCAGCAATGGGGATGTGGGGATCCTCCACATCCTCAGAGCTGAAGAAAAGAGGGTCGCATACTGCGTGGCGCTGCCGGACGGCCGCTGCCCCACGTGGGACGATGCCAGCGACCTCGCACAGTTGTCCCTTGCCTACTGCCTGACTGTCCACAAGTCACAGGGTAGCGAGTATGACACCATTTTGCTCCCCATTGCCAAGGGTATGGATGGGATGCTCAGCCGTAACCTGCTGTATACGGCCATTTCCCGCGCCAAGAAACGGGTCATTCTTTACGGTGACCCTCAGGCCCTGGATGTGGCTGTGCAAAAGAATCTCCCCCAGCGCAAGTCCCTGCTGGTTCCCAAGACCCGTATGCTTTTGGAATGTGCGTGATTATGAATGTTCAAGTTGAACATTCACGATTTGGAGGTTTGATATGACTATGCTTTGGTTTGATATTATTGCGACACTGATCTATGCCGCAAGCATGGTATGCCTGCTCCACGAGTTTCGGGCTTTAACGCCCGAAGCTCGCCATGAGCGGCAGACAGTGCCGATGCTGCTGGCTGTCACAGCGCTGTATGTTGTGGTAATTTGGAAAACCCACTCTTTAGCGGCAATGTTCAGAGGAGGCTGATAGAATGGAATATGACAATTGTCGTGCAGCAATGGGGATGATAACTGAAATTTTCGATGCCGAGACAGTGAAGTGGGAACGGCGAAAACCGTTCCCACTTGCGTTTTGCATACCGATTTTAATATGTCGTTCCAATACTGCAAGGTATTAAGCCTCCCAATATAGGTGCCTTTTCAAATGGACATCTACGCTGCTTTACGGCTTCTTGTCCATTGACAAACGGACTACTTTGCATTGTGTTCATGTACGAACTGCTCTGAAAAGAAAATTAGAATATCCGATAGTAATGCGTCTGTGCAGGATAGAATCTTCTCTAAGCCGTTTGGGCCAGGCGCATCATAGTGGATCCCACAGACCACAGTGACGGTTGTGTGGAGCTTTTGGCAGAGGACCTCCGCAAAGTGGCGGCTTACAACATTATCTCGGTGAGTGGGCAGAAGAATTTCCTGAAGTTCTACTCCTGTGGGTTGCCAATATGCGGTCGAAATACTCCCTATATGCGGCAGACAACCGCCGGTGATTATTACACCCCAATCATTTCCGGCGGGAAAAAGAACAGCAGTGATAGTATGCCCCAGTACCATGCGTTCAAAAGAAAGGGATTGCGCCATAACAGACCTCCAGATTTTGAAAATTTTTGCGGTAACACTACAACAAAAAGTTTGAAACTCAGAGAATGGTTGTTGGATGTTGCCTTTTTACTGTTTGTGGTCAATTGAGAAAGCGCTTAAAATGTATACAAGAATTGTTTTTGTATCATAGCATGCTTTGGGAAAAGTGTAAAGAGAAAGGGCTAAACGAGCAAAAATATGGAAATGTGGAAAGGAATCGCTATGCAGGACATTCGGGATATATTATTCAAAGACTTGGAAGGACGGCAGTATTGGCGTGATGTAGCCTGCCGGATGTGCATGGTGGAGGTGGACGGCACAGACCGTCTGGTGACATCCTGCAACACCGGCGCGCTGACGGCCCGTGACGATACCAACCGGGTTCTGGATGCGCTGGCGGATCCAGAGATCACGACCATTGTTCAGGTAGCGCCCGCCGTCCGTGTGGCTTGGGCGGAGACGTTCCGCCTGCCGGCAGCGCGGGCCACCACCGGCCATATGGTCAGCGCCCTGCGGCAGATCGGCTTTGACTACGTTTTTGACACCAACTTTACCGCTGACCTCACCATTATGGAGGAGGGGAGCGAATTCATTGAGCGCTTCACCCATAAGGAACAGCATAGTTGGCCCATGTTCACCTCTTACTGCCCCAGCTGGGTGCGATTCGTCAAGAGCCAGTACCTCCAATTTACCAAAAATCTCTCTATCGCCAAATCTCCGCAGCAGATGTTCGGCGCAGTAGCTAAGAGCTACTTTGCCGAGAAGATAGGGCTGGACCCCCACAAGGCCTTTGTGGTCTCCATTATGCCTTGCTCGTCCCAAAAAGCAGAATGTGAGCTGCCAACCATGCATTCCGCCTGCGGCGATCCCGATGTGGATGTGGTGCTGACGACCCGTGAGATGTGCCGCCTGTTCCGCAGCGATTGCATCCGTCCAGCCTCCCTGAAAGAGGAGGAGTTCGACAGTCCTTTGGGTACCAGCACCGGCGCGGCAATGATCTTCGGCGCCACCGGCGGCGTAATGGACGCGGCACTGCGCAGCGCCTACTATCTGGTCACAGGAAAGAACCCCAATCCCGATACGTTTGCAGCCATCCGGGGAGATCGGGCGTGGAAAGAAGCCATCTTCCATATCCCCGGCGTCGGCAGTGTTAAGGTGGCGGTGATCAACGGCCTGAACAACACCCGCACACTGATGGATGCCATCGTCAAGGGGGATGTTTCCTATGATTTTGTGGAGGTCATGGCCTGCCCGGGCGGCTGTGCCGGCGGAGGTGGTCAGCCCATCCATGAGGGCTGTGAATTTGCCTCCTACCGCAGCGATCAGCTGTGGAATCTGGACGCCAATGCCGCCGTCCGCTTCTCACATGAGAATCCGGATGTGCAAGCGCTGTATGAGGAATATCTGGGCGCGCCGCTGGGTGAAAGATCCCATCATCTGCTGCATACCGATCACGACGGCTGGCAGCCGGCCAGATCCCCTGAATACCGCGCGATACCTAAATAATGTCCACTGAACAAGTGCCCAATTTTTGTTCTGAGCGAGAATCTCCAGAAGATATGCGAGCCTTCTCAAAAGAGCGCGCTGAATCTTGCGGAGATTCAGCACCAGAACGGACATGGCGATCACATGGG